>RCNF010000211.1_pt1 | contig 27981 bp, 26 predicted proteins | sample 2041311 | NCBI WGS metagenome assembly RCNF01 (sample SAMN09708228, study PRJNA481090) | Marine sediment metagenome, whole genome shotgun sequencing project. | biome: marine sediment; feature: ocean; material: sediment; isolation source: Sewage treatment plant 2 marine sediment (STP2) ...
ATCTGGCATCCGGGTGGGTGGGCGGGTGGGGCTTTAGCGGGTCAGCTTTTGCAGGGCGAGACGGAGCAATTCACCGAGATCTTCGCCGGTGGCATCGGACCACACGGCGTCCACCGAACGGAGGGCGTCGCGCTGCGAGTACCCCAGATTAATGAGCGCTGACACCGCATCCCCGCGCCGGTCGCCAGCGCCGGGTGAGGCCGCCACCAGACGGTCCTTCAACTCGAGGAGAATCCGCTCGGCGGTCTTCCGGCCAACGCCTGGGGTGCGTTGAAGACGGGCAAGATCCCCAGAATCGACGACCTCCGCGAGCTCGCCGGCGGTCAATGTCGAGAGCACCGCGAGCGCCGTCCGCGGCCCCACTCCGGCGACCGCGATGAGCTTGGAGAAGGCCTCGAGTTCCTCACGATCAGGGAATCCAAATAGGACGATGGCGTCGTCCCGCACCTGGGTATGGATCCACAATGCCCCGTCCTCGAGGCCGGCCAGGGACTGAAAAGCCCGCAGCGTGGTCGAAACCAGGTACCCGACACCTCCAACATCAATCAGAACTGTACCCGGGTCGACCGTGTGAAGGCGTCCCTCGAGTCGCCCGATCATGACCTGGTAGGTGCGAATCGCTGTAGGAGCTCGTCGTCCACTGTCACGACGGTATCTCTCCGCCGCTCGTTGAGGATGGAACGCATGAGTTGGGCGCCACGTTCGGTCATCAGGCGGGCACGAAGGTCATCACGCGAACCCGAGAGCTCGACTGGATCGACCAGATCCAGTGCGTGGACTTTCGCCACCACAATTCCGCCGGCGATTCCGGCCGTGATCGGTCCAAGCACCTCGCCCTCGCTCGCTGTGAAGACCGCGCCATCGAGGCCCGGCAACACTCCGAGAGTACCGACAACCTGCCCGCGCCGATGCTGGCGAGCCTCGGTAACGTTCGAGCCGTACTCGGCCGCCAATGTTGAACCGCCCTCTTCACCTCGCCAACGTTCGGCAAGCTGCCGCCCCTGGTCGGTCGCAAGCCCAACAGCGCGCTCCCTGCGGAGCTTCTGTTCGACCTCCGTCCGAACATCCTCCAAAGGAGGTACACCGGCCGCCCGGATCTCGGCGAGCTGCCAGACGATCCATCCGCGCGGAACAGCCACCGGACCCGTGATTTCGCCCACTGAAGAAGCAAATACGGTATCAGCCAACTCCGGTCCATCCGACGCGCCGGCAACGGGTTCGCCAGCCGAAAACGGGGGGCTCTGGTTGAGCACCACTGTTTCGTCCTCGTCGGCTATCGCCTGCCACTGGTCCTGGGTATCCGGGCCTTCCAACTTCAGCCGACGGGCGAGGACGCCAGCTCGGGCCTCGGCTTCACCCACTACACGGTCCTCCAGAACCCGAAACCGGATCTGTTCCTGGACTTCCTCGAATGGTTGCTGGTGCTCAGGTCGAAATCCCTCGATCTTGATGACGTGGTAGCCGAACTCGCTCTGAACAGGGCCGACAATGTCGCCCGGCTTGCCCGAAAAAACGACGTCCTCAAATTCTGACACCATCTGCCCGCGACCGAACCACCCGAGATCGCCGCCCATGTCCTTGGACCCGGGGTCCTCAGAGTGCTCGGCAGCCAAGACCGCGAAGTCGCCGCCCGAGCGGGCAATGGTCGCTACACCGTTGGCTCGGAGCTCGGTTTCACCCCGTTTGATCTCCGTCGCGCCAGGAGCCAGCCGGAACAGGATGTGGCGGGCGCTCGCCTGTTCCCCCTCGAGGAACTCGTCTATGTGCTGATCGTAGTACGCTCTCAGGTCAACCTCGTCAACCGGCAGTGTGCGTCGCAACCGGGAGGTTTCCACAAGCAGGTAGCGAATCGTTCGTTCCTCCTCCCTATGGTAGTCCTCTGCGGTCGCTTCGAATGCTGCACGAGTTTCATCTTCAGAAATCTCGACCTCGCTCAGGAACGGCTCGTATCGGAGCTGGATGACATCAATATCGGAGAGTTCCCGCTGCCGTCGAAACTCACGATCGACCTCGTCATCACTGATCCACACATTGCGCTCGGCAAGAGTATTGAGCTTCCCAATCAGGAGATCCTCGGTGAGGCGTTCTTCGAATGTCTCCGGGGTCGTCCGGAAGTACGCGCGAATGATGCGCTTGTATGTTTCTGTGCCGACAAATTCGCCGCTTTCATCACGAAATGACGGGTCTTCCAAGATCACATCCTGGAGCTCTTCCCGGGTAACTGTGAGGCCGATTCTCCTGGCCTCGTTGAGTTGGAGCTCGCGATCGATGAACATATTTGCGGTCTGACGTGCGAGATCGACCTGGCCCCGCAGTTCATTCCACTGGTCACCGTAGATCTGCGAAAAACGCTGGTCGAGACGTCGCATTTCGTCGAGAAATTCAGTCTCAGAAAAGTTTCTATTGCCAACCCGAACCGCGGCATTACCACCTCCGCCATCACCGGCACGGCCCGCCCCCCAATCGACAAAAACCAGGAGCACAAAAACCAGTACCACTCCCCAGAGAATGAACTTGAGGTGACGCAGATTATCTCGCAACCATTTGAGAGCCATTGAAGTCCTCCACCTGCCCCGAAAACGGGACAGCGAAGTCTATCGAAGAGCTGACACTCGCGCAAGCCGGTGGTCGTCCAAGAGGGACCGTGAGCACGCCTCGTCACCTCTTTTGTGACCTCCGTCGTAGACCCCTCGTGGTGCGCTTGCCGCTTGAATACGCTCATGTTACGGTGATTGAGGAGGTATGGCCACGGTGGCGCGAGGATTGGAACTCGACTGGGTCGTTATCCGTGTGCAACCGCTGCGCAAGGTGTTGGCGGTTGTGATCATTGGGCTGATAGCGGCGGGTCTGGTCTTTCTGGCCTATAAGAGTCTCAATCTCTCGCCGGAGGCGCGAGCGAGGCGCGCGATCGAGCGCGGCGACGCTGCCCTCGCTCACGCCGAAACCCAGCCTCTCCCCACTCATTGGAAGGACGAGCTCGAGCAGGCAAGAGACCAGCTGAACATGGCTCGCTCGGTGTACGCCGAACAGAATTGGGAGGACGCTGAAACGATGGCGGACAGCGCACGCAGACGATTCGAAGCCCTCGCAGGTGGCGACCAGGAGCTGGTCGGCGTCGGACAGTTTTTCAGCCTCGAGGGCCGCGTGCAACTCCAGCGTGCAGGTCAGACCGAGTGGGAGAACGCCCACCAGAATATCCCCGTCTTTAACGGAGACTTTGTTCGCACCGGTCGTGATGGCAATGCAGAGATCCTGTTCGCGGATGGCAGCCTCTATCGTATCTCTCCAAACTCTTTACTCGAGATCCATCACGAGATGTCGCAGGAGTCGCCGAGCACGGTCAAAATGGTCGCCGGGAGAATCAATGTCTACACTTCCGGAGCGCCCTCAACGGTCACCACCGACTCGGCCGAAACAGAGATCGACCGGGACAGCCGAGTTGCCGTCGACGTCGCGGCGGATGACCAAAAGACAACAGTCGCCGCGTTCCAGGGTTCAGCCCGGGTGCGCAGCAACCGCGGTGGTCAGGAGGTCGTGATCGGCGAGCGGGAAGCCGTCGCAGCGATGGCCAGCGGCACGATGACAGAAAAGCAGGAATTTCCGGCCCCGCCATTGCCGGTCGAACCACGTAACAACGCCGGATTTGATCTCGGCGAACACCCTGTGATCGATCTCGCTTGGCGCGGTCGGCCGCGGCGCGGTACTGTTCATCTCCAAGTGAGCCGTTCCAAGAGCTTCGACGGCACGCAACTCGAAGTTGACGCACCCCGCCTGGCGAAGGATGAAGCCCGCCTCAGGTTGGTGGCAGCAGGTACCTATTTCTGGAGGGTTGCCGCCCTTGGTGACGGAACAGCCCACTCTGAGTGGAGCGCAGTTCGTCGTTTTCGGGTCTTTTCGACCTCATCCGAACATCTCCTTGAAGACGCTACGCCACCAGAGCTGATTGTCAACCAACCGCAGCAACTCGGCCACATGTTCATATTCGAGGGCGCGACAGAAATCAGCGCTACCGTCACAATCAACGGCGAAAAGGTCGAACTTGACGCCGATGGCCGCTTCCGCAAGACGGTCGAAATTTTCGATGACGGCTGGATCGATATCGTGATCGTCGCGATAGATCCCTCGGGCAACCGTACAGAACGAACCGAACGCGTGTTCGTGGAGGTGTATTGATGCATTTTTCCAGCCTTCTCGGGCTGTTTTCCTCTGATCTCGCGATCGACCTCGGCACCGCAAACACCCTGGTCTACGTTCGTGGGCGTGGGATTGCAGTCGTCGAGCCCTCAATCGTAGCTGTCAACCGGATCACCAACCGGGTCGAAGCCGTGGGCGCCAGAGCGAAGGAGATGCTTGGCAAAACGCCAGGCAATATTGAGGCAATCCGACCGATGAAGGACGGCGTGATCGCAGATTTTGAAGTGACTGAGAAAATGCTCGAGCACTTCATCCGCAAAGCCCACGGCCGCTCGTTCCTCGTCCGCCCTCGGATCATCATTTCGGTGCCATCCGAGATCACCCAGGTGGAAAAGCGAGCGGTCAAGGACACCGCGCTCAAGGCTGGGGCAAGCGAGGTGTACCTGATCGAGCAGGCTACCGCGGCTGCGATAGGCGCCGGCCTGCCAATCACTGAACCCTCCGGAAATATGATCGTTGACATCGGTGGCGGAACATCCGACGTGGCGGTCATCTCCCTCTCCGGTGTGGTGTATTCGCGTTCTGTGCGAGTTGCCGGCAACGAAATGGATGAGGCGATCATTCATTACATCAAGAAGAAGTACAACCTCCTCCTGGGAGAGAGAACCGCCGAACAGATCAAGATCGAAATCGGGTCGGCTTACCCGCTGGACGAACCACTGAGCATGGAGGTCAAGGGTCGCGATCTCGTCGAGGGGGTGCCAAAAAATCTCACCATCACTGACGAAGAAATTCGTGAGGCCCTGACCGAAATCGTCTCCACCATCGTTGACGCCGTCAGGAACGCCCTCGAGCAGACTCCACCCGAACTGTCGGCGGACATCATCGATAAAGGGATCATTCTCGCCGGCGGGGGTTCATTGCTCAAGAATCTCGATAAGCGCCTCCGCGAAGAAACCGGCCTGCCGGTGGCGCACTGTGAGGAGCCTGGCTCGGCGGTCGTCCGCGGAACCGGGATGATGTTGACCAATATCGACCTCCTGCGGAAGATCGCAATCGCATAGGGCCAGGGCTCTCCCGCTTCTCCGTTGGGTGCAACTGGCCGGCCTCGGCTCGACCTCTTCCGGAGTATGATGGCGTGGTGACTCTTACCACGTATATCTCACCAACTTCCTGCTGCGACCGGCGTTGTGGGTAGGGGACCAAGATGTTACGGACCTACGTGCTTCGAACGGTTCTCGTGTGGACCCTGCTCGAACTCCTGGCAGCGCTCCAGGTGACGGCAATCGGTGGCGGACCGGTTCTGTTTTCATGGCTGCGCACTCTCATCGAACCAGTTGCGATGGTCGCCCAAGGAACTGTTGCTCTCGCGGTTGACCTCAGTCTCGGGTCTCGCGGGCTTCAGCGGGCAATAATCGAAAACCGTGAGCTGCGGGTCGACCTCGAGACACTTCGCGCACGACATGTTCTCCTCCAGGCGGATCTCGCCGCCTTCAGTGAAATCAGCGATTTTGCGGGACCCAGCGCCGAGTTCGACGCCGGAGCTCTCGTTGGTCGGTGCACATATCGAGATCTCTTAGCAGGCACCATGGAAGTCAGGACCGCTCGGTCTCTTATCCTGGCGCACGATACGCCGGTGGTTTCGGCCAATGGCTTGGTGGGAAGAGTCCTGAGGAGTGAGGGGCGCCGGCACTGGCTTCAGCTTCTCACCCACGCCGCCGCAGCGGTCGCCGTGGAAACTGAAGACTCGCTCGTCCATGGCCTTGCGCTGGGCACTGGAAGTAACTTCCTGACTATTGCTTACGTGCCGCGCCAGGCCGAGCTTGAACGCGGCGCTTTATTGGTCACAAGCGGTGGTGACGGCATCTATCCGCCCGGAATCCCAGCAGCTCGCGTGACGCGGATTCGCGAGAGCGACGAGCCATTCCTCGAAGTAACCGCCATTTCTACGGCCGATCTTCACGCCATTCGAATGGTCTTGATTCTCCCTGAGTGGGCACCTACGGCAAGCGGAGGTTTACCGTGAGACCAGGAGTGGTGAGAAGTGTGGGCTAAGATCGCGGCCCTCGCCGCCGTCACGCTGGCCCTCCAGCGGGTCCTGGTAATGCCCGGAATGCCGGCATGGTTTGGCCATTTCATTCTGCCGATAATTTGGATCGTGGCCGCATCCCTGGTGCGCAAAGAGCGGCACTGGCCGTACGAGGCTCTTCTCCTGGGGCTCGCGTGGGACCTCCTTTTTGAGCCGGTCGTCGGACCCGGCGGCATCGCGTGGACGGCTGCCTGCCTGAGTTTGTACGGGCTCGCTTCAGTGGTCGCCGACAGATCGCCGAAGGCCTGGGCAGCCTTCGGGGCAGTTGGGGCCGTGGTCGTTATTCTCGTTCAACGGTTGGCCGTGATGCCTCTCGGTCTTGCGGGTTTCTTCACCTTTAGCCAGCTCGCGTGGTCAGCGATCCTCACCGGACTGTGGTGCGGTATCGTGGGCACGATTCTGGCTCTCGATCTCGGCAAACATTGGCGGGCATATCAGGTCCGCAAGCTCCGGTGATCGTTATGGAGTTGCGAGAGGATATCGGTCCACTGCGCCGTCGCACGGCATTTCTCTTTTTATTGGTCTTCGCCACTCTTGGCCTCCTCCATCTGCGCCTCGTTGACCTCCAACTCGTGCACGGGGCCCAGTGGCGAGACCTTGCTGAGAACAACCGCCTCCGCCGTCTCCCGCTACCAGGACCGCGGGGTTGGATTTACGATCGCCGTGGCGAGGTTCTGGCCGAAAATGTCCCGAGTTGGGAACTGTTGCTATTCCCCGACGAGGCTGTGAACCTCGACGCCACCGGTCTTTTTCTTACCCGGGCCGGCGTGACCGACCTACCGACCTTCAAAGATCGCATCGCGAAGCGGCGCATTGGCCGGATGGCACCATTGGTCGTCGGTGAGAATTTGAGTTGGAATCAGGTCGCGGCGATCCGATCTCACCAGAGTGACTACCCTGAATTGACCGTTGTCAGCCGCTTTCGGCGTCACTACCCACACGGCAAACTCACCTCCCACATTGTTGGGCATTTACAGCCGGTTTCTAAGGAAGCGGTGGAGGCTGATGCCGGACTCGAGCCCGATACCATGGTTGGAGCAACCGGTATCGAGGCTGCTGAAGACGCCTTCATTTCCGGCCGCGCTGGAGAGCGATGGGTCATGGTTTCGGCTGTGGGCCGGCAACTCGGCGTGGTTTCCGAGGTCGCCCCAAGGGCCGGACATGATGTCGGTCTCACTCTCGACGTCGGACTTCAAAAGGCCGCCGCCGAGGCCCTCGGAGATCAGTCCGGCGCCGTGGTGGCTCTTGATCCGCGGAGCGGCGCTGTGCGAGTCCTCTACTCTGCGCCGAGTTTCGACCCGACAGTGTTTGGTGGCAGGCTGAGTCGATCCGACTGGCAGGCGCTCCAGGAGGACCCACTACACCCTCTTCAGAACCGCTGTTTGCTGGGTGTCTACCCCCCGGGTTCAACGATCAAGCCGTTCCTCGCCCTGGGAGGCTTGGCTGAGGGATTGATCGATCCCAAAGAGACCGTTTACTGCAATGGATCTGTGGTTCTTTACGGCAATCGCTTCCGATGTTGGCGGCGTGGGGGTCATGGATTCGTCAATCTCAAACGCGCTCTCGCTGAATCCTGCGATGTCTATTTCTACCTCCTCGGTCAGCGCCTGGGCATCGAGGGAATGGCCAAATGGCTCCGCCGTTTCGGCTTTGGTGAGCGAACTGGCGTTGATCTCTCATTCGAGGCCTCCGGGCTCATCGGCACCCCCGAATGGAGTCGCCAGGTCCGGGGAACGCCGTGGTATCCCGGCGAGGCGGTGTCAGTTTCGATTGGTCAGGGACCCGTATTGGCCACCGCCATCCAACTAGCTCGGGCGTTCGCGGTTCTCGCTAACCGCGGAGAGTCGGTCACACCTCACATGGTGGCGGCGCCATCTGGGACGCCCGCTTTTGAGAAGATCAACCCTGATCATCTGGTCTTGATCAACAACGCCCTCACCGAAGTGGTGCACGGCCCTGCCGGTACCGCCCGGCGATTCGCGCGCTTACCGATGGCGGGAAAGACCGGAACCGCCCAGGTTGTCCGCCTCCAGGAAGGCGTGGATTCGGAGGATCTTGCGCCGGAGTTTCGTCACCACGCATGGTTCGTGGGTTGGGCGCCACTGGATGAACCCGCGCTGGTGGTAGCGGTCATCGTCGAACATGGTGGCGGCGGCGGCTCGACGGCCGCACCGGTGGCTGCCCGGGTTGTCGAGGCATATCTGGGCCAACCTGTCTCCCCATTGGACCCGAAATCAACTCCACCTCCCGTGAGGACTCCCGACAGTCCTCAGGGCGCAGGATAGAATCGACTATGGAGCAACGCATCGACCCGTGGCTCATGCTTGCCGTGGTCGGGATTCTCGGCGCATCGTTAACGACCCTGCATACGGTTTCTCGTGTGGTCGGATCAAATCTCCTCTTGAGGCAGCTGCTGTGGGGCTTGGTTGGGCTCCTCGTGCTGTGGTTGATGTCGCTGGTGCGGCTCGACATCTATGAACGTCTGGCCCCCATTTTCTACGGTTTCGGACTCGTGGTTCTGTTGGTGGTCCTGTTTGTCGGCGAGGCGCGCGGCGGCAATAAGGCGTGGATCGCCATCGGCCCCGTGACGATTCAACCGAGCGAATTTGCCCGTTTAGCTACCATCCTTCTGGCCGCGGCCTGGCTCGCCCACCGCGGAGGGCGAAACCTGCGGGTCAGCGATGTCGTGATAGCAGTTGCCATTGTTGCGGTTCCCGTTCTCCTCGTGGTGCTCGAACCCGATCTCGGGGTTGGCCTGACATATCTCCCGGTGCTTGCCGGCGTTCTTCTATTGGGCGGTCTCCCTCGTTGGGTTTGGATCATGCTCATTCTGCTCACTGTTCTTGGGGTCTATGCGACCTGGCAATATGTGCTGAAACCGTACCAAAAGGACCGCGTACTCACTGTCTTCGAGCCCGAACGTGACCCGTTCGGCGCCGGTTATCAGGTCCGTCAATCGAAGATCGCGGTAGGGTCCGGAGGAACCGGCGGACAAGGCCTCGGTCGCGGGAGCCAGTCGCAGCTTCGATTCCTCCCAGCCCAGCACACGGACTTTGCATTTGCTGTGTGGGCGGAGGCGACCGGCTTCGTCGGCGGCACTGTGCTGTTGCTCGCGTATGCGCTTCTGCTATCAAGAATCGCCAAGGTGGCCCTCACCACCGACAGTCGCCATGGTTTGATTCTCGCAGTGTTGATCGGGGCGTGGTTGGTCTTCCAGGTTGTCGTCAATCTCGGGATGGTACTCGGTTGGCTGCCAACCACAGGCGTGACGCTGCCTCTCTTTTCCTATGGTGGGTCGTCTCTCATTTCGACATGCGCCGCTCTCGGTGTCGTCCAATCGGTCTGGCGCCATCGGCTGGTGAATCAATGAGCAGTTCCGTCCTCTTTCTCTCCGTGAATCCCTTTGAAACCAGAATCGCGATGCTTGAAGGTTCTCGCCTGGTCTCATACCGCGCGGAACGGCATCGCGCATCGTCCGTCGTCGGCAACCTTTACAAGGGTCGGGTCAACCGGGTCCTTCCGGGAATGCAGGCAGCGTTTGTCGATATCGGGCTTGCTCGCAACGCGTTCCTTTATGTCCGCGAAGCGGGCGGCATTCTCGATGATTTCACGGACATTTTTCTAGCTGAAGAGGCCGAGGATCTGCAGCCCGATATTTCGAACTCTGATATTTCCGACCTCCTCCGCCAAGGTCAGGAAATCCTGGTCCAGGTGGTCAAAGATCCAATCGGCACCAAGGGGGCGCGCCTCACAACTCATGTCAGCCTCCCCGGGCGATTTCTCGTCTACCTGCCCAACGTTCGCCACCATGGCGTCTCACGCCGCATTACCGATGACGATGAAAGGGCGCGGCTGAGGGAGATGGTCGAGACCTTCGACACGCCCGGTGGCTGGATTGTCCGTACGGCCGGCGAGGATCAGGGCGCGGCTGAACTCGATGCCGACCGTAAGTACCTCCTGCAGATGTGGGGCCGCATCCAGGGAATCGCCAACCAGGCGCGGGCTCCGAGCCTGATCCATCGCGAGCTGAACGCTGTGCTGCGTGCGATTAGGGATCTCTTCACGCACGCGATTTCAGAGGTGTGGATCGATGACGAGGAGAGCTTCGAGGAAATCCTCGATTTTCTCGAGCAAAGCGATTCCAGCCTCGTACCCAGGGTCAAACTGTTTCGACAAGCAACCGATCTGATGAACTCGTTCGGCATCGACCGCGAACTCGAGAAGGTGCTGCGACCCAAGGTCTGGCTCAAATCCGGAGGATATCTGGTCATCAACCAGACCGAGGCGCTGGTGACAATCGATATCAACACTGGCAAATACGTGGGTACCCAGTCGCTCGAGGACACAGTCTTTGCTCTGAACCTCGAAGCGGCGGTCGAAGTCGTGCGCCAGCTGAGACTCCGCGATCTCGGCGGGATTATCGTTATCGACTTCATCGATATGGAAGATCCCGAACACCGACAGCTTGTCTTTGACACAATGGTCGAAGAACTCGCGAGCGACCCTGCCCGAACGCAAATCCTGCCGATGAGCGACATCGGCTTGATCCAACTGACCCGCAAGCGAACCCGCCCGAGCCTCGAACGTACCCTGAGCCGAGAGTGCCCCTACTGTCATGGGTCGGGCCGTATTAAGGCGCTACCGACAGTGTGTCTCGAGATCCGCCGTGAGCTGCTCACAGTTGCTGCGGCCGACATCGGCCAGCAGGTAGCGCTCGTGGTCCACCCGGCAATTTCTCACTACCTTCAGGGTCCTTTTCGCGAGCTCATTCGTGAGCTCGAAGAAACCCATGGCCTGCAGATCATTCTGCGCGAGAACCCCCTCTTACACGAAGAGCAGTTCGAGATCTCAGAGTAATTCGCTTTGCGAATTACAGCGGCTCGTACAATGTCCGCCGCTGCCTCGGCGAATACCCCGCCTCTTGAATCACCCGCTCCATTTCGCTCTGGGTCATTCGGTACTGGGCACCGGCCGCAGCTACGACATTCTCCTCGAGCATGATGGAACCAAGATCGTCGGCACCAAAGAACAAGGAAACCTGTCCAACCTTGGGACCCTGCGTCACCCACGACCCCTGCACATGATCAACGTTGTCGAGGGCGAGGCGAGAGATAGCGAGAGTCCGCAGGTAGTCGTGGCCTCCAGAGGGCTCGACCTCGCCTTCGAGATCGGTGCCGGAGTCCTGGAAGGTCCAGGGTATGAATGCTGTGAATCCACCGGTGTCGTCCTGCAAGTTGCGCACCCCAAGCAGGTGGGTAACCCGAGCCGACACCGGCTCGCCGACCCCAAACATCATCGTCGCAGTGGTTCGAAGACCGAGTTCGTGGGCCTCTCGGTGAACCCCCAACCACTGGTCGGTTGAAGCCTTGGCTCGTGACCAGATCTGACGACGGGTGCCATCCTCGAGGATTTCCGCTCCTCCGCCAGGGATGGAGTCGAGACCGGCGGCAACGAGACGCTCGAGAACCTCGCGAACCGGCATCTTTTCAAGCTTCGCCAGATACCAGATCTCGGGAACCGAAAAAGCGTGGAGGTGGATCTGGGGAAAGGACTTTTTGAGGTCTGCAAGCAACGACTCGTAATAAGAAATCCGAAGCTCCGGATGGACCCCACCCTGGAGGAGAATGCCAGTACCACCACAGGAGACGGTCTCCGAAACCTTGACCGCGATTTCGTCGAATGGAAGAACGTAGGCCCCGGCTTCCTTGACGGTGCGATAGAACGCACAGAAGCGGCAGCGGTAGACACACACGTTCGTGTAATTGATGTTGCGATCAATGATGTAGGAGGCGACGCCATCTGGGTTTTTGCGGCGGCGCACCGCATCAGCTGCCTGGCCGAGTTCAAGCAGCCCGCCATGATCGAAAAGCGTTTGAATCTCTTCCTGGTCGAGACGTTTGTTTTCGATCGCCTTGTCGAGAACTCTGTTTACGTTGCTATTCATCAATAGACCTAACCAAAAAGTCGACCTCAGCGTTCCCGAGAGTACGCTATACGGCTATACGGCAGGACGGCTATACGGCGCGACGAAGAAACGTCATGACTGCCGTAAAGCCGAATAGCCGTAGGCCCGCAAGACGTCAGCCCTGCGACATCGCCTCGAGGAAATCTTTATTGCTCTCGGTCTGGGAAAGGCGCTCGAGGAGCAGCTCCATGGCCTCCACCGACGACAACGACGACAGAACTTTGCGCAGGACCCAAATGCGGCGCAACTCCCATTCGTCGATCAGCAACTCTTCCTTGCGGGTACCAGACTTGTGGATGTCGAGTGAGGGAAAGACGCGGCGTTCGACCAGCTTGCGGTCGAGGTGGACCTCCATGTTGCCGGTGCCCTTGAACTCCTCGAAGATCACATCGTCCATCCGCGAACCGGTGTCGACGAGAGCGGTGCCTACGATGGTCAGGCTGCCCCCCTCCTCGATGTTCCGCGCCGCGCCGAAGAACCGCTTCGGCTTCTGGAGGGCGTTGGAGTCAACACCACCCGACAGCACCTTTCCGGAGGGCGGGACCACGGTGTTGTATGCGCGGGCGAGACGGGTGATGGAGTCAAGGAGAATCACGACATCGCGTTTGTGCTCGACCAGGCGCTTGGCTTTGTCGATCACCATCTCAGCGACCTGTACGTGGCGGGTGGCGGGTTCATCGAAGGTTGAGGAGATAACCTCGCCGGCCACCGATCGCTCCATGTCGGTGACCTCTTCCGGGCGCTCATCGATCAGGAGCACGATCAAGGTCACCTCTGGATAGTTGGTCGTGATGGAGTTGGCGATCGCCTGCAGCATCATGGTCTTCCCGGTGCGCGGTGGCGCCACCAGCAGACCTCGCTGGCCCTTACCGAGGGGCGTCACGAGATCCATCACCCTCGAGGTCATATTGTCCTTGACCTCAAGCCTGAGCCAGTCCTCCGGATACAGGGGAGTCAAATTGTCAAAATGAATCTTTTCCATCGACACTTCGGGTGGCTCGAAATTGATCGCCTCGACCTTAATCAGAGCGAAGTAACGCTCCCCTTCCTTGGGCGGTCTGATCTGCCCCGATACGGTGTCGCCCGTGTGGAGGTTGAAACGCCTGATCTGCGACGGCGATACGTAGATGTCGTCCGGGCCAGGGAGATAGTTGTACTCCGGCGCCCGGAGAAACCCGAACCCTTCGGGCAGAACCTCGAGCACACCCTCACCGAAGATCAATCCCTCCGCCTCCGTCTGGTGTTGGAGGATTGAAAAAATCAGATCCTGGCGGCGCATCCCGGCAGGATTCTCGACCCCAAGGCCCTTGGCAGCCGAGCTCAGCTGGTTAATGCTCATCTCTTTCAGCTGATTGAGGTCGAGGCGCCCTTCGGGGACCTCCCCGACCGGCTTTTCGGCTGCCTGCTCAAACTCCTCGATCTCCTCTTCGAGATCTAGGGGGATGACGACCGCTTCTTCGTCTTTATTATTCTTCTTCTTGGTTCCCATTTCAGTCACTCCGATGCTGTGATCTCCAGCGATTCACCATGTCATTGATCCCGACGAGCAGCTCCCGTCGCCCTTCTCCTGTGCGCACACTAACGGCCAAAGGCGGCACATGCAGGCCAAGCTCACGCTGAACGGCCTGGCACATTCGAGCGCGCTGACCGCGGCCGACCTTGTCGGCCTTGGTGAGCACCACCTGACGATCTCGATCTGATTCCAACAAAAGCCCCTGCAGATCCCTGTCCCGCGTTGTCAGGCCGTGGCGGATGTCCACCAGCGACACGACGCCCGCGAGGCGCTCTTCCTCATTGATATAGCGACCGAGCTCACGACCCCAATCTTCGCGCAGCTTTTTGGCAACCTTAGCGTACCCGTACCCGGGAAGATCGACGAGGTAAAACGAGCGGTTAATGAGGAAGAAATTCAAGGTCCGTGTTTTTCCCGGTGCTTTCGCGACCTTCGCGAGAGACTGTTTGAAGAGCCAGTTGAGGAGGCTCGATTTCCCCACATTCGATCTCCCGGCGACCGCCACGTGGGGAAAGAACTCCCCAGGCTGGTCGGCCGACTTGAGGGCCGAACCACGAAAACTGACCTCGGTTATTTCCAAAGAACTCAATGTGGTAAGGGCGGCGAATCGACCCTGGCCTCCGCGTCACCGGCCGGCGCTGAAACATCTGATTCAACTGCGCTGACAAGGGCGTGGCTGAGCACCTCGTCCATGTGTTTGACGAAGTGAAACGTCATTTCTTCGCGAACGTCATCGAGGATGTCCTCGAGGTCCTTCTCATTCTCCTCCGGCATCACGATTTCGCGGATCCCCGCCCGATAGGCAGCGAGGATCTTTTCTTTGAGGCCACCGACTGGCAGAACGTGGCCTCGAAGTGTTATCTCACCGGTCATCGCCAGGTCCACCCGAACCGGGGTGTCAGTGAACGACGAGACCAAGGCGGTGGCGATCGTGATGCCCGCCGACGGCCCATCCTTGGGAATCGCACCCTCGGGCACATGAACGTGTACATCGTTCTTTTCAAAGACCTCGCTATCGATGCCCAATCTCTCGGCTCGCGATCGGACAAAGCTGAGGGCGGCCCGTGCCGACTCCTGCATGACGTCCCCGAGTTGTCCGGTCAGGGTGAGCTGTCCCTTGCCCCGCATCAGCGTCGTCTCGGTCTGCAACAACTCTCCGCCGACCTGGGTCCAGGCGAGCCCTGACGCGGCGCCCACCTCGGGCTCCTGCTCGCGTCGCTGGGCACGGTAGCGCGGTTTGCCAAGCAGCTCGCCGATGGTGTCGGTCGAGACCTCAATAGTTGAGCCCTTGGCGGTCTTGTCCTTGAGTACCCGCCGCGCGAGCTTGCGGCATACGGAGGCGATCTCCCGCTCGAGATTTCTCACACCGGCTTCCCGGGTGTAGCGCTCGATGAGGAGCATCAGAGCATCGCTCGCAAACTCGATCTGGAACCGCTTGAGACCGTGCTTTTCGACCTGGCGAGGCACCAGGAAGAGTCGTCCGATCTCCATCTTTTCCTGGTGCGTGTAGCCGGAGAGCTGGATGACCTCCATGCGATCGAGCAATGCTGGCGGTATTGAATGGGTGACGTTGGCGGTGCAGATGAAGAAGACCTTCGAAAGGTCGTACTCGATATCGAGATAGTGATCGTGGAAGGTGTGGTTCTGTTCTGGGTCGAGGACCTCGAGCAGTGCGCCCGCAGGATCACCTCGAAAGTCCGCCGCCATCTTGTCGACTTCGTCCAGGAGCAGGACCGGGTTGACCGTGCCGGCCTTGCGCATCATTTGGATGATCTGGCCGGGAAACGCGCCGATGTAAGTTCGCCGATGACCGCGAATTTCGGCCTCGTCGCGCACTCCACCAAGCGAGAGACGGACGAACTGGCGTCCGGTTGCGCGTGAAATTGACCGTGCCAACGATGTCTTTCCAGTCCCGGGAGGGCCGGCGAAGCACAAGATCGTGCCGGTGGTCTTTCGTACAAGCTGTCTCACGGCCAGAAATTCCAGGATCCGGTCCTTTATTTTTTCCAGCCCGTAGTGGTCCTCATGCAGGACCTTCTCGGCACGCTCGATATCCCTGATCTCGCGTGAAGATTTCTTCCACGGCATTGCCAGGAGCCAGTCCACATAGTTGCGCGAAACGCCGGCTTCGGCGGAGACCGGCGGCATTCCCTCGAGTCTCCGGAGTTCGATCTCTGCCTTCTCCTTGGCTTCCTCACTCATCCCGGAGTCCTCAAGCTGTTGTTTGAGTTCCTCCAGCTCCTCGGTGTTGTCATTGCGGCCCAGCTCTTCGTTGATCGCCTTGATCTTCTCAGACAGGTAGTACTCCCGCTGGGCCTTCTCCATCTGTTTTTTGACCCGCGATGATATGCGTCGGTCGATATTCAGCTTCTCGATCTCCATATCGAGAAGATCGTGGAGGCGATTGAGGCGGTCCATCGGGCTGACGATCTCAAGTAGTTTTTGCTTCTCTGCCGTTGGCTGGGAGAGGTGAGCGGCAAGAATGTCCGCGAACTGATCCGGGTCCTCGGTCTGCAACGAGGCAAGAACACCTTCTGCAGAGAGGTGGTGGGAGAGTTTTGCGTATTCCTTGAAGAGCTCTACGAGCTGAACCATGTAGTTCGCGACGGTCTCATCCTGGGGTGCCTGTACCTGCAAGCGCTCAACCCGTGCCATCAGGCACCCATCATCATCCTCGATGTCAATCAGGCGTGCGCGACCGAGGCCTTCGACCATGACCTTGATGTTTCCCGAGGCAAGCTGCAGGTGTTGGACGACCCGCGCTACGACGCCCAGGCGATGAATGTCATCTTCTGCGGGTTCGTCGACCTTTGGGTCGCGCTGGGTGGCGAGGAATATCTGCTTATCGGGCCGCCCAAGGGCACGTTCGAGGGCAACCACCGATGGCCGTCTTCCCACCACGAAGGGCGCCATCATGTGGGGATAGACCACCATGTCCCGAAGCGGAACTGCGGGAAGCTGAACGGTTGAGGATTGTGAAGTCATGATGAAGCTCTTTTGATGAGAGGATTTTCTCGGCCGGGTGGGGGCGACCCACTGCGGTCGATTCTAACTGACTTTGCGGACGACGGGCAGTGGCGGCACGCGACGTTTCACGACCTCCCGTGAGATGACCAGCTCCTTGAGCTCGGGCAGGGAGGGAATTTGATACATGATATCGAGCATCAGCTCCTCGAGGATGATCCGCAGGCCGCGGGCACCAACCTTGCGGGTGATGGCCTCTTCGGCTACGGCATCGAGAGCATCCGCTGTGAATGACAAATCGACGCCCTCGAACGAGAGAATAGTTTCGTATTGGCGGACGAGACAGTTGCGGGGCTCGGTGAGGATTCGCACCAGCGCCTCGTGGTCAAGTTCCTGCAGGTCGGCAACCACGGGAATCCGGCCCACGAACTCGGGGATCATTCCGTACCTGATGAGATCTTCGGGGTGGACCTCAGCCAGGAGCTCGGCCGAGCCCGGCTCGTTACCACCGATATCGACTCCGAATCCGAGTCGCTTCTGATTGAGGCGATCGGCGATGACGTCGTCAAGTCCGACGAAAGCGCCACCGCAGATGAAGAGGATATTCGTGGTATCGATCTGCAGGAATTCCTGGTGTGGGTGCTTGCGCCCACCCTGTGGCGGAACATTCGCCACAGTGCCCTCGAGGATCTTGAGCAGCGCCTGTTGGACTCCCTCTCCTGAAACGTCGCGGGTGATGGAGGGATTCTCGGCCTTCCGCGCCACTTTGTCGATCTCATCGACGTAGACAATGCCTCGCTCTGCTGCGTCCCGCTCGCCGCCGGCCGCCTGATAGAGACGGAGGAGAATGTTCTCGACGTCCTCACCCACATATCCCGCCTCTGTCAGAGTCGTCGCATCAACGATGGTGAACGGCACCTGGAGCTGACGAGCGAGGGTCTGGGCGAGTAGTGTCTTGCCGGTGCCAGTAGGGCCAATGAGGAGAATGTTCGACTTGGCGAGCTCAACATCGTTGCGTCCTCGGTCGCTCTGGTACTCGATTCGACGGTAGTGGTTATAAACCGCGACTGAGAGCTTCCTCTTGGCTGATTCCTGGCCGATCACGTATTCGTCGAGGTGCTTCTTGACTTCATGGGGCTTCGGCAGCACCTGATCGCGAGCCTTGGAATCGTGAACGCGATCCTCGGCAATGATGTCCAGACAGACCTCAACGCATTCGTTGCAGATATAGACCGTAGGCCCGGCGATGAGCTTGCGCACTTCATGCTGGCTCTTGCCGCAAAAGCTGCACCGCAGCATGTCACCGTCGCGCTGGGACATCAGACCCTCCTCGTCCCATTGTATAACAAACGAACGCTTGCCATAGCGGCTGCCTTTTTCCTATTCCCTGGAAACAATGATTTTGTCAACCAGCCCATACTTCAGGGCGGCCTCGGCCTCGAGGATGAAATCGCGGTCTGAGTCCTCGTGGATCTTTTCGATGGACTGACCAGTGTGGGTGGAGAGGATTTCGTTGAGAATCTCGCGCACCCGGACAATGTCCTTGGCGTGGATATCGATGTCTGCCGCCTGTCCCTGGAGACCGGCCATCAGCGGCTGGTGAAGGAGCACGCGCGAATGCGGCAGGGCGAACCGTTTTCCCTTGGCCCCCCCCGCGAGAAGCACTGCACCCATCGAGGCGGCCTGGCCGAGGGCGATTGTTGCAACATCGGGTTTGACGTACTGCATCGTGTCGTAGATGGCGAGGCCGGCTGTTGTCGACCCCCCGGGTGAGTTGATGTAGAGGTAAATGTCCTTTTCGGACTTTTCAGCTTCGAGAAAGAGCAACTGTGCAATCACCAGCGATGCCACCTGGTCGTCGATGGCAGAGCCAAGGAAGATCACATTGTCCTTGAGAAGCCTCGAGTAAATGTCATAGGCGCGTTCACCACGGCTCGTCTGTTCCACCACCATCGGGACCAACATCACTCCACCTCCCCGCCGGCGCGGTGGATCATTTCGTCCACTGTGGCGGCGACACGCGCCGCGTGGCGCACCCGCTCCAGTTTTTTCTCGGCGGCGAGATTCGCCTTGTGCTCTGCGGGCGGCACTCCTTGGCGGGCGGCTTCCGCTGCTACGTACGCGTCAACCTCTGCCTCGGGGACCGGGGTTTCCCAGGTCTCGGCAAGCTGTTCGAGAATGAGGGTATCGAGAACTTCCTGGCGCGCCGCCGGTTCCGCCTTCGCGGAGATCTCGTGCCAGTCGACCTTTTCGGGGTCGAATTCAACACCCTGCATAGCCATTGTGTAAGCATATCGGTCAAGCTGCTCTTTGAGCGTCGATTGCACGAGTGACGACGGGAGCTCGGCCTGGTCGATTTCCGCTTCGAGATGATCGAGGACGAATCGTCGCCAGCTGTTGCGTCGCTCACCGCGTTTCTGTTGCTCGAGGACGTCATGGACTCGCTGCCGAAGTTCTTCGAGGTTTTCCAAGTCGATCGTGGTTGCGAGGTCATCATCGATTTCTGGCAAGACCTTGCGTTTGAGCCCCTTCACCGAGATGGTGTAGGTGACGGTCTTTCCGGCCTTGTCTTTATCCTCGAGATCGTCGGGAAGCGTCTTCGTTGCGTTGCGCTCGTCACCGATCTTTGCGCCCTGAAGAGCCTCGTTGATTTCAGGTGGCACCGAGTCCGATCCAACAATAAGGCTCGCTCCGTCCTCGGTATACGGCTCTCCGTCGCTGTCCTCAACTTCGCCCCGCAGATCGACCTCGGCCAGCATCCCGTCGCCGGCCTGATCGTCCTCGGCCGGCTCCCACACCGCCTGTTCCTCCTGAACTTTGACAAGTTCTTCATCGATCTCTGCTTCGCTGATCTCCAAGGAGATCTCTGGCAAGCTGAGCTCCCCGAGTTCGGGCAGGTCGTACCGAGGGCGCACTTCGAGTTCTGCCGTGAACGAAAAAGCACCGTCCTCCGCAAAGGAGAGGTCTCGAATCTGCGGATTCGTGATCGGCTCGATCTCACTCTCACCATCGAAGACTTCTCCCCACAAAATACCGGTGAGGTGTTCTTGGAGCTCGTCTCGGATTTCATCGCCAAAGCGGGCACGAATCGCCGCCACCGGCGCCTTGCCCGGGCGAAATCCGGGCACACTGGCCTTGTTGCGGAAGTTGCGGACGATTCCCTCGCGCTCGCGATCAACTGCAGTCGATTCAAGGTGGGCCAAAATCTCGACGGTGTGATTCGCTCTGTGGGTCAATGTGTACGGCATTTTTAAGCTCCGGCGGCCCGGTCAATTGAGAAGGTTGGTGCGAAAGGGGGGACTCGAACCCCCATGGGGGATCCCCACGAGATCCTAAGTCTCGCGCGTCTACCAATTCCGCCACTTTCGCATTTGGGAAAATGGTGAGCCGTGGAGGAATCGAACCTCCAACCTAGTGATTAAGAGTCACTTGCTCTGCCAATTGAGCTAACGGCCCACGGCCAACGGGCACTATACGCAAAAATGCTTCGGTGGGCAAGCGTTTTCCGTCTGATTTCGCTATCGCAATCGCTATCGGGATCGGTATCGAAAAGTCAGCAAACTGAGGTATTTCGATAGCGATAGCGAACCCGATAGCGGTAGCGATACATTTCGATCCGCGTTTTGCGTTGTGAGTCGGGGAAAAACCTCACTTGTGCACGAGATGCTTTATCTCGGAACTCCCAAGGTCGGACTCGGCGGTAATGACGACTGCCGAGGTGCCGTCTGCAAACGCCGGCATATCGGCATCCGCGGAGAAGATGCCGTCCTCGCCTGTTTCACCCTCGGCGAGGACCATTCGTCGCGGCTCCCCGGTCGACTTGAAGAGAACCAACACCTTGACCCCAGCCTGCGGGGAGTCGGCTATCGAATCAACCGCCAAAACACTGATCGGTGCGAGGCTGCCATACGCAAAGTCGTGATCGATCGAAGCACGAAGTATCAGGTGGGCCCGGTCGCGTTGCGACTCGAGGTAGCCGAGAATCACCTGATCCAAAGATGGCTCCTCGATTGTCTCGGGCTCGGGCTCGGGTTCGGGCTTTGTCTCACGATGGGTGATGGTGGTGTCGTCATCGGCCGCAATCTCTTCGCTCTTGCCCGTGAGGCGGGCAAGGCCCCCGGTATGAACGGCATCGACTATCGATCGATGCTGCCGTTCCATGAGGGTAGCGATCGCCTCCCGGTCGACATCCTGCTCCACCAGATCATCGTACGGGGTTCGGCGGGAGTAGAGAATTTCGCCACTCGTGTAGACGAGAGACTCAACCAGCGGGTTGCCTCGCCCCTTGTCCTCGGTCTGCACGTGATATGTGGTTCCCGAGTGTTGAATATCCGTGTTGAATCCAGTCAGGACCACAGTCGTCATTCCCCTCCTCATAAGAGGCTAACGCGAAGGGCGTCTGTGGTCAATCTCACAATGCCCGCGGTTATTCAACTACCCGAGTATTCTGCTTCGAGGCGCCGTTTACGAGGCGGTTTTAACAGTCGTTTTACAATTGGTGGGTGAATCGACTCACCGTTCTCTTCATTTGCATCGGTAACAGCTGCCGCTCGCCGATGGCGGAAGCCATCGCCGGTGTCCTTGGCGGCGTCATGGTTGACGCCAGATCCGCCGGTATCTCGCCCCTGGGGTGGGTCTCTGAACAAACCATCGACACCCTCCAAGCCCTCGGTTATCCAACAGAAGACCTGTCGTCGAAAGGCCTCGATCAGGTCGATTTCGAGGACCTGGACATCGTCCTTTCTCTGCTCGGGGATCGAGGACTTGATTATGTTCCCCATAGCATCGGCGCACGCAGGGAAGCATGGGTCATCACCGATCCCTTTGGTGAGGATGACGAGATTTACCTGGAGGTCGCGCGCGAACTCGAGCGTCGCATCCGGAAACTCCTCTGTGAAGAGTCAGACTCGGAACTTTTCACCACCTGAGCGGTCTTACTCACCGAGGCGGTGTGTGGCAAACTGGGCTCGTGGACTTCGATCAAGTGTACGAGCGCTTTCGGTTGCCGGTGTGGCGCCTCGCGCGCCGCCTCACGACATCAGAGGAGGAAGCGCTCGACACGACGCAGGAGATCTTCCTTCGAGTGTGGCGCGGTCTCCCCGGGTTCCGGGGCGAGGCTAAGCTCTCAACCTGGGTGTTTCAGATTGCGTGGAACTACTTACGAGCGCACAGAAGAAAAATGGGCCGCACTCTGCAGATCATTGGCGAAGACATCGACGGCGCCCATGAGTTCGTCGAATCAGCCGTAGACACCGGGCCCGATCCTGAACGAAGGGCTCGGGCAACGGAACTCCTCGATCGCGTCGAAACGGCACTCGAGGGGCTGCCCGAGCACTACCGCGTAGTGGTGTGGCTGCGCGATGGTGAGGATCTCAGTTATCAAGAGATCGCAGATGCCCTCGACATACCGATCGGCACCGTACGCTCACGTCTCGCCCGTGCTCGCGGGGCTCTCAAAGAACTGGTGGAGTCATGATGGATGAGACCATCGTTGAAATCCTGAGCCGACACCTGGACGGCGATCTCAATGCGCACGAGGAGCTCGAGCTATCGGCGAGGCTGACGGCTGAGCCCGCCCTGGCCCAGGAGCTTGAGGCCATGCGTCGTATCCGCCGCTCGGTCGCGGCCCTGGCTTTGAGCGAGCAGGTGCCGCCAGAGCTCGATTCCCTGGTTGATCCGCTGCTTCGCGGAAAGCCGGAATTGAAAGTGTTTCGACCGTGGGCGCGGTGGCTGGCGTCAGCAGCCGCTGTCGTCCTCGGTGCCACAGTCATCATCGAGGTCAATCGCCGCAACCCGGGACCCAGTACCGAGTCCCTGGCGAAACTGAGGAAAGAGGGTTATCCGGCAGAGCCTGCCGAGCGATTCACCCTGGCGCCGTTACCGACGAGCTCCCTGCCCCCGGAGGAGCAGCCCCTGGGCGCCAGCGATCGACTCCTGGCAAGTCCTGCTCCGGATATCCAGCTTGACGACCCCCTCCCGCTCGAGGTCCTCGGGCCTCTCGAGGAGCGAGAGGCCCAATCATCTGCGAATCAGACAACGGCAGGTGTTCCACTCGACGAGGTCATGGCACAGAGTTCGGCGGTGGTGGTGGATAAGGACGCGAAGAAAATCGAAAACAACCGCCCCGCAGCTCCTGGCAAGGAGGGCGACCTGGCCCGCGTGCCGCAACACGAAGACAAGGGCGACGTACCGGAGACCGGCCGCGGCTTGGCCCTTCAATCGTGGGAGGCGGCACCTCCGATGGGTCGGGCTCAGCTCTTTATCTTCATCAATGGGAACTCCGCTTGGCGGGCGTTCACTCCGGCCGCAACCTGCAAAGCTGGTCGATACTCAGTCCGAATCGTGGTTGCCGGCGGTGCTGTTCGGGAGGCGAGACCGATCGGGGGGGCAGCGTCGGCCGCCCCGTCGCAGCGTCTCTGCGCCGCAGGGCTCGTCCTCGATCTCGAAATCGACGCGGTTGCGGACGGCGAATATCCTGCTGAGATAGTGGTCGAACCGCGTGGTTCTGGACAGTGACCAGCCCAAATATTTCACCAGATTTTTTCGCGAGAGCGAAGAGGTGCCATACCCAGTGGGGTTCTCGGCCTGGAGGCCTCACAGGGTCCGGAGTGCGTTCTTGTGGTACGCCGAGCACCCCGAGACGAGAAAACACCACTGGGCGCTGTGCGTCGGGTCCCCGGAGCAGGAAGCTGGTGAGATCTGCGGGCCAGATACCGATGAACAGGTGTCAGAAGCTCCCGAGGGCCTCTCTCTCATCATCAAACACGTCAAAGACGGTAATCAATTGTGTGACCTGGAGAATGTCGTTGATCTTCGGCGAAAGATGCATGAGCTTGAGCTGCCCACCCCGTTTCGTGACTGTGGTGTAACAGGCCACCATTTCGCCGATGCCCGAGGAATCAATGGCGGTCACACCGCCGAGGTCGAAAAGAACATCTTTCTTGTTGTCTTCAAGGGCCTGTGCGATCAGTTCACGAATTTTGACGTCGCCGGATCCGATGGTGATCTTGCCACCAAGCTCGATAATGCGGGTGTCGCCGATGTCACGGATGTTGCTTTTCATCTGGATTCTCTCCTTTTGCCGAGGACAATCGCTGGCTGCTGAACGCAACCTCATGCTCCTGGGCGGTCATTGTCATTTGACGCGAGGTCCTTGACCATCACCACAGCCGTTCCGCCCGCCGCGGTGGGACTGAAGTCCACACGGTTCATGAACTGTCGCATGTAGAAGATACCCCGTCCGCTCGGGCGCAGCAAATTCTCGGGGTCGGTCGGGTCTGGAATGTCTGCGGGATCGAATCCCTCTCCTTCGTCTTCCACTCTGATCGTAACGGTGGAGTTGTCGATCGTGTAGGCAATCCGTACCAGGCGCTCGGGATCCCGTCGGTTGCCGTGCCGCACAGCATTGGCCACTGCTTCGCGGAGAGCGGTGACCAGCCAGTATTCTTCGTCCTCCGCGCAGCCGGCTCGGCGACAGAGATCAATCAGGGCTCGTTCGGCAACCTCGATATTCTCGAAGCGACTCGCGAGAACGAGGCTGGCCTGTAGTTTGTTGTTGGTATTCATGGGCCGGGAAAGTATAACAACGTCACGCGTAACGGCGATTTCAGTCTTCGTCCGAACCGTCGTTGCTCGGTTCGACCATTTGCAGCACCCACCGGTGGAAATTCTCCTCTGCGGCAGAAACGGGCATGGCGAGAATCTCCGGTAGTTCATACGAATGGAACTCGCGAATTGCCGAGGAAACGTCCTCGAAGAGCTTCTCTGGGGTTTTTATGAGGAGTAGGTATTCGGAGTCCTCGCACACCTTTCCCTTCCAGCGATAGATGGATCGCAGGCACGGAACGATGTTGATACAGGTGGCGAGCCGTCGCGCGATCAGCTCTTCCGAGATCTCAACAGCCTGCTGTTCGGTGCCAACCGAGGTCATAACGAGCGTGATTTTTTCGAGATCGGTCATGGCGGAACGCTAGCTGAGAACCGCAGGTGAGTCAAGAAGCTCTACGGAAGGTCATCGAGCTCAGTAGCGCCGCAAAAGACCAACCACGACGCCCTGGACCTGGACATTTGATGCCGGGGCGATCATCGTCGGCATCGTCGGATTGGCGGGCTGGAGCCGAATTGTCGAGTCGTTTTCGCGGTAGATCCGCTTCAGCGTCACCTCGTCGCCCACCAACGCCACCACCATCTCCCCGTCCGTCGCGCTCTCGCTTTGCTGGACGACGACGAGATCGCCATCGTGGACGCCATCATCGATCATCGAATCCCCGCGCACCCGCAAAACGTAGTGATCTCCGGCGCGCAGAAAATCCGCTGGCACGAAGATCTGCTCGTCATCAGGGATGGACTCGATCGGTGCGCCGGCTGCAACAACACCAAACAGCGGCAGCTCCGCCGCCGATTGTGGATTCAGCGGAGCATCCGGTAGGACCAGACCCCGCTTCTGGTGTTTTTCGCGCCGGAGAAAGCCTTTACGCTCGAGGTGGGCAACGTGTTTCTGCGCGCTGGCGGTGCTTCGGAAACCAAAAGCATCGGCGATCTCCTGAAGAGTTGGCGCCACACCCTCGGCCTCGATTCGGTTGGAGATGAAGTCGAGCACGTCCCGTTGGCGCTCGGTGAGGTACGTCATCGTTTTCCTCCCCACACCGACAATAGGTGATAATAAGGCGTAAGTCAACGCAATTCGGGACCGGCGGTGCGTCCCGCCGGTCCCGAATTGCAATTGGTCGGGGCGAGTGGACTTGAACCACCGGCCTCACGGTCCCGAACCGTGCGCTCTACCAGACTGAGCTACGCCCCGACGGGGCGGGAGTCTAGCGGAAGTGGAGCGCAAAGGCAATATTCATCGACCGGCATGTATTCGCATTTGACACCTACGGTCTGATCTCGCTACCGTTCGCAGCGAGTGATGGATGGGGAGGCTGAATGTCGAAGCAGCGTGCGCAGTGGAGCGGGCACCTGGGATTCATTCTTGCGGCGGCTGGCAGCGCCATCGGACTCGGTAACCTCTGGAAGTTTCCGTATATCACCTTCGAGAACAACGGCGGCGCATTCGTGTTGGTGTATCTCGCGGCGATCGCGGTGGTCGGGGTTCCCATTATGGTCGCGGAGATCCTGATCGGGCGAAAGGGCCAAAAGAACCCCGTCGGCGCATTCCGCCTATTGGCTCAGGGAAAGCCGGGGGGGCGCGCGTGGCTAGGGGTTGGTTTTCTGGGTGTCATGACCGGTTTTATCATTCTCTCCTATTACAGTGTTATTGCTGGCTGGACCCTCCGCTACATCGTGATGGCCGTATCGGGTGAATTGGGCACTCTTGCCCATCACCCCGAGGCACTCCAGTCGTTCTTTGGAGAGTTTCTCGCCAACCCGTACCAGCAGATCTTGTGCCACACCCTCTTCATGGGTGCGACCATCGGCGTTGTCTTCTTCGGCGTCGGCAAGGGCATCGAGCGGACCGCCAAGTTCCTGATGCCGATTCTGTTGTCGATCCTGGTCATGCTCGTGATCTACTCCGTCTGGACCCCCGGATTCAAGCAGGCGATCGGCTTCCTCTTTCGACCGAATTTCAGCGAACTGACCGCGGGTGGTGTGCTCGAGGCGCTCGGCCATAGCTTCTTCACCCTGAGTCTCGGCATGGGCACGATGCTCACATATGGCAGCTACATGCGGAAGCGCGACTCGATTCCTCGTGCCGCGTTGACCATCTGTGTCCTCGACACCATGATTGCGATCATGGCTTGCATCATCATGTTTTCGATCATCTTCAGTTATGACTTCGAGGTCACAAAGAGTTCGACCATCCTTTTCACCACCGTCCCGGTCGTGTTCTTCCAGCTACCCGGCGGCGCGGTCGTGAGTGCTCTGTTTTATCTGCTCGTGGCCTTTGCCGCATTGACCAGTACGATCAGCCTGCTGGAGGTGGTTTCCAGCTACGCCATCGACGAGCTTGGGTGGCAGCGGCGGCGCGCCACACTGACGACGGGTGCGGCAATTCTTGTTTTCGGTATCCTCAGCGCGGTCAGCATGGGGGGCAACGCCGCCCTGTCAAATATCAACCTCATCGGACGGCCCTCAACGGCAGGCGTCTTCGGCACCCTCGACTATGCAGCCAGCAATTGGTTTCTGCCGGTGGGAGGGCTCCTCATTGCACTCTTTGTCGGCTGGATTCTGAGCACCGGTGAGACTCGGAAGGAGCTCGAGGAAGGCCATGGACCGATCGCGCGGTTGTACCCGGCATGGCTTTTCCTGATCCGGTTTGTGGCGCCGGCAGCGGTCGCCGCGATCATCGTCAGCGTGCTTCTCGGCGCCGAGTATCAGTAGTTTTCGTCGCGAGCGGCTGTGAATCGCTGTGGGTTCAGGCGCCACCGCCAGCTGCAGCGCTGATCCGCGTCTCGGCCAGTCTCACCTGGCTGTCGACCTCGTCGAAGTCATCGGCGTCCACGGTTTTCAGTTTCTCCTGGGCCTCGGCAAGGGTCGTTCGCGCGCTCTCGACATCGATCTCTTCGATGGTCTCCGCAATGGCGGCCAGAACGGTCACCGCGTCCGGCTGGATCTCCGCGAAGCCGCCCTGAACGACCAGGCGTCCGGTTGTATTTCCTTCAATCCAGGTCACTTCGCCGGTACCGAGCGAGGTCAACAACGGCGTGTGGCCGGGCAGAACACCGAGTTCGCCAAGTACACCCGGAACCCTGACCTCGGAGGCCCGGCTCTCCAGAACCCGGCGTGACGGTGTGACGACCTCGAGCCGCAGCGTATCTCCCATCAGGACTCCGCCGCCATCTTTTCGGCCTTCTCGACCGCCTCTTCGATACCGCCGACGTAGAGGAAGGCCTGCTCCGGGAGGTGATCGTACTCGCCGGCGCACAGGGCCTTGAAGCCGGCGATGGTGTCTTCGACCTTGACGTAGCGACCCTTCATGCCGGTGAACTGCTCTGCGACGAAAAATGGCTGTGAAAGAAAGCGTTGGATCTTGCGTGCTCTCGCGACGCTCAGCCGGTCTTCCTCCGACAGTTCGTCGATGCCGAGAATCGCGATGATGTCCTGGAGATCTTTGAGGCGCTGGAGAATCCGCTGGACCTCGCGGGCCACCATGTAGTGCTCTTCACCGACGATGGTGGGGTCAAGAATGCGTGAGGTGGAAGCGAGCGGATCCACCGCCGGGTAGATCCCGAGTTCGGAGATCTGCCGCGAAAGCACCGAGGTCGCGTCGAGGTGGGCGAACGCCGCGGCGGGGGCAGGGTCCGAGAGATCGTCGGCGGGCACATAGATCGCCTGCACCGAGGTCACCGAGCCCTTCTTGGTCGAGGTGATGCGCTC
>RCNF010000212.1_pt1 | contig 27924 bp, 24 predicted proteins | sample 2041311 | NCBI WGS metagenome assembly RCNF01 (sample SAMN09708228, study PRJNA481090) | Marine sediment metagenome, whole genome shotgun sequencing project. | biome: marine sediment; feature: ocean; material: sediment; isolation source: Sewage treatment plant 2 marine sediment (STP2) ...
TGTGTGCAAGGGCACCGGATGGATGGAAATCCTCGGCTGCGGCATGATCCATCCGGTCGTGTTCGAAAACGTCGGCTACGACCCCGAGAAGTACACCGGATTTGCGTTCGGCATGGGTCTTGACCGCATCGCCATGCTCAAGTACGGCATCCCCAACATCAAGCTCCTCTACGAAAACGACGTTCGGTTCTTGTCGCAGTTTTAGGAAGAGCGATGCTGGTTTCATTTCGTTGGTTGCAAGAGCTCTGCCCCGTCGACGCGAATGTCGCCGAGGTCGCACATCGCATTTCGCTGGCAGGGCTCGAAGTCGAAGCGATGGAGGAGAAGGGCAAGAACCTCTCTGGGGTCGTCATCGCCGAGGTTCGCTCGAAAAGCCCGCATCCTAAGAAGGACAAGCTGACCCTCGTCACCGTCTTCGACGGCGAGAACGAGCTGTCAGTCGTCTGCGGCGCAGCGAATGTGCCCGAGCCCGGCGGCCGGGTTCTTTTCGCCCGCTCGGGCGCAGTTTTGCCGAACGGGATAGAGATCGCGCCACGCAAGGTCGCTGGCATCGAGTCGAACGGCATGATCTGCAGCGAGGGAGAGCTCGAGATTGGCATCGACGCGGAGGGGATTTTCGTCGTCGACCCAGGCATCGAAGCGCTTCCGGGCACGAGCGTGGCCGACGCCCTCGACCTTCACGACGTGATCCTCGACATTGGCCTCACCCCGAACCGGCCCGATTGCCTAGGCCACGTAGGAATCGCCAGAGAAATCGGCGTGCTTTTCGGGGTTGGCTTCAAGCTGCGCAAGTCCGCTGGCCCGCGCCGCTCTTTCGCCGCGGGCGGTTCGTTCCAGGATGGCGAGCCGACGACCAAGCTCACGCCCCTTTGGGACAACGACAGCGAGCTGGTCGACACGCCGACGCTCCCAGCGATCTCCGTGGAGATCGCAGATGGCGATCGCTGTCCACGGTACGGAGCCGCGCTCGTCTCGGGCGTCAAAATTGCTCCCTCCCCATTCTGGCTCCGCTACAGGCTTCACAATCTTGGTCTGCGGGCCCTCTCGAACGTCGTCGACGCCACCAATCTGATCCTGCTGGAATGGGGCCATCCGATTCACGCCTTCGATCTTGCGCGCCTCGCTGGACCGAAGGTCGTGATCCGCCGCGCGACTCGGGGCGAGAAGATGGCGACTCTCGATGAAGTCGAGCGAACGTTCACCGAGGACGATCTGCTGATCTGTGATGCCGACGGTCCAGTTGCAGTCGCCGGCGTCATGGGCGGCCAGGACACCGAGATCCGCGATGAGACCAGCGATGTCCTCATCGAATGCGCATACTTTGATCCGCGATCGATTCGCCGAACCTCACGGCGCCTCGGCCTGCACACCGATTCGAGTCATCGATTCGAGCGCGGTGTCGATCCAGGTGCGGTTCCACGCGTTCTCGCCAGTGCAGCGTCCCTCATCGCGGAGCTCGGTGGCGGGGCGGCGGCGACGACGGCCATCGATCGCATCGCCATACCGTTCGAGCCAAAGTCGATCCGTTTCCGACCGGCTCGAGCGGCCCAGCTTCTTGGCACGCCGGTGCCGAAAGACGAAAGCCTCCACATCCTCGAATCACTCGGCTGTCACGTCATCGAGCAAGGCGACGACGCGTTCATCGCCGAGGCGCCGAGCTGGCGACCCGACCTAGGGCGCGAAGTCGACTTGATCGAAGAAGTCGCGCGCGTGCGCGGGTATGAAGAGATCCCGACGGCGGTCCCGCGCGTCCACCCGTCCGAAGCCGGTACTTCGGGCCTCCTCAAGTTCGTCGATCGCCTCCGCGAGGCAGCGGTGGCCTCCGGCCTCTATGAAGCCGTAAATTATGGCTTTTTGTCGATCGACGACCTCCGGAAGGCCCGGGTCTCGACCGATGCGGTTCCGCTCGCAAACCCGCTCTCCGAGGAGCGTTCCGTGATGCGAACGTCCTTGTTGCCGGGGCTCACGTCTGCGGCGACGCGCGCGCAGCGGCGCGGCGCAACCGAAGTTAGGCTCTTCGAGCTCGCACGAACGTTCCAGCCGGTTGAGGACCTGCTTCCTCGCGAAGACACCGCACTCGCGATCACCCTGGCCGGGCAGCGCACGGGTTGGATCGGCGGCGAGCAATCGTTTGATCTGTACGACGGCAAGGGAGTCATCCAAGCGATCCTCGAGCGCGTTTTTGGTCAACCGCCCGAGCTCATGGTCGGCGAGGTGCCGAGCTTTTTGCATCCGAAGCGCGCTGCGCTCGTGACACTCGTGTCGCGCCCGGTCGGTTTCGTCGGAGAGATGCACCCGGACGTCGGCGACGCTCTCGGGCTCATCGGGCGCGTGATTTACGCCGAGCTCGACGTCGAAGGCTTGTACACCCTTTCCGAAGAGCTCGGACCGACGCAGGCTCGAGGGCTTCCGAAATATCCTGCGGTGGCACGCGACATCGCGATGCTCGTCCGCGATCGATTCAGCGCAGGCGAGATCGCCGATGCGCTCCGCGAGGCGTCAAACGGCCTTGCCGAGTCGGTCCGCCTGTTCGACCTCTATCGGGGTGACCAAATTCCAGACGGACATCGGAGCCTCGCCTTCCGCGTGACCTACCGCGACCCCGACGGAACGCTGACCGACAAACGGGTAGACAAAGTCCACGCGTCGCTTGCCAAGCTTGCAAGCGATCGCTTCGAAGCGACCATCCGATAAGCGGTATCTCACGATGTGTGAGAATGCGCACCTATCTAGTGCCAGGGGCGCGCCAAACCCTTGAGATTCAAACCGATTTGTGCTTCTCTCCGCCATACCAGGCCTCTGGGAGGAACAGACCGAATGACGAAAGCGGAAATCATCGATGCCGTCTACGAGAAGGTTGGGGGCTTCTCGAAGAAAGAGGCGGCGGAGGTCGTCGAGGCCGTGTTCGACACGATGAAAGACGTGTTGGCCGACGGAGAGAAAATCAAGATCTCAGGTTTCGGAAATTTCGTGGTGCGCAAAAAGAAAGAGCGTATCGGCCGAAACCCGCAGACGGGCGCCCCGATTCCGATCAGCGCGCGACGCGTGTTGACGTTCAAGCCCAGTCAGGTACTCAAAACAGTGCTGAACCCGCATCGTACCGACGAGGACGGCGCGGGCTCGCCAACAGACTTCTGAACGGAACCATGACACGGCGCACCCAACTGCCTGATAAGTTGTTTTTCAAGATTGGCGAAGTCGCGAACATCGTTGGCGTCAAGCCTCATGCACTGCGCTATTGGGAAACCGAGTTTCCGGCACTGCGTCCCAAAAAAACGCGGGGCGCACATCGGCAATACAGCCGCAAGGACGTCGAGCTTGCGATGCTCATTCGCCAGCTCCTTCACGACGAGGGCTACACGATCCCCGGAGCGCGCAAGCGAATCCGCGATCTGGGTCATCATCAGCGCAGCAGCCCTCCGGAGCCGCGCGCACAGCGCGAGGTGGCATTGCGGGCCGAGCTTCTTGGCTTGCGCCAGCAGCTGGCCGAGCTGCTCGATGATTTTGCCGCAGCGCGAAGCGAGCCGGTAGACGCCGTGCCGCTTCAGGTCACTGTCCACAAGGTGGTCCCGGTCACAGTCAAGCGTGGTCCCGAGGCCTGAAGGTGCTTTTCAGGCGCTTTAGTGGGTCTTTGGTTTGCGTTCCAGGCGCCCTGAGTTAGAGTCGGCTGCCTCTCGTAGAGAGGTTGGACGGGGCGTAGCGCAGCTTGGTAGCGCACCTTACTGGGGGTGAGGGGGTCGCTGGTTCAAATCCAGTCGCCCCGACCAATGGCGGACCGGAGGGCGAAAGCCCGCCGGCCCTCCCTCAATTCACCGCGTGCCTGCCCGCATGCACCCAAGTCAATCCCGTTGCCCGCACTGCGCTTCCGCGATAGGTCGTTGAGCGCATGTCAGACCGGCCACTCCTCTTGGTTTCCAATGACGATGGGATCGATGCGTCGGGCATCCTCGCGCTGCGAACCGCTTTGGCCACATTTGCCGATGTATACACGGTGGCGCCGCAAACCGAGCAGAGTGCGAAAAGCCATTCGATCACGCTCCATCATCCACTTCGGTTTCACGAGGTCGAGGAACATGTCTGGGCGGTCGACGGCACACCGGCAGACTGCGTGTACGTCGCGTTCTTTTTGAAGGACCTCTTGCCACGAAGGCCGGACATGGTGGTCTCCGGCATCAATCACGGGCCAAATCTCGGCAACGACGTCCACTACTCCGGCACGGTGGCCGCTGCGCGAGAGGGAGCGCTCCGCGGGGTGCGCTCCATTGCATTGTCGAACTCCTCGACCGACATGGACGGCGCTGCGCAGTACGCGAAACGCTTCTGCAAGCAGCTTCTGCAGACCACAGCGCCGCAGGGCCAAGCGGTTCTGCTGAACATCAACTTCCCGCAGGTCCCGCCCAAAGGGGTTCGCGCGACGCGTCTTGGGCTTAGGCTCTATTCGGATGACGTCGAGGTGCGCGACGATCCACGCGGGCGCCATTACCTGTGGATTGGCGGTCCCGGGGGAGCGACGAGTGAGCCGGTCGAAGGCGCGGACACCGAGGCGCTCGAAGAGGGGTTCATCTCCGTCACGCCGCTCAGCATCGAGGCTACACTGCCAGATCATCTCGGCGTCGCAGCCTACGTGGCCGGATCCAAAGAGGAGCGATGAGCGACGAACGCGTCAGCCTATTGCGCGCGCGCATCCGGGACGTACCAGACTTCCCAAAGGCGGGGATCCTCTTCAAAGACATCACCCCGCTCCTCGCCGATGTCGCGGCCTTCCGCGCCTGCATCGAGCTCATGGTGGAGCCACTCGATGGGGAAGCCGTGCATGCGGTCGTGGGCATCGAGTCGCGTGGCTTCATGTTTGGTGCCGCGTTGGCGGACAAACTGGGAGTCGGCTTCGTTCCAGTTCGAAAGCCCGGCAAGCTTCCTGCAGCAAGCTATCGGGCGAATTACGACCTCGAATACGGAAGCGATGCCGTCGAGATTCACCAAGATGCCCTCGAGCGCGGCGACCGCGTCGTGGTCGTCGACGACCTCATCGCAACCGGAGGCACCGCGCTTGCCACCAAAGAGCTCGTCGAACGCTGCGGGGCCGACGTCGCCGCGTTCGTCTTTCTCATCAACTTGATCGACCTCCGCGGCGCAGCAAAGCTGGCCCCGAGCCGGGTGATCACAATTCTCGATTACTAGCGAGGTCGGTCGGCGCTGCGAAGCTCATGGGCGAGATCTCGCGCTCGGGCGACCAGTGCGTCGAGGTCGCCCCCAAGCCAGCGGTCGCGAAGCGTTGCCACGAGCTCGCGCCTCTCCATTTCGAGGCGACCATAGAGCTCGACGAGGCCAGCCCATTCGCTCACCGAAGCCTCACGCTGTGCGCGGTCGAGGTCGCCTCTGCGCAAACAGTCGCGCAATCGACTCGCCTTCTTTTGCATTGAACCCTCGAACGACCGATCGATCTCTCGCATGAGCACGTGCACGTCATTCAAGTCTCCGAGGAGCTCTTGTAGCTTTTTGCTTTGCTTCACGATCAGCTGCGCTTCACCGGCGTAGGCTCGAATCGGCTCGACGAGGTAGCGAAGCCGCTTGGCGATGATCCGCGCCTCGTGGAGCCGCGCTGTGTGGTCGACGCTCGCAATCTGCCCAAGATTCACCAAGAGGTCGGTGGCGTGGGCCTCGATTTGGTTCGCGAATGCTCGGGCAAAGCTCACATGGGGCTGCTCGGCGAGGAGGTTCTGCTCGCTTCGCATGACAGCTAGGCGTTCTTCGAGCTTTTCGGCGCTGCGCCTGAAGCTCGCCCTCAGCTCCGAGTCGAGCGCCTCCGCGCACTGCCTCCGGCGTTCGAGCAGAAGTGCCGAAAGCCAGTTGAGCCCCGCCAAATGTTCGGACGCGAGGTCAGCATGTTGCTTCGCGAGCCATTCGAGCGCCACTTCGGCTTCGCGGCCTCCTCCCGTCGCTTGCTGGATGGCACGAAGTCGTTTCCGGTCCTTCGCTCGCACCGCGGTCTCGAGTTGCGGCCGGTACGCGCGGAGCTGGCTCCTGAGCCGTCGAACCGCGACCCGGAAATCATGGAGCGCCTCACGGTCGAAGCGATCGTCCAGCCGGCGCTCGGCGGTACGCGCCGCCGACAGGCTCTTGAGGGCGAGCCGCCGCGCGGACTCCTCGTCGCTTCGAAACAGGAGATCGTCGGGTAGGGTGCTCCGCCGTTTGGCTTTGGGTTGCTTGGCGAGCCCCTCTTGCGCTGTGGCAGCAGGGTTCGAAACCGCAATGACCGGTGCCGGATATCGTCTTTCGCCAGTGATGGTGCCGCTCCTGAGTCGACCAGAACTAGTACAGGTCAAGCGACCGCGTCAACCGCCTTGGGGCCAAGCCCCGTGACAAAAACGGGAGGTTCGCCTCCCGTTTTTGTTTTACGGGGCGTCCCCGGGAGGATTCGAACCTCCGGCCTTCGGTTTAGGAAACCACTGCTCTATCCTACTGAGCTACGAGGACTTAGGTGGCGGCGTATAGCATGTGATTCGCCGCACATCACGAGGCGAAAACAGCTGTCCGGTTCACTTCTTCGTCCGTTCGCGCTATACGAATCCTCGTACGGAATGCGGACCCTTGTCTTAGACCAGGGCTATCAGCCCCACCGAATCATCAGCTGGCAACGCGCTGTCTGCATGATTTTCGACGGCAAAGTCGAGGTCGTCGAAGAGTACGACGAAGACATTCGCTCGGTCAGCATCACCATCAAGATGCCAGCCGTCGTTCGGCTCCTGCGAACCCTCATCGGGCGCAAACGAGCGATCAAGTTCTCTCGAATCAACGTCGCGATGCGTGATGACTTCAGGTGTCAATACTGCGGCGTCCGCCATCGACTTCGCGGACTCACGTACGACCACGTGGTTCCCAAATCCCAGGGCGGCAAGACCAACTGGGAGAACATCGTGATGGCCTGCTACGGCTGCAACGAGAAGAAGGGCAATTGCACTCCCAGGCAAGCGGGCCTTCGTTTGCGACGCCCTCCGGTCAAACCCAAGTGGCTGCCCGTCGTTGCATTCCGCGTCGACTCGGCGAGCTCGATTCCCGAGGCCTGGGCAAACTGGGTCTACTGGCACGGCCGTTTGGAAAGCGACCCCTAGACCTCACCAGCTGCTCGAAGAGCCGCCGCCTCCAAAGCTTCCACCGCCTCCGGAGAAGCCACCCCCGCCGCCGGAGAAGCCGCCGCCCCCAGACGACCAGGATCCACCCGACCAGCCGGAGCTCCGTCGCGCACGGCCGCGTTTTTGTTTTTTTCGCTTTCGGCCGAAGAACGACCAGACGATTGGCGCGGCGACGAGCCAAACGACGACGAAAAATGGGCCGGCGCTAGGACTGATCGTGGTGATGCCCCCGACGCCCACGAACGGGATCAAAAACAGATACAGAAACCACTGGAACGGATTCGTGCCAACCACGACGAACACAAACGGCATCAGGAACAAGAGCCAAAGCAGTCCGAAGATCCGTGGCGGAAGATCGGCCTGCGTGTCGACTACGGACGGCGCAGGGAGGGTGCTCGTCCCGCGGATCAAGCCGTCCACCGCTTCGACAGCGCGCTCGATCCCCCCGTCGAAGTCGCCGGCGCGGAAACTCGGCCTCAGAACCTGATCTAGGATTCGTCGCGAAAGCACGTCACTTAGTACAGGCTCGAGGCCGTAGCCGACCTCGAGGCGCATCTTTCGATCGTTCTTGGCAATGAGAAGCAGCGCACCGTCATCTTCGTCGGCGCGACCGAGCTTCCAAGCCTCGGCAATGCGAAGGCTGTAGTCTTCGAGCGGCTCGCCCTCCAGGCTGTCGATGGTGAGCACGGCGACCTGCGTCCCCTTGTCTCGTTCGAGCTGTGCCAGCAGCGCATCGATGCGGGCTTCCGTCGCAGGAGAGACCAAATTCGCGTAGTCGTTGACTCGTCCCGAGAGCTCCGGGACGTTCAGGGCGAGGGCCGCGACGGAGAACGCGCACGCGAGAAGCGTGGCGAGAACTGGTCGCGATTTATTCACGGCGAAACCTCGGCTTGTTCGGAAGTTGGTTTTCCTCATCTGCAGCTTGGACGCCGTGGGCCTCTAAGAGAGTCGCGCAGCGCTCGACCGCGTGAATCAAGGCCGGAGCCGGCCTTCCGCGCCGAATCCCAAGGGCAAGCTCGCCCGTGATCTCGTCCCAAGCGTGGTCGGCGACTCGCTCGTCGATCCCCTCGTCAGCAAGCACGAGGACCCGATGCTCGAACAGTGCGACGAAGATCAGCACCCCGGTGCGTTCACGCGTCGCGAACACCTGCTCGTCCAGGAACGCCTCGGCCGCTCGGCCGTCTACGCGACTGTCCAGAGCCTCTTCCCCGATCAACCTTCGGGCGACTGGATCGAACCGGCTTGCGATCCAGCCAGCCACCAAGCCGAGCTGAAATCCGATTAGAATCCACAGGTGGTCGGGCGCCCCCCAACCCCCGAAACGCCACGCAGCGAGACTGGCGCAGAGCGCGCCCAGTGCCCCGCCGACCAGCGCACCCTTCCAAGCCACTTCGGGGTGTGGGTCGCATCGTTCGGTCACGTACACGACGAGCTCTCCGGCGGTCTTTCGTTCCGCCGCCGTCGTGGCAGCCTGGATTGCTTCTCGGTCGGCTTTGGAGAAGAAGGTTTCGATTCGCAGGGTCACGGCTTGCGCTAGAACTCGACCTTGGGTGGCTTGTCTGCTCCTGCTGTGGACTCGAAGTAGGGCTTGTCGCCGAAGCCCATGATGTTCGCAAGCAGGATGGTAGGGAACTGCCGGCGGGTCTTGTTGTAGTCCATGGTTGCATCGTTGAAGCGCTTTCGTTCCACGCTGATTCGGTTCTCGGTCCCTTCTAGCTGCGCTTGAAGGTCACGGAATGCCTCTGTCGCTTTGAGCTCCGGGTATCGCTCGACCACCACTAGCAAGCGCGACAAAGCCGAGGACAAATTCGACTGCGCTGCTTCGAACTGCTCGAGCTGCGCGGCGTCGGGCGCCGTCTCGAAGTTGACCTGTCCGACCTTGGCGCGCGCCTCCACCACTTGGGTGAGCGTCTCTTGCTCGAACTCCTTGGCGCCTTTCACGGTCGCCACCAGATTCGGAATCAGATCTGCGCGTCGCTGATAGACGTTCTCCACTTGGCTCCATGCGTTGTCGACGCCTTCGTCAAGCTGGACGAGGCGGTTGTAGCTTCCAACCCCGGTTGCAACCAAGATCAGTGCGATCACCACGATCACCCCGCATCCAATCAAGCCCTTGCTCATAACCCCTCCTCCGTCTTCGAATCGCGCGAGGATGCGCGCAGACCCTGGGCTTGGTCAAGGCCTCCGGGCTTCAGACGTCGATTCGATCGCCGTAAGCCGGTGTGTGAACCGTAGGAAAGCCGCGCTCTTCGAGGAGAGACTTCAGCGTATCGCGCCCTGGATCTTCGCCGTGGACCAGAGCGATTTGCCGAAGCGGGCCTGCCTCGCGAACCGCTTCGGCGTATGCCAGAAGGTCATCTTGACCCGCATGTGCGCTAAAGCCATTCAGCACGACGACCTCAGCATGCCGGTCCCGCTCGACGCCGAAAATCCGAACGCGCGTTCGCTGCTCGACGAGGCGACGTCCCAGCGTGTGCTGTGCCTGCCAGCCGACGATGAGCACCGCGTTTTTTCGGTTTTCGATGGTGGCGACCAGATGATGGACCACTCGGCCGAACTCGCACATCCCGCTCGCCGAAATAATCACGCAGGGCTCGTCGCTTCGGTCAATCGCTTTGGAATCTTCGACCGATGATACGTACCGAAGGCCGTCGAAGTCGAACGGGGAGTCGCCTTTGAGGAGTCGTTCGCGCGTTGGAGTATCGAAGCATTCCGGATGCATTCGAAAGACGTCGGTCAGCTTCACGGTCAGTGGCGAATCGACGTAGACAGGAACATCGGGGAGCCGCCCCTGGTCTTTGAGCTGCTTGAGCGAGTAGATCAGCTCTTGGGCACGCTCCAGAGCGAACGACGGCACGACGACCTTGCCGCCACGGTCGATCGTTCGGGCGATCACCTCGTGGAGCCGGTCCTCCATCTCCTGGATCGGGTCGTGGTTCCGATCGCCGTAGGTGCTTTCCATGATCAGGCACGACGCACCCGGAGGGACCTCGGGGTTGCGGAGGATTGGCATGTTGTGCCGCCCGAGGTCGCCTGAAAATACCAAACGTCGCTGTTCGCCCACGACATCGACGTCGAGCGCAACCATCGCGCTCCCGAGGACGTGCCCCGCGTCGTAGTAGGTCAGCGTTACGCCTTCGGCGATCCGTTGGGGTCGGTGATAGGGGACGCCCACCATGAGCTCGAGTGTTCCGACTACGTCCTTCTGATCGTAGAGCGGTTCGACGAGTTTCATGTCCGCACCGTTCTTTTCGATTTTCCGGTTGATGTAGGCTGCGTCCTGAGCCTGAATCTCCGCAGAGTCTTCGAGCATTGCCGCGCAGAGGTCCCGAGTCGCGGAGGTGCAGTAGATCGTACCCCGAAAGCCTTGGCGATAGAGGCGTGGCAGGGCCCCCGAGTGATCGATGTGAGCGTGGGACAGCACCATCACATCGATGTCTCTCGCGCGGAAGCCCAAATCCCGGTTACGCTCGATGGTTTCCGAACGGCGTCCCTGGAACAGGCCGCAGTCGAGCAAAATGCGTGCGTTCTCGGTGTGAACGATATGCCTCGAGCCGGTGACGTTGCCACCGACTGCACCTACGAACTCAACTTGCACGCAATACCTTCCTCATCCGGTCGCCGATGAACTCTCGCACGACCGGGTCCTCGGATTCGAGCAACGCTTCAGGGGCGCCGGTCGCTGCCACGACGCCGTCATGGATGAGGGCCAGGCGATCGCTAATCGCGAACGCTGCCTTGAGATTGTGGGTCACGACCACCGAGGTCACGTGCAGCCTCTCCTGAAGTCCGAGAAGCAGGCGATTCACGCGAGTGACGTTGATGGGATCGAGCCCCTCGGCGGGCTCGTCATAGAACACGACCTCCGGACGAACCGCGACCGCTCGCGCGAGGGCGACGCGCTTGCGCATGCCGCCGGAAAGATCGGAAGGCGACATCGATTCAATCCCGGGGAGTGCGACCAGGGCAAGCGTTTCGGATACTCGGCTTGCGATTTCGTCCTCGGACATCGTGGTTTGCTCACGAAGGGCATAGGCGACGTTCTCGAACACCGTGAACGAGTCGAACAGGGCCGATTCTTGGAACAGCATGCCGATGCGGCGGCGAGTCTGTGTCCACTCTTGCTCGGTCTGGCCTGCGACGTCTTCACCATCGAATCGAATGCTGCCCGCGTCGACTTCGATGAGGCCCATCATTGCTTTGAGCAAGATACTCTTGCCCGACCCGGACTCTCCGATGATGGTGATGACCTCACCCGCGACGATGTCGATGTCGAGTCCGTTCAGCACGACCTGTCGCCCAAACGCCTTTCGTAGGCCTCGTACTTCGAACAGTGCCATGCTGCCCGCGGGTCAGCCCTTTGCCGCCCAAGAGTTGCAATACCCCATGGGGTGGATTGGACCTTTGACGAGGGTGCATCGCCCACATTCGTTCTTCTTGCCTGCCAGGTAAAACGCGCAGCTTTCGCAGCTCTTGCTCTCGCCGTGTGGAGAAACGTCGCGATACTCGAGCTGCGTTCGCAGCGCCAAGTCGTCTTCGCGAACCCCGCTCACGTCTTCGCAATGCAGCTCTGGCTTCGTGCAAGCGTTGAGTAGGACAGGCGTCGAGCCGATCACGGCCAAGCGCACCCCGTGACCAAGCATCTGGCGTCTCGTAAGGTTTCTTTTCCTCATTCCCGTCACTCCTGCGCGGAGGTTAGCACGGCCTAGCTCCGATCACCGAACGGCGTCCATGAGTTTCAGAAACGCGTCGCTCTCCACCATTCCGGTGATGCGAGATGCCTCCGAGCCATCGCTATGATGAAGGACTACGAGAGGAAGACCGGGTTGCTCGTAGGCTTTGAGCAGTGCCCATTTTTCGTCGGTTGCTTGCTCGGTGCTCAGGTCCACCCTCACCGTGACGAATCGTTGCGCTTCCGAAACGACGCGGGGGTCACTCAGAACGTCCCGCTCGAGCTCCTGGCAGGCCCCGCACCAATCGGCACCGAAGTCCACGAGCATAGGCCTCCCTTCGGCGACGGCCTGCGCCTTGCCGGCGTCGAAGCTCTCGATCCAGCGGATGTGCGCGCCAGGAGGCAAGGCTTCAGCCCAGCCGACGATGCCGAGAACGCCCGCGACGCAGGCGGCGACCCCGACCGTCTTGCGAACGCGTGCTCCCCACGCCTTGCTCTTGAACGACAGGTGAATCGCTCCGACGATGACACCACCAGCCAGCAGCCCGAGAGCCACGGCGAGCCACGTTTCGTCACGCACGGCCGGACGCGGGTATGGGAGGATGCCTCGCAGGTAGTAGAATGCCAAAGCAAGCATCGCGATTCCAAACGCGCTTTTCGTCCACTCGACCCAGCGTCCCGACTTCGGCAAGGTGATGGCGAAAGTCCCGACGAACCAGAACAGCACTCCGATCCCGATTGCGTAGACGAACAAGGCAAGCGCACCAAACGCGACGTTCCCCGTCGTGGCCACCCAGGTCAGCAGGACGGCGAGAACCGGCCCGGTGCACGGGGCGGCGATGAGCCCGTTGACGAAGCCCAGCACGAACGCGCCGCGCACGCCGAAGCCGCCTGCCTGTGCAAGCCGGTTCTGCAAGGCCGACGGCAGGGCGAGGTCGAATAAGCCGAACATGCTGAACGCCATCACCGCGAACAAGGTCGACAGAGCCCCGAGGACCCAGGGGCTCGTTAGGGCGCTTCCGAATGCGCTTCCCGTCAGTGCCGACATTACCCCAAGCGGCGTGAAGAGCGCTGCGATGCCCAGAACAAACGCACTCGAGAGCATCGCAGCCTTGGCGCGGCTTTCTGCCTGCCTCGCGCCGAATACGCTGACCGTGACCGCGATCATGGGATAAACGCAGGGGGTCAGTGAGGTGGCCAGACCGGCGAGGAAGACGAGGCCCAGCGCGCCCAGGTAGCTACCGCCGAGAAGTGCCGTCGCAAAGGGGGCGGTCAGCTCGCTCAGGCTGTCGGCGGACGCCTGCCCCTCCGCGACGCAAGTCCCGACAAATCCCGCTAAACCGACCCAGGCGCTCCGTCGCATCCTCCAACTATGGTGCTCGATTGGTTGACCGTCCACGAACCGGGGACGTAGCCTTTCAGCAGGGAACCCTTTGCCACTACTTTTCCTTCTACTCATCGCCATTGCTACCGGCGCGCTTTCGGCCTACGCCGGTCGCGACGAGCTTCGGCACAGCTCGGACCCGGTTTGGCGTATGGAGACCTTCCTTGCCTACACCCTTTTCGTCGCCCTGGTCCTTTTGCCAACCGCGATCTACTTCTATGTATTTCATGGCGACTGGTTTCTCTTCTACTGGGTCGACACGGCTCGCGCTCCCTGGCTCTGGGGATTGCTGGGGGGGGTGCTGTTGCTCGGCGCAGCGGCGCTCGGATTTCGGATCGGCCTGGCTCTCTCTCGAGCTTCACGCGATCTGGCAGCCCGTCGAATCACCGTCGGTACAATCTTCATCGCATTGGCGGTATGGCCGCTCGCGTGGACCCGGCTGTCCGTCGTTGGTTCCTACCGGCAGTTCACTCGCGACTACGGTCTCGTCACCTTCTTTACAAGCCCCGCGTTCTATTCCGGGCTCGCCATGGTGCTGATCATCGTGCTCGCGTTTGGCTGGTTGGTCTACCGGGTCGACCGGCATACCCGCGACAGCGTCTAACCAGCAGCGAGGTCAGCGGGAAGGAATCATTCCCATGTGTTCCCGCAGGTACATCGCTGGCGGGGACGCCCAAAACTTCAGCGCATCGATGTATGTCGGGTGTCCATCGAAGGCTTCGCCCTCGGCTTCTCGCTCCGGCGCGATGCGGCTCCGCACGTCTTGAACCAGCGGCTCGAGGTCATCACAGAGAAGCAGAGCGGCCCGAATCGCGGTTCGTTGGGCAGCGTGGACCCAACGGTCGAACTTCACTCGCTTCGCTTGCGAATACTTCAGGGCGGCATCGCGCACCAATTTGCGGTCGCGCCGGGGAATCGCTCGCTGCAACCTCCGCGTTTGCTCGTTCAAGAACTCTTCGCTGGTCAGGCCAGAGCCGAAATCTGGCTTCACGATTCGCGCGGCCGACGCCAGCAGGACATCGAGCTCCCGGGGCGTGAGCTTGTCAATCGCATGGTAGCCACGTGCGATTTGGGTCATTGGCTGAGCGAGCATGAACGTCTGAGTTTGCGGGTCCTTCTCCATGATGGTTGCCGGCACCAGCATGGCCGGATGAGCGCCGAACTCGATCGTGATGCCTCGGTTTCGGACTCGGTGGAGGAACAAATCGAAACTTCGAATATCGAGCGCAGCAGCGAGATGGTTTGCGATCTCGCGAAGAGGATGATTCGCTTCGGTCGGGAGGCGGTCGCGCGTCGCCAGCCCGTAGCTTTGGAGGTCTGGGGGGTAGAGCTTGGCGAGGGCGGGGCTCAGCGCGGCGAGAAGGGCGCCCGCCGTAGCGTCCTCGGCACGCGGCGTACCCAGCTGTTCCAAAATGGAGCCACGAAGCGACCTCGGTCGAACCTTGGCGGGCCATGGTTCGACTGCGGAGATCCGCGCGTCGTCATTCTCGTCGTTCGCACCCATCTGAAGCAGGGGCAAGCTTGCGATTCGTGCTTCCCTCGCGCGACCGTCTGCTTGATAGGTGATCGCCAGCTCCCTCCAGATTTCTTCGCGCATCGGCTCCTCTGCAAGTACGGCTTGGAGTTGTTCGACCGCCTCGGCTTGTTCGCCTCGAGCGCGGAGTCGCGCGGCCAGCTCGCGTCGGAGGTCAGCGTTTCCGACACCTTCTTCGAGACCGCCTCGAAGAGCCTCGACTGCAGCTTGCTCGTCCCGGCAGTGGTCGGATAGGACTCGAGCGACCTCGAGCGTAGTTGTCACCCGGCCCAGCTCATCTTTGGCGCGATGTTCGCGCAGAGCGTCTGCGTAGGCTCGCCAGTCGCTCGGGCTCACACAAAGGGATTCGAGCGTCCGCGCCGCGTCGCTCAGTGGCCCTTCGAGAACGACTGCGCGCTGGAGCACGACCTTCGCATTCTCCGAGTTGCCGGTAGCGTGCTCGAGCTGGCCAAGACGAACGAGCGCGTCTCCCTGCTCGTGTCCCTCGCTCGTGTCGAGCAGGTGTCGCGTGACCTCCAGCGCCTGCGGCAACTGCCCGAGCGCCTCGTGAATCAAAGAAAGCTCTTGCAGCGCCGCGGGATCACTCGGCTCTTTCGCAAGCGCGGTTTCGACGTGACACAGAGCCTTGTCGGGCATGCTCAAACGCTCGCGATACAGACGGGCAAGATCGATCACCACCCTTCGCAAGCGACTGTTCCCCGGTGCGGCCGCGAGCAACTGCTCCATTGTGGCCGCCGCCTCGTGCCACGACTGATTGGCTGCAAAGTGCTGCGCGAGACGGTCCAACGCATCGAGGTTGCGAGGCTGGACTTTCAATACGCGTTGCAGTGTGCGGATGGCGGCTGGCAGCTCCTCCAGCTCGTTGCTCTGCACCCGCGCAACCACCAGCCAGAGCGCGCTCGCCCGCTCTACCGATCGCGCGCTCGAAGCGGCCTGGGAAAGCCGATCCACCAGCGACGACCAGGCGGCGTCGATCGTGAGCACGTCCACCAGACCCTCGGCGGCCGCCGTCGAATCGGGCCAAAGCTCGAGCGCTTGCTCGAAGTCCCGTCGCGCTCCGTCGTGGTCTCCGATACGCTCCAAGCGGACCTGTGCGCTTTGCACGAAGAGCTCCGAAGCGGCTTTGGTGTCGCGCTCAGCCTCTGCTTCTCGGCGGAGCGCGTCGACCAGCGCGGTCGGGTCGTCAGTCTCTTCTGCGACGCGAGTGAGTCCGCGGGCCGCGCCGATGTGATAGGGGTCAGCAATGGAGGCCGCGCGAAACTGCTCGATCGCCTGTGTGTCTTCTTGCCCTTCGACCCGCTCGGCAAGGCGTGCGCGGTGTGCCGCAGCGACAGCCGGATCCTGCGCCGAACGAGCAACCACGGAGTCCACCTCGCACAGGAGCTCGGTGTCCCCACGGCCCAAGGCCAAGCGCTCGAGCTCGAGCAACGCCCCCAAGTCCGTTGGAGCGACTTCTAGGACGCGCCGATACGCTCCTACGATGTCGTCGTACTCTCCGAGCCCCTGATGCTCCAGAAGGCGAGCGAGCTCGTAAAGAGCCGCAACTCGACCGCTGGGATCTTCGAGCACGTTGGCTTGCGTCGAGTAGACGGCGCACAGCGATTCCCATGCGCCAACTTGCCGGAGCAGTTGCTCCAGAGCCAGCAGCGCTCCGAGATTTTTCGGGTCAATCTCCAGGGCCTTCTCCCAAGCTTGAATCGCCTGGCGGTGTTTGTCTTGACGCTCCAAGACCTGCGCTTTGCGCGCAAACAAGGCGATGCGTTGCGTCGGTTCCTCGCTGAGCTTGAGCTCGCGCTCGAGGTCGGAAAGCAGATGGGTCCAGTCGTGCTCTTCGGCACGAACTCGTGCCAGAGCGTCGACGGCGGGCCGGTAGCTCGCATCCGCGGCGATCGCGGACTCGTACGCGGTCATCGCTTTCGTTCGATCCTCGAGATGCTCTTCGTAGACCTGGCCGAGCAAGAATGCTGCTCGCGCTCGGATCTGAACGGCGCTCGAGTTGCGAAGCTGGAGCTCGAGCACGTCCACCAAATCCGCCCAATCGCCGCGTTCCCGAAGTTGGCGTGCGAGCTCTTGAAGCGAAGGTGCATGCGAAGGATCGACCTTGATCGCCTGGCGGTGATATCGGAGCGCGTCGTCGTCGCTTCCCAATCGATCGCGGGAAATCTCCGCCATTTTCTGCAAAAGAGCTACTCGGCGGTGCTTGCTCGGAGCGAGCCTGAGCTCTTGGCCGTAGACATCGAGCAAGTCGTTCCAGCGCCCCGCTGCATAATAGAGACGGCCGAGGCTCGATAGCGTCGGAACGTGGCGTGGGTCCTTGTCGAGCGCCTGGCGGTAGCGGGCGATGGCCGCATCGCGGTCTTCCAGGTGTTGGTCGAGGACCTCTCCGGCCCGGTGCAAGAGCGCGACCAATCGGTCCCGCTCGACCGTGAGCTCAATTTCATAGTCGAGCGCTTCCAGAAGCTCTCGTGGCCGATGCGCTCGTTCAGCAGACCGTTGCCAAGCTTGGACCGCGGTGAGGTGCGCTGAATCCTGCTGCAAGACCCGCTTGTAGGTTTGGGCAGCCAGCGCAGGTTCATCGAGCGCGTCCTCGTAGATCTGCGCAATTTTGAGGAGGTAGGACACCGCCCTCGAACCGCGCGCTTGATCCAAGGCGTTTTCGTAGAGCTGAATCAGGTCCTTTGGCTTCTGGACGTCTGAAAGCAGCCTCTCCAGAGCCTTGAATGCCGTGGGGTGGTCCGGCATTGCGTTGAGCGCGCGGTGATAGTGCTCGATCGCATCGTCGATGGCGTTGAGCCTAGTCTCGTAGATTTCCGCCGCGCGCGCGTGTGAGTCCGCTCGCCGCTCATCATCGGTCGTGTACCGCGCTTCTTGAAGACACATGTCGACGAGCTTCGGCCAGGCGCCGCGAATGCGGTAGAGCAAGCTCAAGGCTTGCAGGCTCGAGAGCGAGGTCGGGTCGAGCTCGACGGCTCGCTCATGCCAGGTGATGGCCTGATCCACGTCCCGAAGCTCCTCTTCATAGAGCCGCGCGATGCGTTGCGTATAGGTCAGCTTTTCTGCTTCGTCGTCGGTCGCCTCGGTCAGTGCTTCGAGGGTTTCGACCAGGGCTTGAAGGCGCTGCCCGGATTCGTAGTGGCGCGCGAGCTCGCCGAGAATCAACGGGTCGCCCGACTGAAGGCTTCGTGCCCGCTCCAGCGCCTGGATCGCATCGTCTCGATTCCCGAGGAGCTCAGCATGGATGCGCGCCGCGCGGTAGAGCGACGATGCCTTCAGGGCAGACTCGGTCGCCAACTCAGACTCGGCTTCGAGCGTGCGGATCAAGTCGCGCCAACGACGTTGCCCGTAATACAGTCGTTTTAGCGCTTGCACCGCGACGACGGCATTCGAGTCGAGTTGCAGCGCGGTTTCGTAGAGCTCGGCCGCTTGTTCGGGACGCTGTTGTCTGCTTTCGAGCAACTGCGCTCTTCGAATGATCAATGCAGCGCGGTGTGCGTCATCCGATGTGGCTGCGTTGGCGAGTTCGGCGAGATTCCGATCGACTTCCGGCCACAGCTGTTTTGCGAACGAGCGCTGCTCGGTGGCTCTCAGAATTGCCGCGTGCGAACGGTCCAATGCCCGTGCCGTATGGTACGCTTCTTCCGCCGCTTCGCGATTGCCGAGGACGTCTTCGAGCAGACGCCCCTTCAACAGGTAAAGCGTTGCCTTGTCGCTCGAGCGGCGCGTTACTCGCGCTTCGGCGTCGAAGAGAGGAAGCGCCTCGGTGAACATTCGTCCGCCGAGCAGGAGGCGGCGAGTGGCGCGAATTGCTGGCACATAGTCTGGCGCCCGCTCCAACGTGGCCTGGTAATACTCGAGCGCGCGTCGCGCATCTTTGAGCGGCCCCTCGCAGCTGCGCCCCATCTCGAAGTAAAGGCGAGCCGCACGGCGCGTGTCCGGATGTTCACCCAGCTCGCGCTCGCACTCTGCGATCCAGTCTCGGGCACGCCGTGTACGATCCGCGTCAGATAGCGCGGGCTGTTGCGCCGAGCGAGGCGCTGGAGCGCCGGGTAGGGCGGGAGGGACGACCGAGCCGGGCTCGTCGACGAGATCGTCTTGCCCCAGCGCCTGCGTCACCTCACGGCGCAGCGCCGTGTTGTCCCCGTCCTCGAACACCATCGTGGCTTACATGCTACTCCTGCAGAGCAAAGATCGCATCGGCCCTCGTTGGTTAGGCCGCCACCCTACATTTGAGCAGGTATCCTAGGCCGCAGGGGCCAGGTCTTTGAGCTCGATAGCCAGCTTCTTCTTGGCCCTGGCCTCGAGCTGCCGCGCTCGTTCCCGGCTCACGCCGAGCTCGCGTCCGAGCGAGGCGAGTGAAGCGGAGTCGTCGCTCAGGATGCGCTTCTCGACGATCAGCCGCTCTCGGTCGTCCAGCACCGACAGGGCGCCTGCGAGACGCAGCTGAATTCCGCTCTGCCTGCGTTTGCGAGCTACGATCTGATCCTGAGGCTCGGCCGTACCGGGTAGCATCTCAACCAGGGTCGAATCGGAGTCGTGATACGCTGGCGCATCTAGCGAGATTTCACGTTGGTCGAGGCGGCGGAGCAGCTCCGTCATTTTCGCCGGGGTCGTGTCGAAGTCGGCCGCAAGCTGGGCAATCAATTCTTCAGGATCGGCGATGACGTTTGATAGACGCGCGCGCTCGCGGCGAAGTCGGAAAAACAGTTTTGAGCGGAATGGCCCAGAACCGGCCCCGATCATCGTGCTCGACCGCACGACAGCCTCGAGGACGAACGCTCGGATCCAGTAGCCCGCGTATGTCACGAAGCGTGTGCCGCGGTGCGGATCGAACTTGCGTACAGCCGTGACCAGGCCGACGCTGCCTTCCGCGATCAGGTCGCCAAGCGTGATTCCATACCGACGGTACTGGAGCGCGATCGCGACCACATAGCGCAAATTGGCTTCTACGAGTCCATCCGTAGCCGCTTGATCTCCTTCGCCAGAGCGGAGCGCGAGCTCGTGCTCGACTTCACGCGAGAGCTTCGGAATGGCCCGGACTTGCTGGATGTATCGATCGAGGGATGCGGATGACTGCATGGTATTATCCTGTACTCGCTCTGTACCGTTACGTTACGTCAGTGTCTAGTCGGATGGCTGTCCACGTTCTGTCCAACTAACTAAACCAGAACTTAGACAAAAGTGAGACAAACGCAAGTAGATAATTGAGCGAAAATGCTCGACTCGGACATCAAGCTGAAATTACAGGAGAATCAGGTGGCGAAACTCGAGCCGCACCCACAGGTTTGGCTTGCCTGCGGATTCTGGAACTTGAACCCGGCGCCCTGGAGGCCCTCGACGTAGTCGATCTCGGTGCCTTCGACGTACTGGGCGCTCATCATGTCCACGTAAATCGGAATGCCGTGCGACTTGAAGGTCTGATCCAAATCGGATGTCTCGTTCTCGAAGAACAAATCATAGGAAAAACCGGCACATCCACCGCCGATGACCCGCACGCGGAGCCCCTGTTCGGCTAGGCCTTCGGCGTCTCGGATCTCTTTGACTTTGTCTGCAGCTCGGTCGGTGAGGGTCAGCATGAGGGCACTATAAGGTCGGAGAGCGGATCGCGCCAGCGCGAGAGTTCCGTATCGTCACCCTCGATCCGGGCACACGCCAAGCCCCGTTTCCACGGGCCCAAGCGCGCGGGCGGCGAGCCCCGCGATCACAAAGTTTTCGGAGCCTTCCGATTCGTGTCCCCGCTTCAGAAAGCCTATTGCCCGCACCCCCTCTTCGCCCACGGCGGCTGACGTGACCTCGCCAACGACAGCGTCGTTGACGGTAATGGGGGTCTTGGCCGCGGGGGCCACCGAGCCGTCGATCGCCCAACGCCAAAGGACCTTGGGGGCCTTGCCCCGGTTCTCCAGCATGACGACCGTCTCTTGCCCGATGTAGCAGCCCTTGTTGAAAGAGACGGCGAGCGGGTTCAGCCCGCTTTCCTGGGGGTAGGTCCAGTCACCGAAATCCACGCCGAAGCGGGGCCGTCCGCGAAGGACGTGAGCCTGAGCCCAGGTCTCGCCGCTGACGGCGCCGCCACCAAGCTCGCGACTGCGTGCGATCAGGCTGGTCAGCTCGGACTCGAGCGCTGCGTCCGTGACGACCCATTGCCGACCTTCGAGGCCGAGCCGGTCTGCAGGCCATCCATCGCCCGGTAGTTCGTTCGAACGAGGCCCCTGGGCCGTGATCACGTGGAGGTCTTTTCGATGCTCGAGATCGACGTCCTCCATGATGATGTATCGATCGAGGCGCTCGAGCAGGGCGTCGACGTCCGCCGCCGGGACGTCGAGCCAAAGCGCGCCTTCCCGAACGAGCACGTAGACGTCCGCTAAAATTCGCCCCTTCAACGTGAGCACGAAGCCGTACGCTGAGCTCCCGGGCCCGACGTTTTTGAGCTGGTTCGTGACCTGCCCCTGCAACCAGTCGTGCGCGTCGTCCCCGGCGACCGAAACGATCGCGCGGTCGTCGAGAGCAAGAACGCCTACCGAGTGTTCCAGCCAGGCGAGCTCGTCTGCATGGGCCATCGGGCCAGTATGGGTGCGCCAGCCGCGTACAGGCAAGCGCCGGGCTCAGCTCTCGAGTGGCTCGATGTGGGCGGCGTGAAGAGGACGCAGACCGGCCTGGGATCGCACGAGAGCTGCGCCGTCGTGATCGATGCCCTCGAAGACAGCTTCGCCGCCTTCAACTCGGATTCGTTCGCCAAGAAGCGCGAGGCTCGGCCGAAGGGCGTCTACCACCGCAGCTGAGCCTTCCTTGACGAGCCGGTTCACCCAGCGCTCCATCTGAAACAGGACAGCGGCCAGCACTTCGGCGCGATCCAAACGTTCCTGGCCGGGCGCTTCTGCTCGCAGTGACGTGGCCACGCCCTCGAGCGCCTCGGGCCATTGCATGCGGTTCACGTTGAGTCCCACGCCGATGATGACCGAATCGATGCGTATCCCAATCGTCCGGCTTTCGACGAGAATGCCTGCGCATTTGCGTCGGTCGATCCAGATGTCGTTCGGCCACTTCACCTGGACGGCGCGGCCCGATAGGAAGCTCGCCGCCGCGTCGCGAACCCCGAGCCCGCTGGCAAGCGTGACCAATGCGGTCGAGGCGGGTTCGACTGGGGGACGGGCAACCACCGAGAAATAGAGGTCGGAGCTCGGCGGCGAGTCCCACTGCCGCCCATGCGCGCCGCGCCCCTGGGTTTGTTGGCCGGCAAGAACTACGTGGCCGTCGCCTGCGCCTTCCGCAGCTGCCGAAGAGGCATCGTCCATCGTCGATGCGGTGCTCTCTTTGATGGTCAGCGATCTACCCCAGCCGCCACGGATCAGCTTGCGGAGTCGCGCGGGCTGCAGATCCGCGTCCACGAGCTAGCCCCAGTCCAAGCCCAGATCGCGGGCAGGCGACGAGTGTGTGAGCGCACCGACGCTGATGACGTCGACACCGAGCGCGCCCAAGCGAGCGACGCGGTCGAGGGTGATGCCGCCCGACACCTCGACGAGCGCCCGGCCATCCACGACGGTCAGCGCGTGACGCACCTGCTCGTCGTCGAAATTGTCTAGCATGACGATGTCGGCTCCCGCGGCCAGCGCTTCTTGCAATTGCCCCGGCGTGTCGACCTCGCATTCGATGCGGCAGGTGTGTGGTGCATAGGCCCGGGCGCGCTGCACCGCGTGGCGAACACCGCCCGCCGCGGCGATGTGGTTGTCTTTGATCAGAACGGCAGCACCCAAATCTTCGCGATGGTTGTGGCCGCCGCCGCAGCGGACCGCATAGCGCTCGAATGCTCGGAGCCCGGGCGTCGTTTTGCGCGTGTCGGTGATTCGCGTCGACGAACCATCGGGCAAGGCGTCTACGAAACGCTTCGTCATTGTCGACACGCCGGTGAGGCGTTGCATGAAATTGAGCGCGACACGCTCGCCGAGCAGAATCGACGTCGCTGGTCCGGAAATTGTGGCAAGCGTCATGCCCGAATCGCAGCGATCGCCGTCCTCCACGTGCCTTTCGACATCGACGAGAAGGTCGACCTGGGTGTACACCTCTTCGAGAATCGGAAGCCCACAGACAACAATCGGCTCGCGCGCATTGAGCTTGGCCGTGCCCTCAGTCGTCGATTCGACACACGCCTCGCTGGTCAGGTCTCCGCGGTCGATGTCTTCGGAAAGCGCGCGACGAACCGTTTCCGTGAGAATCGTGGGAGCGGGCGGAGTGACCTGCATATCCGAGTTATAGCCAACTCCGCGTGAGAATCTCGGAATAAAGGTTGCTCATCGCGTGCAGAGCGAGCGCTGCGCCGATTCCACCGCGCCATCCGCGCGTCCATCCGAACAGAAGAGCGGGAAAGAAAACTGCGAGGCGCGCGGGATGGGGGTCTACGACGAAGTGGATCGCAGCAAACAGGATCGCCTGAAGGGCCCACGCGCGCGGCGCGAGCCGCACCCCGAGCACAGGCAGTCGAGTTTCCTCGAGGTCGCTCAAAGCCGTCTGTAGGTAGCCACGAAAGAATGCCTCCTCGGGCAAGGCGACCACGATGAGCTGCGCAAAGACGAAGCTCGTCGCGTTGGGCGGGAGGGTGAGCTCGAAAACTCCCGCAGGCTGATTCCACCAGTAAAAGCTGACAGCGAAGAGCGGGAACACGACGGCCGCAATGCCAAGCGCAACCCCGAGCTCGACTGCCGCGGAAGGGAGCGCCCTACGAATCGCGCGACCCAGATCGAAAATTCCAAGCGGACCCGCGTCGCGGTCGTCCGCCGGCGGTACGAGCAGACCCCCGAGCGCAACGCCGAAGTGTGAAGCGTCGCTTCGCGTGAGCCGGATCGAGGTCAGCAGAAAAATGGCGGCGACGGCGAGATGAACGTACCGCCCAACGACGGCGATTGATTCGAGTCGGGTAACCGCGAAGACCGACACGCACACCAGGGCATACACCCAGAGGATTCGCCGGAGTGGCGCGTGCGCGGAAGCCATCGCGCCACAACTACAGCGGCCTGCGGCGCTTGCCAAGAACCAGACGAAGCCTACACTGCCTTCTCTTCGCAGGGACGGCGAGCATGGGCGAGACGCGGCGGTGATTTCCGAAGACAAGATTGCTGAGATCCGCGACCGCGCGCCAATTGCAGAGGTCATCGGCAACTACGTCGCTCTCAAGAAGTCGGGCAGCAGCCTCAAGGGCCTTTGCCCTTTCCACAACGAGAAGACGCCGTCCTTCTACGTGCATCCGAGTCGCGGCTTCTACCACTGCTTTGGCTGCAAAGCGTCGGGCGACATCTTCTCGTTCCTGATGCACGTCGAGGGGAAGACCTTCCCCGAAGTCGCGCGCGACCTAGCCGAGCAAACCGGCGTTCAGTTGCCCGTCTACGATCCCCAGCGTGAGGCAGAGCACCAGCGAAACAAGAAACAGTCCGAGCGCCTCGCTTCATTGATGGAGCAAGCGACCGAGTTCTATTGCGCCCAGCTTCTCGAGCATCCCGATGGCGGCATTTCGCGCCAGGAGCTCTCGGACCGCGGAATTAGCGAAGCGTCCATCCACAAGTTCCGTTTAGGCTACGCGCCTCACGGATGGGACTCGCTCGTGCGTTTCTTGGAGCGCGCCGGCGCATCACCCGCCGATGCGGAAACTGTCGGCCTCATCGTTCCGCGCCGATCGGGCCGCGGCCACTACGACCGCTTCCGCCACCGATTGATGTTTCCGATCGCCGATGTGCACGGCAAAGTCGTAGCCTTCAGCGGCCGAGCGCTCGCCCCTGCCCCATCGATGGAGGAGCAGGAGGAGCCCCCCGCCAAGTACCTCAACAGCCCCGAGAATCAGCTCTACCACAAGGGCGAGGTTCTCTACGGGTTGCACGAAGGCCGCGTCGAGATCCGACGCGAAGATGCCAGCGTTCTGTGCGAAGGCAATTTCGACCTGGTCGCGTTGCATCAGGCCGGCTTTCAGAACTCGGTTGCACCCATGGGCACGGCCTTCACCGAAGCACACGCCAAACTGCTCAAACGCTTTGCGCAGAAAGTGGTTTTGCTCTTCGATGGCGACAAGGCTGGCCGCAAGGCCGTTCGCGAAGCGCATACCGTCGTGAGCAAAGTCGGGCTCGAAGCGCACGTCGTGACGCTGCCGCAGGGCGCTGACCCCGACAGCTTCCTCCGAGAGCAGGGAGGGGAGTCTTTGCGAATTCGAATCGTGAGCGCACCCACCATAATCGAGTATTTAATCGACGACGCAGCCGCCAGCTCGGAATCAAACCCACACGCAAAGGCGGAGTCGATCGCAAGTCTTGGTCCGATTCTTGCCAAGGTCGAAAGTCCGATCGAGCGCGGTCTTTATGTTGAGCGCGTTGCCCGCAAATTTGGGATCACAGACGTAGGTTTGGTGCGCCGCGAGTTGCGCCGAGGATTGGGTCGGCAGAGCGATCGGACCATCGCTCGTCGTGACGCAGTGCAGCAGCCGATTGCAACGCGAGTGTCGGAGTTACAGTTGAAGTTGATTTCGCTGCTGATCGATCAGCCGACCTTGGTTCATCATGAAGGGGTGGATAAGCTTCCGAAGCTTTTGACGAGCCCTGATCTTCGCGCCATCTTTGATTCTATCTTGCAGATGGTGGATACGCAGGGATCGCTCAATGTCACGGCATTGCTCAATGAGTTGACCGACAATCAACTCAGGCCGTGGTTGGAAGCGAAGTTGGCTGTGCAGGAGCACGACCTCGAAGAAGCGCGTCAGATTCTCGACGAGGGCCTTCCACTTCTCGAACGTAAAAACATCGAACATGAGCTGCCCCGTTTGCAACAGCGCATCGTCGAAGCGCGCCGAGTTGGCGACGATGCGCTGGCGGCAGGGCTCACTCGAGAGTTTGTGGAGCTGACGCGCAGCGCACACAAGCTCAAGTCGAACACAAAGCAGAGGTGAAGATGGCGAGCAAGAGCTCAGTACGTACCGAGGAATCGACTTCATCTAAGTTCGACACTGAACCCGTGTCGCGCGTAGTGCCGAAGCTAAAGGGACGCGAACGCAAAGAAGTTCAGATGCTCCTGGAGCGCGGGCGCACGCAAGGGCATTTGACCTACGACGAACTGAACGAGGCGCTACCGCCAGACATGGTGACGTCCGACCAAATCGACGATCTCATGGTGTGGCTCAAGAGCGAAGATATCGATGTGGTCGACGGCGCGCCTGAAGGCCAGAGCCGAACGAGCGAGGTGCCCGTTGCAGCGACGCGGAGCTCCGCGCGCCGTGCATCCACGATTCCGCCGCCTGCCGATGACAGCTACACGCAAAAGTCGAACGACCCGGTCCGGATGTACTTGCGGAAGATGGGCTCGGTTTCGCTGCTCACGCGCGAGGGCGAAGTCGAAATCGCAAAGCGTATCGAAGATGGCGAAAGCAAGATTTTCCAGGTGATTCTCAACTCCCGCGTGGGCGTGAGCGAGATTCTGGAAATCGGTGAGACTCTCCGTAAGGGCAAGCTCCGCATCAAGGACGTCGTCCGCGACCTGGACAAAGAAGAGGAAGTCGACTTCGAGGCCGCGAAGGTTCGCGCCCTCAAGGTCTTCGACAAGGTCAAGCGCATCGAGTCTTCGATGATGAAGGTTCGCGGGGAGCTCGAGAGTAAGCAAAAGGTGTCCGACCGGAGTAGGAAGCAGCACACGGCGCAGCTCGAAAAGTATCTCGAGGAGCGGATCGCGCTGATTCGGGAGCTCAATCTCACCAAGAAACAAGTCGATCGCGTCGTTGCTGCGATCAAGGCCTACACGCGCCGCGTCGAGCGGGCGGAGCGTGAGATGAACGAAGCCGAGGCGCGGGTGGGCGGCCTCCGGTTCAAAGACATGAAGCGCGTGGTGCGCGACATGCAAGAGAGCAAAGCCGTCGAAAAGCGGGTTCAGCGCAAGTACGGTTCCGAGGAGCAAATTCTTCTCTCGGAGGAGCACATCCGCGATGCTCAACAGTCGATCCTCGATGTGGAGGAATCCATGGGGCAGCCTGTCGAACGATTGCGCGAAACGTATCGGGCCCTTGCTGGAGGTGAGCGCCAGTCCGAGCGCGCCAAGGCCGAGCTGGTGGAAGCCAACCTTCGTTTGGTCGTCTCGATTGCCAAGAAGTACACGAACCGCGGCTTGCAGTTCCTCGACCTGATTCAGGAAGGCAACATCGGCTTGATGAAGGCCGTAGACAAGTTCGAGTACCGGCGGGGCTACAAATTCTCGACCTACGCGACGTGGTGGATCCGTCAGGCCATTACCCGGGCAATCGCCGATCAGGCCCGAACGATTCGAATTCCAGTCCACATGATCGAAACGATCAACAAGCTGATCCGGACCTCCCGCTACCTGGTGCAGGAGCTGGGCCGTGAGCCCGATCCGGAGGAGATCGCCGAGAGAATGGAGATGCCTCTAGAGAAGGTCCGCAAGGTCCTCAAGATCGCCAAGGAGCCGATTAGCCTCGAGACCCCGATCGGCGAAGAGGAAGACAGCCACCTCGGTGATTTCATCGAGGACAAGAACGCCGTCTCCCCGGTCGAGGCCGTCATCGGCGGCAACCTCGAAGACCAGACCAGACGCGTCCTCAAGACGTTGACACCCCGGGAAGAAAAGGTCCTCCGGATGCGCTTCGGCATCGGCGAAAAGAGCGACCATACCCTCGAGGAGGTCGGCCAGGACTTCGAAGTCACCCGAGAGCGCATCCGCCAAATCGAGGCGAAGGCGTTGCGAAAGCTCCGCCACCCCAGCCGTTCCAAACAGCTCCGCTCGTTCATGGACAACTAGCGAGGCTCAGGGAGACGGCCAGCCTTCGGCCGCGAACGCCGATATGCGCACGCTCAGCCGACGTGCTCCCTCCGTCATCCTCGACGTAGCGCTGCGACGTCTCCGATGACTCCAGTCCGCGCCTTCGTCTGAGCGCACGCACCTCGCCGCCCGCAACTCGAAGTTGACCGTTCCCCTGAGCTGAACGAGCGAACCGATGACAGGGCCTGTGCGACGTGGACTCCGCCCCCACGCGAGCGCCTAAGGCGCCCCGTCCGCTGAACCCGCGCGTCGCGTTCCGCATGGTCCCGCTTGCCTCCTAGCGATTCATTCGCCCTTGGCGCGTGTTCGGGCTAGAAGTGCCTGCGAGGGCCCATAGCTCAATTGGTTAGAGCCCCCGGCTCATAACCGGGTTGTTCCTGGTTCGAGTCCAGGTGGGCCTACCAAGCAAAACCGC
>RCNF010000216.1_pt1 | contig 27461 bp, 16 predicted proteins | sample 2041311 | NCBI WGS metagenome assembly RCNF01 (sample SAMN09708228, study PRJNA481090) | Marine sediment metagenome, whole genome shotgun sequencing project. | biome: marine sediment; feature: ocean; material: sediment; isolation source: Sewage treatment plant 2 marine sediment (STP2) ...
ATTCGAGAGGTGGGGGCTATGACGGGAAAATTGAAATACCTGCTGCCGCCCCTGCTCTTCACGGTCCTGGTCATCGCCGGCTGTTCGGGGGAGGATGTCTCTCCCTCGGCGCCGGGCAATCACAAGACGCGGATATCCGATGATGTCGTGATCATCGACGATGATCCTGGGCTCAGGCTTTATGACATCTCTGACGAGACCCTCGTTTTCGAACGGCTCGGGGACCGGACGATCAAAGAAAGGGCCCTTGTCGTCGGAAGTGAGATGGGTGGATATATCCGGCGCGCCCGCAGCGTCGAGGAAGACGGCCGGTTCCTGAGGGTCAAGGCCGAACCCCGCTTTCTCCAGGACGCCGTTATCTCGGGACAAGACGACAGGCGGTTCATGATCGGTCCCGGTTCGGCCGCTTCGATCGAAACAGCCGCGCCAGCCTCCGGGGCAGGCATCAGCCTCGATGGCCTGACCCTCTTCGGAGGCGCAGAGGAAGGCGATCCGTTCGTCTCGATCGAGAGGGGCTATCTCTCCTTCTCTCCCGCGATCGATATCGGTATAGGGTTCTTCGGGCACACGGTCGACAGGTTCGGCATATCGCTCGAGGGAGAACTGGGAATCGATCTCAACATCCGTGCGGAACTGCCGGAGGAGGTCCTGCATTCAGGAGCGATCCAGGTAGCTTCTTTCAAACAGCCCGCGAAGATGAAGATCGGCAATGTGCCGATACCCGTGATAATCGAGCTTGATATCTTCCTCGATTCCGCTGTCGAGGGAAGCCTGACGGAACCTTGCGACGCAGGTTACGCGGGGAGCCATACGATAAGTTCCGGCATATATTACTCGGGGCGGTGGGAGGAAACGGGCGGCGCGCCCGGCCTGGCTTTCGAACTGCCCGAAATGGCCATCGGCCCCCTGAGCGACTGCTCCATCAGGATCACCGTGCGGACAGAGCTGCGAGTCACCTTCTATTCTGCGGACACGGCCGTAATCAGCATCGCGCCGTGGCTGGAGGCGGATTGTGATGTCATTCAGTTCCCCGTCTGGAAATGGCGCCTTGCCGGCGGACTGGACATCACGAGAAGGTTCGCGCCCGGAATTATCGCCCGGCAGCTGCCGGGCTTCGAATCGCAGGCGCTCGCCGGCAGCGTCATCCTCGATTCGGGGCCGTACGAGGCCACTGACTATATCTTCGTTCGAGAGTGGGGAGGCCCGGGCTCAGACAGGAACGGATTCGACCAGCCGCGCGGGATCGCCATCGGCCAGCAGGGGAACCTGTACGTGACCGACCAGAATAACCACAGGGTCGTCATCTTCGACCGTCTGGGCGAATATGTCGGAGAGTGGGGATCTTACGGCTCATCAGCGGGGATGTTCATCTTCCCCGCCGGGGTCGCCGTCGCCTCCGACGGAACCGTCCTTGTCTCCGACTCGGGTAATCACAGGGTGCAGAGATTCACCGCAGACGGATCGTTCCTCGGGCAGTGGGGCGAAGAAGGAACAGGCGAAGGACAGTTCGTCCAGCTCGAAGGTATCGCGGCCGGGCCCGACAGCCTGATGGCCGTATGCGACAGCGGAACGAGCAGCTTCTCGATATACACTCTGGACGGCACATTCGTTGGACGCTTCCCCTCCGTGCTGGCGCGTGGAGCGGCGTTCGACGCGGCATCCGATATCTTCACCGCAGGGTGCAGATCGGGCGGCGTCACAATGACAGACAGATCGGGACAGTTCATTGAAGCGCTTGGGCCCGATCTCTGCGTAACGGACCTCGCCGTCGACGGCACTGGAAAGATCTATCTCCTCGACTACGATCTCGACAGGCTCGATATCCTCGATCCGGCCGGAGATGTAGTATCGACGATCGGATCCTCCGGCGCCGGCCCTGGCGAATTCAACCGTCCGGGGGGCGTAGCGGTCTCGCCCGAGGGATGGATCTATATCGCCGATACGGCGAACAACCGCATACAGGTATTCGCGCCGAAGTGATCCATAAGCGGCAGGCTATTACCTGCTGAATCAATCAGGCATTCTCTTCTTGAATCACCCCGTAACTTTATGGTATAATGCGCCTTGCATACAACAGGGATGTTGGCGGCCGAAGGGGTTTTTAGAACATACATACCGATACTCCCAGGGAAGCACTGAAAGCCGCCTCCACGTATCTTGACTGTCCACACCTCTCGCCAGGAGGAGGCCCCCTTGAAGAACGGTAGACTCATCGCGATCGTCGCGCTTGCCGCGGCGTTTCTTTTTATCTGGCCGCACCAGCAGATACAGAGCGACACGGCCCAGTACGTAAACAACCAGATCGTATACATGGAAGGTATGGTCGAGATCGAGATATTAGGGTCCGGCATTCAGACCTACCCGGTCTCAGGCACCTGGGACATCAGCTGGTCCGACCCGGTGGTCGCTCCTGACGGCCACATCGAGACACTCACCGAGATAGTGGCAATAGATATCCAGACAGACGAGATCATCATGAATGGCCGACCGGGCCTTCCCTCACCCGGCCTTGTGAGAAGCATCTCTCCAGGGATCGATTTCCCGGCCGAGAGCTTCTTCGATGTCTTCGTCGAGGTCGAGATCCCCGGGATCCTTCCCGGTGAGACGCTCCACAACGAACCGGGGCTCCCTCTTGAAGACCTGGAAATCGATTATTTCCCCGAGGGATTCAATACGGCGGAAAACCCGCCGCTGCCGAACCAGGTCCTGTATAATGAAATGATGGATCCGGTGGGTACGATCGGGTTCCTCGAGGTAAGCTTTTCATACTACTACCCTCCCGAGACTCATATAATCGTCGACCAGATGAAGGGCTCGAACATCCTCGAGCCGTACCGCCACAACGAGGATCTATACCGGATCCAGGCCCATGTATCGGGACCACATGAGGTCACCGAAGTCGAGTTCAGCTACCGCATAGCGGGGAGCCCCGATCCGTGGACCGTTTTCGATGTGGACATCGATGGGAGCTCGGAGAACTTCGCGACCATCTCCGACATGATCGGTGGAGACGGCTGGTCTGGGTACCTCGACAGGGTGTCATTTCCCGCGGAGGGAGAAGAATACGAGTTTCGGGCGGAAGCAAACATGGTCGACAACGGCCCGATAACCGGGATATCTCCCCCGATCAGGATCTATTCAACCCCGCCTTTCCCTGAGTTCGTGGATATCCCCGTAGATTCAGCGAAGACGGTCCAGCTTGGCGCCTGGATCAAGGCACTCGTGAGGATGGCCAAGTATCTCCTTGAACCGGCTCCAGCGAGGATCCAGGTCTTCCCGTTCGTCGTCGACTTCAAGAGGCCCCTAACACCGGTTGATCAGCTTGCCCTGGGCGCAGACTCGACTCTGAACAAGAAATCATGCGGCCCCGCCTCAGCAGCGAGTTGCCTGAAATACTTTGCCGACAACGGGCACCCGGAGCTTGATAACCCGGGCGGCGATACGACCAAACCTGACCAGTCCGGCGAGGATATGGCGAGAGAACTGCGCGGCGCGATGGGTACGAACAGCACGGAAGGCACTACGCCGGAAGGAATGGTCACAGGGATCAAGAGCTATCTCGAGGGGCACGGCAAGACGGGCTGGACGGTCGAGAAGACCGACGTGGAGCATTATCTCGATATCGGGGACATGTTCGACGAGTTCGAGGCAGATGGCGAGGATGTGATGATGGTCCTCGAAAACGTCCTTCCGAACGGGGATACCGTCCGGCACTGCGTGACCCTGGGCTCGAAGGGCTCTACCGTCTACGGGATCGACGACGGTGTTATCATGGGAACGGCGGTCTCCTACAGGCTCGACTTCATGGACCCCTGGGGTGGAGAAGGCACAGAGCAGAACGAATATAACGTCGGCTCCGACGGAAACGGCAAGCCGACCCTCGAAGGATACAGCCTCGACAGCACGGCCACAGGCGGTGCCAGGATCGCCCAGTTCATCAAGGTCTCCCCGCCTGATTCGGGCAGCGGCGGAGGCGGCAGGATGGCGATACCCGCACAGGCCGATCCGGGATGGATCGAGGTCGACGCCGGGGTACTGAATGGCAGCGGCATCGTCGATACCTTCAACTGGGATACGATGGGATTCCCCGGAGGGCTCTACCTCCTCGAGGTCGTCAGCCTGACTCCCGAAGGTATGGAATGCAGGGATATCCGGCTGGTCGGAATACCTGAATACACTGTCGACGCCGACCCGCCTACGCCGGAGACGCCAACGAAACTGCTGGGAAGCTATCCGAACCCGTTCAATCCGATGACGACGATAGAGTTCTACCTGGCGAACGACACGAAGGTCGATCTTACTATATACGACGCGGCCGGGCGCACAGTCAGGCGCCTGGTGCATGACAGGCAGATGCACGGCGGCACGCACCAGATAAGGTGGAACGGGATCAAAGACGGCGGAGGCAGGGTCGCGAGCGGCGTCTACTTCTACAGGCTCAGGGCCGACGGGGTGGAGCTGAGCAGCAAGCTCGTGCTGCTGAGGTAACTGTCGAGGAAGGCGCCTCAGACACTGTCGTCCACGATCATGACATCCATGATCGTGCCGTCGGTGAAATAGCGTTCGAGGATGGCGGCGTCTCTCGCGAGGTCGGCGAGGTCGCACTGCCGGGTCGAGGTAAGTTCTTCGAGCTCAGCCTGCACAACGCCGTGCTCGAAGAGGAAATCTATTACATTCTCGAGGTGTCTCAACTCGACACGCTCGGACTTCGCGATATTTTCGAGGTCCCTTCCGTATCTTTCCCGGACTTCCTCGGAAGGCTCGATCCTGACAGGGTGAAGCTCGAGGAACCTCTCGGCGAAATCTGCGATCACTGCTGAAGACCCCTTGAACGATATCCTGTTCATTTCCCCTCACCCTCTTCCGTAGGGCCTATCCTGATTATCGGACCGGGCAGGTCGTGATCGGCGACCATGCCGAACAGCCTGTTTAGAGATCCAAGTATCTCGTATATCGCTTTCGCGGGCACCGGGTCGGAGAGCTCTACCTCGAGCCGCGACATCTTCGTGGACATGAAGCTGCTCTCGACAGTCGAAGCCTCCATGTCGTCGAAGACAAAGGCTTCGTCCGTCCCGTCGACACATCCCAGGCCGTCGGCGAATTCGACCAACTGGTTGAGCCATATGTGATGGCTGACACATTCCGAGCCCTCGAGATCGGCGCGGTACAGAATCGCGCCATCGAGGCTCGCTCCGGTGAGATCGGCGCCGGAGAGGTCGGCGCCCATGAGGTTCGCTTCGGTCAGGTCGGCACTGGAAAGATCGGCGCCGCTGAGATCGACCTCCATCAGGTCCGCGCCCGTGAGATCCGCACCGCTGAGATCGGCGCCTGAAAGGTCGGCGCCGGCGAGCATGACTCCCTTCATCCGTGCATTGGAGAGATTGATCCCGGGGAGTTCGAGCATCTTGATATTGGATCCGGAAAGATCGGGACGCACTTCGTCATTCATCTTCCGCCACGCGTTCCACGTGGCCGTGCCGTCTCCGAGAACGTCTATATGATCAGCATCAGCCATACTCAGTATTCCTACGCTGCAGAACCGCGAATGTTCCCTTTCGAAAAATATTATCCGCCAGCCCTCCGGCCGAGTCGAGTATTAATAGTGTATTTACACTAAAAACCCATAAAAACGGCTGTATATATATGAAAAAAATACATGTTAAGCGAAACAAAAAGGGTTAGATTTGTGTAGTAACTGGTAGGGTGGGGAGTTCCCTGCCGGGTAGTTCCTGTTGCCTCGGGTCTTCGGACCATGGAGTGATTATGTTTTCGAGCCTTTCTGCGTCGAAGGGGCGTTTGTGTGGATTGCTGTGCGCCCTTCTTCTGGTCGCCCCCTCAAATCTCTTCTCCGACGATCCCGACCTGAAAGATCCAGATCTTTTCGGAGCCGGCAAGACTGAGATTCCGGACAGGTCTCCAGTCATCGACGGCTCGTTCGTCCATAATATCGGACGCCTCCAGATGAACATCACAAACTGGGGATTTGTCGGCTCGATGCCGAAAAGCCGCTACCCCATGGCCGACGTCCCGTCAGCGCAGTATCCGTCCGGTTCAGGGATCGAGTATCTTTACGCGGCCGGCCTCTGGGTCGGCGCTGAGAAGAACGGCATCCCGTTCGTGACGACAGGCTATCCCGAGACAGAGTTTTATCCGACGACAGATCCGAGAGACGGCCTCTACGAGACATACGAAGGGGACCACAGGGGCGCGAGGCTACCAGGCCACGCCGACGACGACGACGACGGATTGATGGACGAGGATTTCCTCAACGGTTACGACGATGACGGGGACGGCCACATCGACGAGGATTTCGGCGCTATCGGCAAGCAGATGTTCACCTGCCAGTTCTATGATGACCTGCCGATGAGTCAGGCTGTCTGGCCGGACCACGAACCTCTCGGCGTTCGGGTACGTCAGGAGTCGTTCCAGTGGGGCGAGGACCAGTACCAGGATTATATCGGGATCAGGTACACGATCGACAACGTCGGAAACAGGTTCCTGACGAGTGTTTATGTCGGGCTCTATGCCGATGTCGATGCCGGCCCCCGCGAATACGGGAGCTACCACATGGACGATCAGGTCGGATTCTTCGAGGGCGACTGGTGCGCCAGCGTAGGCTCCTCCGAGATCCCGATCTCGATTCACGTGGCCTATGTCTATGACGGCGACGGCGACGATGGCAGAACGACTTCATACTTCGGAATAGCACTTCTCGGCCACTCTACGGACCCCAACGGCTATAACGGACATCCGCGCTACCCGTCAAAACAGTTTAGAGCCTTCCGCACATTCAAGGGACTCTCACCCTACGTCCATGGAGGCGACGCTACCAACGATTACGAGAGGTATGAGGTGCTGGCCACGAGTCAGACAGACCCGAATACCGAATTGACGGCGGACTACAGGATACTGATGAGTTGCGGCCCCTTCTTTTATTTGGCTCCCGGGGGATCCTTCTTCGTTGATTTCGCCTTTGTCGCGGGAGACAACCTCGAAGATATGCTCGATCATGTAGCAGCAGCCCAGAAGTCGTGGGAAGGGACCTGGTACGACCTGGACGGCGATCCCGAAACCGGCCTGATAGGCAGAGAATCAATTCGCTACGGTCCCCTGAAGGAATTCGATCCCGATCCATGCGATCCCGTAAAAGAGGAGCTCGATATTGTCAGAGGCGACTCGATATGGGCCAACAATGACTGCATGACAGAAATGAGAAGATATTCCTGGCCGACGACATGCTACAGGAAGATAGATGCTGACGCGACGACCTATATGACCGGCCTGAATGGAGAGGAGCACCAGCTCCTCTGGGTTACCGGATCAGCCCCGGCGGCCCCAGGCATGAGACTCGTTCCGAGGGACGAATCGGTGGAGATCTACTGGGATAATCTCAGCGAGATAGTGCCCGACCCGATATCGCTGGAATACGACTTCGAGGGTTACCAGATATGGCGGGCCGACGACTGGCACAGGCCGGCGGGAACGACTGAGAATACCGGACCGAAACACGAATTGTGGAGCCTGCTTGGAGCAGGGGACCTGCTGAACGGTGTCGCTCCCGACCTGGGTTTCGAGTTCCCCGAATCGGAGGGCGGGTTTCTATACACTCCCCTGAAGGATCTCAAGGACAGGCAGCAGCATCTCGACCACTTCGAACTCCAGGTCATCACCTATCCCATGGATACTCTTGCATGCCCTCCCGGTCTCACCTCCGAGATATGCGACACTCTCGAGAGCATGGTACGATGGGAACTCGGATATCCGGGAGGAAAGCGCTACTACAGATACGTCGACAATAATGCCAAGAACGGATTGCCTTACTTCTACGCGGTCACGTCATACGACCACAGTTATCTCAACGGTCAACCGTACGAACCTGACCGGCGCAACTCTCCCTCTTCGAATTTTCTCTTCATAAATGCCAGGTCGGACGCACAGGCCGCCAGCAGTTTCGTCGACAAGGCAGTTTATGTCGTGCCTAATCCGGTGACAGATGAGGCTATGGCGCCGTGGCGCCTCGAACCGAACAACTCCGACGCGACCGGCCTGAAATGCGAGTTCCGCAACCTGCCGGAATGCCGCTCGACGATACGGATCTATACTATAGCGACCGATCTTGTCGAGGTCATCTATCATGACGGAGCCGGAGGAGACGGCACAGCGGTCTGGAACCTTGTTTCGAGAAACGGACAGAATGTGACGAGCGGTGTCTATATATTCTCTGTGGAGCCGGATAACAGCGAATTTCCCAAGACTATCGGAAAATTTGTTATAATAAGGTGATGTATCAGAAAATGACTGGAAGATCGAAGGCATATATCGAAAGGCGCGTGCACCGCGGAGAGAATCCGGGACGCTTCAGTGCGCAGGTATACGCGGCGATGGCTATGCTCGTGATCATCACTGCGGCGCTGCTGGCAGGCTGTTCCGGGTCGGAAGTCTTCACAGGCGATGTAAAGGACAACAAATCGCCCACTATCGAACTGACCAACGGCCCTCTGGAAGGCGACACAACACAGTACACGGTCCACTTCTTCTGGCTCGGGGAAGATGGCGACGGCGCGATCGACCACTATGAATACTGCATGGCCGAGGGCGACCCGATAGGATTCGATCCGGCGGACACGGTAGGCGCATGGCGCAAGACGACACTTACGGACAGCGTATTTTCAGTCAGCGCCGACGACTATGACCGAACCGTTGAGATAAACCAGAGCCTGTACGGAAAATTCAAGAAGATGCACACTTTCTTCATAAGGGCCGTTGATGACAGAGGCGCGCGCTCTGAAACTGTTTACAGATCCTTCACGGCATATACCCTTGCCCCTCACATCGTCATCAATTTCCCCTACGCGACCAATCCGAACATGGGCGCGCAGAAGCTTAGCGTGATCTCCACATTCAAATGGTACGGCAAGGACCCGATCGATGCGCCATGGAACTACCAGGAGGTCGATTCGGTCAGGTACTTCTACGATTTTTACTATTCAGGCATCATTGACCAACTCAACAGGACCCCCGGTGAATTCGAAGACAAGTGGAGCAAATGGGTCTGGTATAAGGCCGAAGGAGATTCCGGAAAGCAGACAACACTTGGTGACGACGAATTCCTCGAGACGGGCAGATCGTATATCCTCGCCGTCCAGGCCAAGGACGAAGCGGGAGCGGTATCGTCAGTGTTCAACAAGAGGACGAATGTACGTCACTTCATGGCGATGCAGCCGACCGGGCCGGTCCTTCGTGTATCCGAACCTTTCCTCGGCACATTCTCCTTCCTCGGCGTCGATTTCCGGGCCGAACAGGCCGACGTGCCTCCCGGATTCGAGATGAACTGGACCTGGACCGGTGACGCAAGCAGTTACGGCGGTGTTGTTCAGTCATTCAGATACGGATGGGACGTCGAGGACCTGAACGATCCGACCGAATGGGCCGTATTCCCCAGCCCGTATATCACTGCCGCCGGGCCGCAGACATTCTATTCGGGAATCCACACCCTGTATGTCGAATCGACCGACAACCTCGGCACCAGGACTCTCGGCACTATAGAAGTGACCGTGATTCCCATCGTTATGACGAGAGATCTGCTCTGGGTCGATGACTTCCCTTCGCGCGACTTCGCCCAGATATTATTCGCGTTCCCGACAGAAACGGAGCATGACGATTTCTGGGAGAATATCTGCCTCAAGGTCAAGGGATTCGACCCTTCCAGGGACATCTACGACGTCCAGGAAAACGACTACTACGTCCCCCCGATGGCCCTGATCTTCAAGTACAGGAACGTCATATGGTCATTCTCAAAAGCGATCGACCCTGAAGCGGGAAGCGTGTGGAACCGGATCGTGAAATATACTCCTTCAGGCACGGCTGGTGTGCTCAACCTTAACTTCCTCACATATTACCTCGCGTTCGGCGGCCATCTCTGGACCGTCGGGGATGGGCATAGAAGCGCAAGCCTCGCTGCATGCCTCGAAAACAACCTCTTCCCGCTCTACATCCGCTGTGAATTCTGGGGATCGAGCCCCAACTGCACCAACACGACGGGCGCTAACACCATGGCATACCGTGATTTCTGCGTGTCAGCCCTCGACAAGGCCGAAGGCCTCTTCCCCAAGACATACCTCGGCGTCAGGAGGATCGATTATGACGCGATGCGTAACGCTTGGCTCGACAGGTCGGATCTCCTGATTTACGAGGTAGAAGGGCTGCCGCACAGGCTAGATCTCTGGGAGCGGGTAACACGTACGGGCATGTTCTTTAACCCGGTCGTGCGCGGCTTCAACTATATCGAGTACTACGACTCGGAATATTACATGAACTATCTGAACAAAGGATCCCAGAACTGCTTCCACCCGATGTACCGTGCCACCACGATGAACGCCTCGTCGGTCAACTACAACTCGACTGTGGCTTTCTGGTACTCGAAGTACGACAAAGTGAAGGCCAGCCCGGCCGGCTGTATCGCCGCTCCGAGCGTTCATATCGGGTTCCCTCTCTGGTTCTTCAACCGGGAACAGGTCGACTCGCTCGCAACGGCTATATTCAATGAATGGCAGCTGCCTCTCGTAGCGGACGATTTTAACTCGGACTGAGTGCCTTTCCATCCAGACGAATCCTTTACATGCCACCCCCCTGTTTGTAGAATGGACCGCACCGTTAAAAGGCCATCACCATGACAGGAAGGCACGACATGAAGAAACTGACAGCAATAATCCTCGTGATCTCTCTCGCTTTCGCGCTTTATGGCTGCTCGGGCTGGTCGAGGTCCCAGAAGGGCGCGGCGGGCGGTGCGGCGGCGGGCGGAGCCATCGGTGCGGCAATCGGTCATCAGCATGGAAACACAGCCCTCGGGGCCATTCTCGGAGCTGCGATCGGTGGAGCGGCCGGCGCCTATATCGGCAACTATATGGACAATCAGGCTGAGGAGATCGAGCGGGACATCGAGGGCGCAACAGTCGAGAGAGTCGGCGAGGGTATCAAGATCACCTTCGATTCGGGGATCATGTTCGATTTCGACAAATCCCTCCTTCGCGTAGAAGCGCAGGAGAACCTCGCTGACCTCGCCGTAATATTGAACAAGTACGAGGATACCGATATCCTCATCGAGGGCCATACGGATGCCACCGGCACCGAGGAATACAACCTCCAGCTTTCCGAGAGACGCGCCGAATCGGTCGCAAGCCAGCTCTCGGTAGCGGAGGTCTCCTCCGGACGTTTCACGATCATGGGATACGGCGAAGTACAGCCCATTGCCGACAACTCCACCGGCGAGGGCCGGCAGCAGAACCGCAGGGTAGAGATTGCCATCATGGCGAACGACAAGCTCAAGAAAGCAGCGGAGGATAAGGCCGAGTAGGCCGTCGGACGGATAGATATTGACACCGTTCGCCGGACCGGGGTAGACTCCAGCCGCATGAAATAACTTCAGGCATCCCACGAGGGATGTAAAGGGAAGAGGGTGAGAATCCCTCACGGACCCGCCACTGTGATCGGCCTTATGGCCGTAAGTCAGGTTACCTGCCTGGAGAATTGGTCCCTGGCCCTCTTCGAGGATTGAGAGGATAGGGAGAGGTATTTTATACCCTCCGCTCTCGCACCACGAGGCGGAGGGTTTTTCTTGCCCTCCTGATACGCTTCCAATTTCCGATCATCGAGGACTGCCTGTCCGGGCGGAGCGATTCCGCCGGACTGCAGGAGGATATACTTGTTTCCTCGATCGCCGAGAATTCACGGCTTCACGCTGACGGCCGCGCTGTGCCTTGTGATACTGCATTCCTCACCCGTAGTGAGTAAAAAGGGAGAGTCTGAACCTCCCCCCGCAAAGGAAGGGATCCTCGACACACTCTTCTGGGCTCCCGAGATCCTCGTCGAAGCCGACCGCATAGGCCCCGAGGAGGATATCATGAGCAGGAGCGGTTTTTCCGCCGTAGTGAACCTCTCTTCGCGCCGCAACAGGGTCGAAGATGCCGCATCGATACTGGCCAGGTCCGTCGGGGTAAGGGTCCGGCGGTACGGAGGCCTTGGCTCATTCGCCACCATGTCTATCCGCGGATCGTCCTCATCACAGGTCCAGTTCTACCTCGATGGCGTTCCGCTCAATGATCCCTACTCGGGTGTCACCGACCTCAACGACATATCGACCGGCGACCTCGAGCGCATCGAGATCTATCGCGGCACGAGCCCGACCGGGTTCGGAGGTTCGTCGATAGGAGGCACTGTCAATCTCGTGACAGCCGCCCAGGGAAGCGAAGGAACGGGATCATTGTTCGAGGCGCACGGCTCGACGGGCTCATTCGGCACCCGCAGGCTGACGGCGGCTTTAAGAACACCGTCTGGCCCTCTTTCCCTCCGTTTCGGCGGCGGATACCTCGAATCGAGTGGTGACTTCCCTTACACCGATGACAACGGGACGCCGCAGAACCCCGACGATGACGCCGAGACACTCCGGCTGAATAACGACTTTACGAGATGGAACGCCGCGGGCCGTCTCGGAGCTGAGGCGCGGGGATTCGACGACCTCTCTCTCAACTTCAGCATGGTCTCGCGTGAAGGCGGGATCCCCGGGATAGGCTCGAACCAGTCCTCCACGGCACGTTCAGAACGGGAAAGGCGGATCGGATACCTCAAGATCAAGCCTTCAGCCCTGGCAGGAAAAAAGATCCATCTTGACGGCACGGCGTTCTATTCATGGACCGCGGACCGGTTCGACGATCCCGGCGGCGACATCGGGCTCCTGCGGCAGTCTACCGACAACCGGATCATCTCGAAGGGCGGCAACATCCGTTCACGATTCTTCGTGCCGGCGGCCCGCCTTTCGATAGAGGCGTTCCTCGAGGGACGAAATGAGAGTTTCCAGCCCCGCGATCTCCTGCCGCAGCCTTCAGAAGGGCCGGAACGAAAACGCAGCACCGTCATCGCCTCGGCATCAGCGGAGTTCGGCCTTGTCGCTGAAAGGCTCTTTGTCGGAGGCGGCCTGAGGCGCGAATGGAGCCGCAGCGAGTTCTACGAGGATCCCCCCTTCCCCTGGCTGCCCCCGGTGGAGCAGGGACCGGTCGAGCGGGATGAGACGACACCTTCAGCCGGGTTCCGGGCGGCAATCACATCGTGGTTCACTATCAAGGGGAACTGGGGAAAGCATTACCGCCTTCCGAGTTTCTACGAGATGTTCGGCAACTCGGGTACCGTGACAGGTTCGCCTGGCCTCGAACCGGAAAAGGGAACGAACAGGGATATCGGTATCGTCTGCTCCGGACAGCAGCTGTGGAAGATCAGCCGCCCCCGTTTCGAGGCGGTCTATCTCAACAGCGAAATGGAGGGACTGATCCTCTTCTTCCAGAACTCGCAGTACACGGTCAAGCCGAGGAATATCGGGTCGGCGACGATCCGGGGATTCGAGTTCTCCACCTCCGGGATCGTGGCGAACATGCTGAGGCTTTCACTCAACTACACCCGTCTCGACTCGCGCGACACGAGCCCCATCCCCTACTACAACGGGAACGAGCTACCCGGGAGACCCAGAGACGAGGCCTCGCTGAGCACAGAGCTGTTCCGCCGGAGATGGAGCGTTACCTGGGAGTTCCATTACATGGGAAGCAACTACCTCGACAGGGCCAACCTCGTCCCGTCGGGAGAGAGAAAGATACATGACCTTATCCTCGTGCTCCGCTCGCCGGTGCACGGGATCTCGCTGTCGCTCGAGGGACGCAACCTCAGCGACCAGAGGATATACGACGTGAGCGGCTTCCCCCTGCCGGGCAGGACGCTCTTCGCGACTATCGGATACAGCAACTGAGAATGACAGGAGAACCGCAGATGAACATCGGGCACGACACCACTCCCATGATGATCTTCGGAATGATCATCATGATCACCGCCGTCATGATCCTCTCTTCCGGCGCTGGCGCGGCGGAGTTCGCGTTTATAACAACTACTGACTACTCGTCAGGCTGCGCATCGGTCATCTGGCTCGACGGAAACTATACGTCCGATAACTGCGTCGCCCCGATACACAGCGACGCGGTGGCGAGATGGCACGGCGGACTGGTATACGTTATCAACCGGGTGGGTGCGGACAACATACAGATACTCGACCCGGAAGATGATTTCTCGACCCTGTCCCAGCATTCTGTGGGTAACGGGACGAACCCGAAGGACATCGCCTTCGTCTCACCTGACAAGATCTTCGTCTCGAGATACAATTCGAACGAACTGCTCATCATGAACCCGGCGACCGGGGTGCACCTCGGAACGATAGATCTCTCACAGTTCGCCGACGGCGACGGACTCTGCGAGATGGACCACATGATCATGAAAGACGGCATCCTCTTCGTGTCGATACAGAGGATCGACCGGAATAATTACTGGATGCCTGTCGGGGACAGCTACATCGCTGTCATCGATGCAGCGGCCGACTCCCTGATAGATGTCGACCCGGGCACTCCCGGCACCCAGGCGATTCCGCTCACTGCATCGAATCCTTTCACCGACCTGAAATTCGATTCCGACGGGTACACGATACTCGTCGCATGCGCGGGGCTCTGGGGAGTGACCGATGGAGGAATCGAAAAAATCGACCCCGTAACGATGACCTCGCAGGGATTCATGATCACCGAAGCGGCAACGGGCGGCGACATAAACGAGTTCGAGATTCTGTCGGCCGATAAGGGATACATCATCCTGGCGACGCCGTCATTCACGACAGATATTATTCCCTTCGATCCGTCGGCTGGAACGGCCGGGCCGCCGATTTACTCGCCCCCGGGCTGGGTGCTTAACGACATCGAGATCTCCCCCGACGGCGAGCTCTTCGTCGCCGACCAGACCTCTACTGCGCCAGGAATATGGATATGGGACACATCGGTCGACACACTTATTACATCATCGCCAAAAAGTACGGGGCTGCCCCCCTTCCAGATCTGCTTCAGCGAACCGGCTTTTTCGTCAGCTGAGCTTCCCACGGCAATAACACTTGGAGCGAACTATCCCAATCCGTTCAATCCGGCGACGACGATACCATTCTCGCTGGAAAAGGCCGGCCATGTCGAGATGGCGATCTATGACGCGGCAGGCAGAAGGATCAGGACCATCACGGCAGGACATTATTCCGCCGGCCATCACGAAGCAGTCTGGAACGGAGCGACCGACGCGGGCCACACTGCCGCTTCAGGTGTTTATTTCATCAGGATGAAGTCGGAGGATATGACAGCCGTCAGGAAGATCGTACTGCTTCGCTGACGGGAGTGGATCTTTTCCTATACTAGAACTTCAGGCTCAGGTCGATGAATAGCCGGGTGAAATCTGTCCCGTTCTCGATACCTCTCTGGTTTATAAAGAGCGAGGTGCCAAGTTCGACCTTGTCGGCGACAGAATAGCCTCCCATGACAGCGAATCCCTTGACATCTGTTGTGCCGCCGCCGAAATCGGAATCGGCGAAGAGGCCGACCACGGCATCCGCCTCTACCCACTTATAAAAACCATCGAGTTTCCAGGCTCCCTTGCCTTTACCACTTTTCAGGCCCAGACCGGCGAGATAGCCGGTGTTCAGGCTGTCCGCCGCTGTGTTGTTGACGTAGCTTCCGAAAACGGTCCAGGACACCCGGCCGGTCCTGAACCCGAATTCACCGAATCCCTCGGCGATCCTGTAATCGGTGGCGTAAACGTCAGTGCCATCATCATCGACCGAGGAGTTGCCGAAGAATGCCTCTTTAAACCAGGCTGCAGAACCCTTGAGGTTCTCATAACCGTAGTAGCTCGCGCCAAAAAGAACATGGGTCTTTTCCGTGCTCCTGATCTTAAGACCACCCTGCGCCCCGAGCATGTAGATATCCGGATTGCCATTGTTCTCCATGACCGAATACCAGGATCCGGCGAGAAAATACGACATCTTATGACTGGCATTCCTGTCAAAATTCACGGCAAGGCCCTCTGGAGTAACGTCATTGTCCCATACGAGCTGGTTTTGGGCCGGCTTGTAGTATGAGTTCTTCATCTTTCCGCCGTAGACGTGTAGGGCCTCGGCTCTCAGGGGCTGGTAATCGAAGTACGCCAGGTCGAGCCAGAATCCCTTGCTTGTGAAAGCATCGGTCAGGGTCCTGTTGGTCGAGGCAGGATCGTTTATCCCCGTCGCGAGCCGACTTATAAATGTGAATTCTTCAGAGATGTCAGCAGTGATCGACAGTCTCGCACGAATGCGGTTCCTGTGCCTGTTGAAATCCTTCGCTTCATCCTGGATGCCGTCGTATCGGTCCCGGAAATCTCCTCCGAGCTTTATCCTCTCGTACCACTCTCCCGCCTGTGAGACGCTGGATACGAACAGGGCGACAAAGATCACGAGTATCGCTATCCTCTTCATAATGACATTCCTCCTCTTTCCGGCGGGTCTGCCCCACCATCTTTGCTTCATCGACTTTTATAACTTTTCTATTGGAATCATGAATAAGGTACGCTGCGAACTTAAAAAGAACGCAGGAATCCCGTCAAGACATTAACGATCCCTGTCCATCATATACTGGTGGATTTCGAGAGTCGCCGCTCGGCCATGATGCTGTAGAGGACGGGGACAAGAAATACCGAGATCATCACGACGGTCATCCCGCCGAAGGAGGGAATCGCCATCGGGACCATTATATCGGCGCCCTTGCCGGTAGAAGTCAGTATGGGAATCAGGGCGAGGATCGTCGTCGCCGACGTCATCAGGGCCGGTCTCACGCGCCGCATCGCAGCCATCACGACCGCGTCGCGGACCTCGCCGGTGCTGCCCGGCTTCTTTTTCGCGAAGGTCTGTTCGAGGTAGGTCGACATAAGTACGCCGTCATCGCTCGCTATCCCGAAGAGGGCGAGGAATCCTACCCAGACCGCCACGGAGAGATTGTACGGCCTTATATTGAACAACTCGCGCATATCTACGCCGAAGATAGAGAAATCGAGGAACCATCCCCTGCCGTAAAGCCAGAGCATGATGAATCCACCTGCCCAAGCGACGAATATCCCCGAGAATACCATTAACGTGGTGGACACTCTGCGAAACTGGAGATAGAGGATCAGGAAAATCGCCAGCAGCGCCATCGGAAGGACCACGGCAAGCTTCTTCTCGGAGCGGACCTGGTTCTCCCAGCTCCCTGCGAAGGCCCAGCTCACACCGGCGGGGACCTCCAGTTCACCGTTCTCGACACGCGACTGCAGCCATGAGCGGGCCGCCTCGACGACCTCCACCTCTCCGTACCCGTCCCTTCCGTCGAATATCACGTAACCGGTGAGGAAGGTATCCTCCGACTTGATCACCATCGGGCCGCGGATGAATCTCACCTCAGCGAGCTCGGCAAGCGGGACCTGGGCGCCGCCGGGCGCTGGAACGAGAATACGTCCGAGCGCGTCCATGTCGCCTCGCAGTTCGCGCGGGTAACGGATGCGGACGGGATAGCGCTCCCTGCCCTCGACCGTCGTCGTCACTGTCTTTCCGCCGATTGCGACCTCGATAACATCCTGGACCGTTCTCATGTGAAGGCCATACCGTGCGATCTTCTCACGGTCGATGACGATCTCGAGATATGGCTTCCCGACGATCCTGTCGGCAAGTACGGCAGCAGGTTCGATCTGCGGCACCTGCTTGAGGAGGCGTTCTATCTCGAGAGCGACCTTGTCGATCGTATCGAGATCGGGCCCGCGGACCTTTACTCCCATCGGGGCGCGCATACCCGACTGGAGCATGACTATGCGCGTCTCTATCGGCTGAAGCTTCGGGGCCGATGTGGTGCCGGTGATAGCGCCCGCTTTGACGATCTCGTCCCATATGTCATCGGCTGTCCTTATATGATCGCGCCAGTTTCTGAACGGCTTGCCGCGCTTGTCAGGAATCAGCTTCCCGTCATCGCCGCGGATGAAAACCTTGTTACTGTTGTCGTATCGGAATCGCATTACATGACCGGAAGCGTCAGTGACATATTCCGGCTTGTAATTGATGACGGTCTCGATCATCGATAGCGGAGCTGGATCGAGAGGTGTGTCGGCGCGGCCGATCTTTCCGACGACCGACTCTATTTCCGGGATGGCGGTGAAGGACATGTCCTGTTTACGGAGCACGTCGAGAGCTTCGCCTATAGAAGCATGCGGCATCGTTGTAGGCATATAGAGGAACGAACCCTCATCGAGAGACGGCATGAACTCCTTGCCCAGGCCGGGGAAAGCATGGTTGAGAGCCACATATGGAGACGAAGCGCGCACCGGCCTCGGCATGAAGCCGGCAAAATAATCGAATCCCTTCCAGACGAATCCTCCGAGCAGGACGAGCGCTACGGCTATTGAGAGGAAGAGCCTCCTGTGCGAGAGACACCACCTAAGCGCCGGTTCGTAGACCCTGTAGAAGAGCTTGAAGAGGATCAGCAGCCCGCCGATCAGGCCGGCGACGAAAAGCAGACTGAGAATGTAATGACTGTCGTACCCGAGCGGTCTCCAGTGCCGGGTAAGGAGAATAACAACTGCGCCTATCGTGATATGCGTCCAGTGACTCGAAATTCTTTCTCGGATCTTTTCCGGCAGATAATGCCCGAGAAGCAGCCAGATTCCTATCACGAGATGGGTAGCCGCGACGAGCTTCAGCCCGATCGAAGCGATGATAACCGACACCCCGATCAATACCAGGCCGAGCCAGTAGCTCCGCTTTTCCTTACGGCTCCTCTCGCCGCGCAGGATCATATGCGCCGCGGGCGGTATCATCACGAGCGCCACGAACACTGAAGCTATGAGAGCAAATGTCTTCGTCCACGCGAGAGGCTTGAAGAGCTTCCCTTCGGCGGCCGTCATCGTGAATACCGGCAGGAAGGATATCACAGTAGTCGCGATCGCTGTCAGCACGGCGCTTCCGACCTCGGAAGCCGCCCTGTATATGACCTCTAGACGAGACTCCTCCGGCCCGGCCGCGGCGAGATGCCGCATGATGTTTTCGGTGATCACTATCCCCATGTCGACTATCGTTCCGATCGCGATCGCGATGCCCGAGAGGGCGACGATGTTGGCGTCGACACCGAAACTCTTCATCGCGATGAATACGGCGAGGACAGTTATCGGAAGGAGCCCCGATATGAGGAGCGCTGCTCGCAGGTTCATCACCATCACGAGCACTACGATGATCGTAACGAGGATCTCGTCTATCAGCGCTGTGTTGAGTGTCCCGAGCGTCTCATAAATCAGCCCCGTCCTGTCGTAGAAGGGGACGATCCTGACCTGTGAGACGGTTCCGTCGGGGAGGGTCTTCTTCGGAAGCCCCGGCGCTATCTCGGCGATCTTCGCTTTTACGTTCTTTATCGCCGAGAGAGGATTCTCGCCATACCGCACGACAACAACGCCGCCCACCGCTTCAGCGCCACCCTTGTCGAGCGCACCGCGCCTTGCCGCCGGCCCGATCGCGACCGAAGCTATGTCGCCCACACGAATGGGCACTCCGCCTCGTTCAACGATCACAGTGTTCTCGAGATCGCCTGTGTTCTTGATGAATCCCAGCCCCCGGATTACATACTCGACCCGGTTGATCTCAATGGTCCGCGCTCCGGTATCTACGTTCGACATCCGGACAGCGTCGTAAACCTGTCCGAGTCCGATCCCGTAGGCAAACATCGCGTCGGGATCGACATCGACCTGGTACTCGCGGACGAACCCGCCGATAGAGGCGACCTCGGCAATGCCGTCGGCCGACATGAGCGCGTACCGCACGTTCCAGTCCTGCACCGATCGCAGCTCGTCGAGGTCCCAGCCTCCGGACGGTTTGCCGTCCTCGCTGTACCCCTCGAGTGTGTACCAGAAGACCTGCCCCAGGGCAGTAGCGTCAGGGCCCAGCGTCGGGCTGGCGTCGGTCGGCAATGTGCCGGGCGCAAGCGATGCGAGCTTCTCGAGTACTCTCGAGCGCGACCAGTAGAACTCGACGTCATCCTCGAATATCACGTAGACGGTCGAGAATCCGAAATAGGAGTAACTCCGTATCGTCTTGACCCCGGGAATCCCGAGGAGGGAGACGGTCAGCGGATATGTGACCTGATCCTCTATATCGCGGGGCGAACGCCCCATCCATTTTGTAAATACTATCTGCTGGTTCTCACCGATATCGGGTATGGCATCGACAGGAACCGGGTTGCGGGGAAGAAGATCGAACTGCCAGTCGAAGGGAGCGACCATAACGCCCCACAGGATCACGGCGAGCATGACGATAAGGACGACGAGCTTGTTCTCAAGCGAGAACCTGATCACCTTGTCGAGCGGGGAAGGTCGCTTATCGTGTGGTCCGCCTGCCTGCATCCGTGTCACTCACCACTCGCTGAAGGGAGTTTCTTCTCGATCGATCCGCAGCGCAGCATCATCGCTCCATAGAAAGAATTGTATACCGTATCGATCTCCTGGATCCAGAACGCCCCCGTGTTGTCGCGGGCCATCGGGCAGAATGTGAGGAAGAAGTCTCCCTTCGAGTGCCCGATCCGGTCCTGAAGCTCGATGACAGATTTTGAAAGATGATAGAACGAATCTCTCGCACCTTCGATATCCTTCGACTTCCCGCCTTCAGCGGAGTACTTCACGATCTTCGCCGATGTCTCCATCCAGAAGTCGTGAACGGGATGCTTGAAAACAGTCATGTCGACATCGCCTGTCTTCTTTTCGAGCGCCTTGTAGGCAGTGACAGCCTTCGCGTGATCATCATCTGCAAGCGCCATCTGGACATCGAAGTAGGCGTCGTAAACAGGTTCGAGTTCCTTCAGCATGACCGAGCCTGAAGTGATGTGGCCGAAAGGCTTCTCGCTGCCGGGTCCCTCAGCCTGAACGCGGGATGGCTGCGACTCGTGTCCGCCGTGATCGTGCACCGGCGCCGGCGCGCCGCCTTCCGGATTCATCATCGAGGGTTGAGCCCTTATCTGCAGCTCGCTGTCGATCTTGAAGGCGCCGTTGACGACGACCAGTTCGCCTTCCTCGAGTCCCGACAGGACGACATAGCTGTCACCCACTCTCGGGCCGAGAACGACGTCCCTTCCCTCGAAGACCGGCCCGGCGTTCCCCGGAAGCCGTACATATACTACGGCCCTCTTCCCGGTAAGCATCGGCGCGGTCGCGGGTATCACCAGCGGATCTCCGCCCTCTTCGCTGATGGGAACAAGTATCTCCCCGCTTACGAACATGTCGGGCCTCAGGCTGCCTTCCTCGTTCGAGGCGACGGCCCTTACACCGGCAGTCCTGGTCTTCGGATCGAGGACCGGGTCGACGAAAACGACTTCTCCGAAAAATGTCTCTCCGGGAAGAGCAGTGGTCGAAAACCTGACCTCCTGCCCGGCCTCTATCAACGGCAGGTCGCTCTGGAAGGCCCTGAGCGTCACCCATACCTTCGAAAGGTCCGCGATCCTCATCAGTGTGCTGCCGGTCTTGACGTACTGCCCCTCCCTCACGGCCAGATCGACAACGACCCCCGATGAAGGAGCGTATGTCACGATCTGCCTGCTGACGGTGCCGTCCTTCTCGACGGCTGAGATCTGGGCCGGAGTCAGCCCGTACTGCCGGAGCTTCTCGCGAGCGGCGTTCAGTGTAGAAAGCGCGGAACTGCCCCCATCCGAAGCAGCGTCAAAGACCCGCTTTGCCTGAACAAGTTCCTCCTGGACGCTGACGAGGAGTGGCGAGTATATCTCTGCGAGCGGGTCACCGCGGTGCACCGTCGCTCCGGTAAAATTGACAAGGAGCTTTTCGATACGTCCCGGCACCCAGGCCGTGATCTCCGACATGCGCGTCTCATCGAAGCCAACACTGCCGACTGTGCGGAGCACAGCTTCCGCCGGCCTGCGCTCGGCGGGCACTGTCTCGATCTCGGCGAGCTTTACCGCGGACTCGCTCATAGCGAGCTGCCTGTCCCCGAGATCCTCACCCGCTCCCTGATTGACCGGGATCAAGTCCATAAAGCAGATCGGGCACTTGCCCGCTTCGGGCAGCCTGATCTGCGGATGCATCGAACAGGTCCAGACCTCCGCGACAGCCTGCACGGATCCGCCATCCGCGGGAGGGCTGTCGCCTCCGCCGCGGATAAGGAATCCCGCGATAAACGCCACTGCTGCCAGGGCGATGATAACGATTGTGCGCGTTCGTCCAGACATCTTATTGTCCTTTTTGTCAGTTTCCGTGATCGTGGCCGTCGTGATCGTGACCCTCGTGATCCTCGTGGTCCTCGTGAGCCTTCTCCTCAGCCTCTCTCATCTTCTTTAGATACATCTCGGGGTCGGCGTTGAACTTCTCGATGCAGTTAGCGCAGCAGAAGTATATCCCGCGGCCCTTGTAGTATGTGAAGAATTTCTTGTCTATAGGGTTCCCGGTGACGGGGCAGGTCGTCTGGACGTTCTCGAACATGATCTTGTCCTTTGCCGCCTGCTCGAAAAACTTGTCTGGATCCTTCAGCAGGGAACCTTCGCATCCTGCGCAGCAGAAATAGATCCTCTGACCCTGGTAGTCCAGGTACGAATCAGATGTAATCTTCCCGCCCATCACGGGACAGGTAGTCTGGGCATTGAATCCCTCGGGGAGTTCTGTTTTAGTCTCTGCCTTTTTTTCCTCGTCGGCACTCATCGCCGGCACAGCCACCATAACGGCAATCAATGCTACCATAAGAATCGTGAAAATCGACTTCATCTCGTCCTCCTTCAATTGACCGGCCGGAATGCTCTTCCAGCCAGCATCTCGAGTTCGGCGGCCCTGATCTCCTGTTTGACCAGCGCCTCCTCCATTTCAAGCCTCAGATCGAGGAGAAGCCGCTGCGCATCGAGCACGTGCAGGAAATCGGCGTCGCCTCCTTCATACTCCGTAAGCGTTATGGCGAGAGATTCTTCGGCCTTGGGGATCAGGCTGCCGGCGAAGAGCTCCGTCTTCGAAGTGGCGTCCCTGTAATCGACCAGTACCTTCTCCACCCTCGCCCTCAGATCCCCCTCCGTATCCTTCTTTTCATACCTGTTCATCTCGATCTTTGCCCTGGCCTCTTCCTTCAGGGCGCTGTTCTTCCCGAACCAGATCGGAAGCTTCACGCTGAGGCTGACCATCCAGGGATCCTTGCCGCTGTCCGGCATCTCCGGATCCAGGGCCGGCCCGGTATCAATGTAGTCCAGCCCGAGCGAGAAGTCGGGCCACGAAGACTTGCCGGCGAGTCTGAGCGCGTTTTCCTCGCGAATGATCATGTGATCGATCGCAAGTATCGACGGGTTGCCGCTGAGCACCGCCGCCATCACAGTGTCGGGGTCGATGACCGCCGGCTCGGGCATCTCGCCGGGAAAAGAGATCTCTGTCCCGCCCGGCGCGCCGAGCGCGTTTCTCATATCTTCCGCGGCGGATGACTTCGAATCCTCCAGGGTGCGAAGAGCGTCGGTGACCCTCGCTATCTCGATCTCTATCCTCACGAGGTCGCTTCGGCCGCTCTGCCCCGTCTCGAATCTTGTCCTGCTGATCGATTCCCAGCTTTTGAGAAGCTCGAGCGTCGACCGCCCTATCTCGATATGCCTTCCGAGGAGATAGTACTCGCTGTATGCCTTCCTCACCCGGTAGGCGAGCCTCAGTTTCTCCTCCTGGAAAAGGCGATAGGCCGCCCAGGCCTCCTGTTCGGCGACAGATTCACGCGCGCCGAGTGTCCCGAACCAGGGGAATGCCTGCCTCAGGCTGAACTTCTGCCTCTGCGGCCCGACCCTCGTCTCGACACCCTCAACGTAATACATGTATGAGAATACCGGCTCGGGAAGGCTCGAGACCGAAGGAACTCGTTCAAGCCTGCTCGTCCAGCCGTGGTACGCGGCCCTGAGGCCGGGGTTTTTCTGTGAAGCGTAGGCGAGGTAATCCTCGAGAGTCGGATCGCTGCCGAGGACCGCATCTCCGGCGAATACTTCCCCGGCGTTCTCGGCCAGTTCCTTCTGCTCATCGGTCCCGCTGAAAACCACGGAAGAAAGCAGCAGAAACGCAATGGACAAAATAATTGCCGGGATACGCCTCGTGGCGCCACTCGGATCTATAGGGATGTGACGAGTCACCTCAGCAGGTTTCCTTGCCCAGCTTGCATGACTCGGCGAAATCTGAGAGCTTCCTCGACCTGAAAAATTCAAGTACCTCGAGGTTGACCGAGCTGATAAGCGAACTCATGATGCAGTTCTTCTCCTCACAGCATGGATCGTCGAGCATACAGTCACCAACCTGGAATTTGCCCTCGATCGCCTCGTAGATATCGAGAAGGGATATATCGGAGGCCCGCTTAACGATCTTGAATCCTCCGCCTGGTCCTCTTGTCGAAGAGATAAGCCCGGCTCGTACGAGTCTTCGCATCACCTTGGCCAGATGCGCCTCGGAGCCTGAGATCACCCTTGATATCTCCCCAGCCGTCATATACTTGCCCGGACTGCCGGCAAGAACGGCAAGGGCGTGATACCCCATCGAAGCGGCTTCTGATAACCTGAGAATGCCTTTCATTCGAGCCTCCCTGAATACATAATTGGAATAATCGTACTGTTATTCCATAATATACGCAAAGGCATGCCTTCGGTCAAGGATTGAAACTCCGGCTTTAGGGCGTATAAGGTCACCTGGGCCGCTATCTACCGATAGAGGGATTTGAAAGCTCCCCAGCTTGATTCTTCTGTTGCCGGTGCACAGGTATCATTGAACATGAACCAGTTCATGAGCGATGCGTCACGTAACGGGCGCGGATCTGGACAAATCGCCACTCCCATGAACTGGGAATCATCGTTAAGCACAGCTGCGTAATGTCCGGGGTTCGTATCCGGCGACATCATGGTCAGATTGACGACCCAGAACAGGTCTGACTGACAACTGGTGAATGGCGCGCTGATACCGGGACTTCCATACCATACGCCGATAGTTGCTCCCGAAACTACCGGATTCACCACCTGCACCGTGGAGAAGTGCCCCGCAGGGACAGTCAGCTTGTACTCGACAGCGAATGCTCCGTCGGCACCAGTTTCGAGGAATACATATACGTTGAATGGAGAATACGGACCAGGCGAATGGACTGGGTGAGCGATATATCGAGTCAAAGCTCTTCTCTTCGACAACGCAGAAACCCCCGCACCACTTTTTCTCAAGCGTTGCCGTCGACGCGATGACGTTCTTCCAGTTCTTTTCGGATCTTGTTCGCTCTTTCCTCCGACAGATCATAGTTCCACATCACCAGGATCGCAGCGATAGTTCCGGCAATCGGTAAAACTGAATAGAAAATCCTCATGCCGGTGATTGCTCCTTCGGGTTGAATGGGTGCATCAGGAGTAAAATGCACGATTGTCATTATCAAACCGCTCAGTAGTCCTGCGATAGCAAATCCGAATTTTACCATCCACCAGAATATCGCTCCAAAGACACCTTCCCTGCGCTGGCCTGTGTTCAATTCATCCAGGTCGCAGACATCCGCAGTCATGGACATCATCAAGGTAAAGAGTCCGCCGATTCCAAACGAGAAGAAAGGAAGAGCGATGATGAACAGATACGGTTTGCCAGGAATAAAGAGAAACCAGAATAATATATATCCGATAATGGAAATCGATTGCGAAATAATGAATGTCTTTTTCTTGCCGATCTTTTGTGAAACCCTGGATACGATCGGGATAACTAAAAATGTCGTGGCTAAAGCACCAATACTTCCAAACAGAGTGGGCCAGACTCCTGCTGACCCGGCATCTCCCCCGAACAGATGATAGACAATAATGAAAAATGAAAACGCAGCTATGGTATTAAATGAATTAAAAATGAAAAAAGTGGAAACGCAAAGTCTCCTGAATTCGATATTATTAAATGCATCGACAAAACCTTTGAAGAATTTTGCTACATTTATCTTGATATTCTTTCTGCTCAAATCCTGCAAATGATCCGCGTCTATTGTAGATCTGCTTTTAATGAAAAGCGCAGGAACGATGGCAAATCCCATACAGATCAAACCCACCCAGACAGAAAGCTGCCTGCATCCGGCAGCCGGGGAAACAAACCATTCGGGCTTATAGATGATTACCCAGAACCAGGGACTGATGACCCAGGCCCATTGACCGATCCATTGCGCGACAGCCATTATCCTGGTGCGCTCATGGAAATCGCTGCTCATTTCATAGCCCATCGCCACGTACGGAACGCTGAAGATGGTTAACCCCAGATAAAACAAGAATGAAAAGCTCATGAAGTAGACAAAATTGTATGTAAGACTGTTTTCTTTGTGAAGCTGCCACATAAGGATATAGCTGATCCCCATCACGACAGCGCCCAGAAGGACATACTGGCGGCGCCTGCCCCAGCGCGATTTCGTGTTATCTGAAATGAAACCCATAATCGGGTCAGTGAGTGCATCAAAGATTCTCGGCAAGAAAAAGGCAAGCCCCCAGAGAAGAGGAGGAAAACCAAGGTCTTTAACCAATACGACCATAAAGATTCCCAATGCGGCAGGGAACATCTGGTTTGCAAGCATGCCGATCCCAAATGCGATCTTTTGGCCCATAGGTACTTTTTCCAATTGATTTGTTACGGCTTTGTAATGCTCGCTCATAATTATTTCTCTATTCTTTTGGTATTTCCCCATATCCCCACAAAAGGGGTCGCTGCAAGTCACGATTCACGGTTTCTTTCCTGGTCAACTGTAAACGTATTAGAAGGGAATTGAACAGAACAATTGTTACTTGAGTATTCCTATCTGGATGGTTGGGGTGACTGGATTCGAACCAGCGACTTCCTGCTCCCAAAACGTGGCAAGGTCGTTAATATAAAGCACAGTTAGACAACGGTCTCTTAATCAGTAGGTTCGGGTTTCGATTCCCTGGCGGCGTAACACTTAACTACTTTATTAATAATCACTGTGCCGAATCGTATCGAGTATTTTCACGGCAATACTGTAGCAATATGTCAACATACCAATTGCTCTATTATTGTCAGCAGCCTGAGGCCCTCTTTGCGCTATATACGTTCCGCTCTCTTGTGGTTCACTCTCCAGCCTTCCGCTTTAAGCAGAGCTATTATCCTATCGGTAAGCGCGCCTTCACCTTAGCGAGGCCTTCTTGCGGCATAGGAAACCACGTGACATAGCGGCAATATTTCTGCTATAATGTGTCGGCTCTTAAACATATAAAAATGAGGTTCGAATGAGGGAAGCTGCAGATCCCGAGGAAGATGGTGCTGCTCAGGTAGCGCCGTATGTAAGGGTAATCGGAGTTTGTAGATTTTGGGGATTGCTGCGCAATCCGTAAAGGAGTATCGAGTGAAATTCCTGCATCGTTACGGCTGGCGGTTTTCAAATGTCTTGATTATTTTTCTCTTCATCAGCGCCCTGCCCTCATTGGCCGCGGATAAGCTCGATCACGTGACACAGTCGGATTTCGCGCCCGGGAGTTTCTTCCAGACGGTTCTGGGTGGGACTGAGGAAAATCCCGAGATCAGCCTCGGCAGCTACACCTTTTTCAGTTGGAACTTCGACGCCGATGACATCGAGG
>RCNF010000217.1_pt1 | contig 27407 bp, 24 predicted proteins | sample 2041311 | NCBI WGS metagenome assembly RCNF01 (sample SAMN09708228, study PRJNA481090) | Marine sediment metagenome, whole genome shotgun sequencing project. | biome: marine sediment; feature: ocean; material: sediment; isolation source: Sewage treatment plant 2 marine sediment (STP2) ...
AAGGCAGTTTGCCGTGGGAGCAAATTAAAACTCTGAAATACAAAGCCAACTCCTCGGTTTCTGATATCAGCCAATTGATCATCCGATAAAGTAGCCACACTTTCTCCATTGAGGCTGTATTCTCCAGATGTCGGTCGATCCAGACATCCCAGGATATTCATCAAAGTTGATTTCCCTGAACCGGATGGCCCCATAATCGATAAAACTTCTCCCGGGGCAATCTGTACAGAGAGGCCGCGCAACGCATGAACTTCCACTTCGCCCATTTGATAAACTTTCGTGATGTCTTTTGCTTCAACTACCCACTTCGTCATAAAAACTCCTACTCATTGCTGTTTTTAATGGAGTGCCTCCACGCCTTCTGGAGGACGTCCGGGCTGCATATCTTCAAATATATCTACTTTGGGGGGATTAAGAACTAAATAGTCACCTTCCCCGATCTCACCATCTATTAGCTCACTGAATTCATCTGAAGACGCACCTAACATTACCGGGACACGTTTCAGGGAAGCAAGATTTGCATCTTCTCCATTTATAGAAAAGTATACAACCTGCTCTCCCTTGACCCAGCGAACTGCGCGGTTGGGAATTAACAAGGCATTCTCAACCTGGCGGACAACGATCTGCACCCCCGCAGTTAAACCCGGGCGGACTTCCTTATCAGCGTCAACAATTTTGATAGTAACTTCGAATGACACTAATCCCTGCTGCTCCACACCAACCGGTGAGACATCCACAACCTCACCTTGGTATTCCTCACTCAGGATGGCATCAAAAGACAAAGTGACAGGTTGACCAACCTTGATTTGGTTGATATCAACTTCTGATACACCCACATCAACCAGTAAATAATCCAGGTTGTCAATCCGGAATGCCACCGTACCAGGTGACACAAGGTCTCCCGGTAAAACGTCCACCGAGGTAATAACTCCATCAAACGGGGCTGTAATTGAAACTATATCCAGGGCGGCTTGAGCTGCAGAGATGCGGGCTTCCGCCATGGTGATATCATCCGGATCAGGGCCATCTTTAATCCTATCGTATTCTCTTTCTGCAGCGTCAAGGTTTGCTAAGCTTACAGCAACCTTGCCTTCAAATATAGGCATTTCAATTTCATCTGCGCCGACTTCCAGCCAATTTTTGTACCAGATTGCTTCCTGATATCGATTAATAGCATTGGTGAGCTCGATCTGAGACTTCGCTTTAGCCATCTTCCCGGAGGCGTTGTTGAACGCCTGTTGTCTTGATTGCTTGGCTTTTTGGGTAATGAATACTCGAGCTTTGGCTGCTTTGTATTCCTCAGGAGCAGCCCTTTGTCCTGGCTGGTTAATGGCCAGGCGATATTCAGAATCATCTAAAGCGTCTCTGGCGTTGGCAACTGCCAATTGGGCATTTGCTGCAGCAACTGGAGCGCCTTCATATAAATCTTCCAGAGCACGCTCAGCACTAATCAGTTCTTGCTGGGCGAGGTAAATCGACTGCGGTAATGAGGTATCAGTCAGGTTTGTTAAAACCTGGTCGGTCTTTACTTCATCACCCATCTCCACAGTTACTTCTCCAACAATCCCTGTTATTTCCCAGACAATCATTGCAGATTGGTCTGCGTACACTTCCCCAGTTTCGTCTACTACCGCGCTTAGGGACCCGTAGGCAATTTCATAGGTCTGCAAATCGTCACCGGCCGCCGACTGTCCTTGCCGTGCGCTGACTAGACCATAAGTCAATCCGGCAATAACCAGGGCGGCTACTACAACGATAATAATAGTTCTTCTTTTCATATTGGATCTCCTTACTAATTTCAACTAAAGCAGGTGTTATCTCTGTTTCATTAATTTTCTAAAACTGTCAATATTTTAATTCCGGCATCATTTTAGCCTATAAATCTGGAGAAAGTCTGGAGAGACTGTGGTAATTATGAGGAAATCTCCTTGATTCGGGGGTTCTCTCAACAATACTGTAAAGATATTGCACTGTTTTCCTGAAAGCTGAACAAGTGTGATAATAAAAAAGAAGCCCCTGCCTATGGCAAGAGCTTCTCTTTTTTGTTTAGTAATCTCGGTTAGGTGTTGCTGTGAGTTTTCTTCAGCGCCAATTCGGCTGCCTTGATCAATGGATAGGCAGTGGGAGGTGCTGTCAACAGCGGGTGTGTGCCAATTTGCATGGTCAAAAGGGAAGACACTGTCATTTTATTTTGAATTGCCAGACCAATCACATTCACGATTTCACCAGCGGAATGACTGCCAAAAACTGATCCCCCCAGGATTAAGCCCGAGTCTTTGGCGACAACCAGTTTAACAGTTTGTTTGTGCGTGCCGGGCAATTTCCCAGGATGATGATCAACTCCTTCAAAGCTGGCAGTGATAATATCAAAACCTTCTGCCCGAGCGTTATCTTCTGTTATGCCGGCAACGCCGAAGCTGTGATCACCAAGAGCTGTCGCAAAATTGGAAATCGTGCCAGAAAAAGTCCTCACGGTTTCAAGTATAAACAGGTTCATCCCGGTAACCCTGGCTTCTGCACATGCAGTAGACGCCAACATAGCACCAATGGGTTTATTGGTGATGAAATCTCTTTTCTCCGCGCAGTCACCTACGGCAAAGATGTCTGGAGTGTGGGTGCGAAGATATTGATCTACCACAATAAAGCCCAGCTCGTTTGTTTTAATTCCTGCCTTTTCAGCCAAATCAACATTGGGTTTATATCCCATGGTAAGGATCACTGCATCCGCTTCCAACTCTCTTCCATCTTGGAGTTTCACTGAGGTGACCTTGCCATTTCCACAAAGTTCCTGAATCCCGACCCCAGCCTCAACCTTTACGCCGCGGTCAATCAGGATCTCTTCCGCTTTGGTAGCGAGCTCTTTGTCGAACACTGCGCCGAGGATGTGAGGAAGGATTTCTACAACCGTAACTTCTTTCCCTTGTTTTTTAAGTTCATCTGATATTTCCACTCCAATAAAACCACCGCCAATAACTAAAATATTTTGTTTATCCTGGAGTTTACCAATCATCCGGTCCAGGTAATCCTTGTCCTTCGGCACAGTGAATACATTATCAAGTTCTTTCCCGTTTAACCAGTTTGGTTTTACCGGTATAGAACCAATAGCCAGCACCAATTTTTCGTAACCAACCTTTTCTCCATCTGCTAACAAACAGGTTTTGTTTTCGGGATCAATTTCTATTACTTCACCAATTATCAGATTGATACCGGCTTTTTCTAAACCAACATCCGGGATTACATTCTGAGAACTGTTCTCAAGTGAGCCAAAAATGTAGGGAATTCCACAGGGAACAACGACCTCTTTTTCTTTCCGGATCACTAGAAAATCTTTCTCAGGATACTGGTTTTTTCCAGTAAGCGCCGTAACGATACCGGCAGCACTTCCCCCTATAACTAAAACATCAGTTTTTTTCATACCAAATCTCCTTTTACTATAAATAATCCTTCAAACTAGTTTAAACCCGGTTGCTAAGGTTGTCTTACAACCAGATTGTGCATATTTTCACATAAACCTTGTGGTTTGTCAAATATAAATTACATTAACATTTTCCTTCTGGTCTCAACTTGGACCTTTGTTTACTACTCTTGATCCAGTTGGTATAATGCGCTTCAATCCAGGGAGGGGTGCCAGAGTGGCCGATTGGGGCGGTCTCGAAAACCGTTGTGGTTCTTACGGGCCACCGTGGGTTCGAATCCCACCCCCTCCGCTGTTTTAGTTAGGGCCGGTAACTCCTCCAGCCCGATTTCTTCTTATCTGTCTGTTACAATAAATAAAAAACGACATCTGGTAGGGATTTCAGGTACCACTATTTTCCAAGATTGGATCCCAGAAGGAGAAAACTATGGACGATATGCTTCTGATAGGTATGATTGGCGGCGGAGCACTGCTGGTAGCTTTGATCATTTTTGGATTGCTGATCAGCCGTTCTCGCAAGATAGATTTAGACTCGGTTCCTGAAGGTGAAACCCCTGATTGGATTCGCTCAACAATCCCAGATGAAACAATGGATGCCACTAAAGCTGACAAAGAAGGAATCACTTTGTTTGATCAGGATCCAGGGGAAGATTTGGCCGCGCCATTTGCAGAGCAGATTGAAGACATGCTCCGGTCTCAATTACAGGCAGATCCTGAGCTGCAATTTTTTGATGTCGATTTTGGAACTGCGCCAGATGGAAGTATTGAATTTCATTTTCGGGGAGATACCTATCTTGAAATTGACCAAATTCCCGAAAAATCGCTGCGGGAAGCAATTAAAAAAGCCATAGAAAAATACAATCAACTGGAGTGAGGAATGATAAAACCCGCAGGATCTCCTGCGGGTTTTTTTATCTCTTTCTGCAAATTCAATCCCTTCCTCTATCGAAGAGTTTTATTTTTCTCCAGTTCCCCGCATCCGCAAAATAAATCCCATTGCTAAGAATCCCACACCAACCAGCAGAAGTAAAAAAGACTGCCAGCGTAATGGATTAAATACCGGCGTTAACACTCTTGCGCTCCCGTTAATGATTTCATGGTACAGAAGGGAGGTTTGAGGTATAGCCTCTGGCATTCGATCAGTCAATATGCCCGTCCATAATGGTTTAAACAACAAAGCTGAGATCAGGGCTATCAGGCTCCCGCCGACCAGGGGGATACCCCACCACTGCCCCAAGCTTTCTGTAGAACGGACACCAAACAATAAAATCAGGAACAAGAGTCCGATTGGAATTAACAAGGCTGCGGCCATGGTTGCCCGAAGTCTTCGGAGATTCCATTTTAAGGTATAAACCCCATTGATTGTCTCTCCGCCTTTCAGAAAATACTGTGTTGCATTAAACTCCCCTGGTGTTGCTCTAATAACCATCTGCATGACATCGGAATAAACCTCGATTTGCTCAGCATGGGGGAAAGTAGATAATTTACATAATTCTTTAACCATCTTTGCCCTGGGTACCGGTTCACCGGGTTGGGTTTTCATATCTTCCATTTGCAGATCTGTACAATCTGGCAGAGAGTCATAAAATGCTACAATGGCTTCTTGCCCTTCAGGGCCTCCCATTTGTTTAATCAGCGGCATCATATTCCAACGGATTTGAGGAATCTTTTCATCCGAATCCAACCAATTATAAAACCCATTTACGGTAACTTGAATCCAATTTCCAATCACATTGTCTGATAAAAGGGCCGCCCGGAAATTTATCCAGTTGCTTTCTTCCATTGAATACACCAGGGTAAACAAATCCAGTTCCCTTCCTTCCGTTTTTTCCGTATTCTCAATTTTCTGGGATATTTCTTCCGCTTGCCTGTTGGTGATGATCTCCATCGTGGCGGGGACAATATCTGACTCTAGAAAAACCCCGGCTACAATCTTGTTTACTTCTTCCTGATCAAATAAGCTATCCCCCAGGTTATAAGCCAATAGAGAAAGGGGAATAGCTAAGACCAACATACCAGCCAAAATGAAAGCTATAAATTTCAGGATAGCGTTTAGTATTGTTTTCATAATTAATCCTTCATGAACTCATCCCAAGGGAAATCTAGCAGCGAATCTAATACCCTATCCGGCGTTCCTCCATTTGAGAAAAATGGCAGCTGGCGGGTTAACGAATTTGGAACCGCTATGCAGAATAATCCTGCCCGCTTCGCCGCTAAAACCCCATTGGGAGAGTCCTCCAAAACAATCACTTTTTCAGTAACTCCATTCATCTTTTTTAAACCCAGTAGATACAGAGCGGGGTCTGGCTTGGCTTGTTCTACTTCTTCTGCACAGCTAGTATGATCAAAATACTTCCACAATCCCAGTCTTTTCAAATGTCCATGAACCCATGGCTGCTCTGAACTGGAGACAACACCAAGGGACAGGCCGTTTTGTTTGGCTTTCCTGATCAGCTCTTCTGCGCCTGGAAGTGGTTTCTGCATTAAAACCAGCTCCAATTCTTTTTGAGATACTTCTGATTGGATTGCCCGTTGTTCATCTTCGTCTTTGATCGTGTGCAAAAATTCCTCAATCGGGCCTTCTTCTTCTCCTGATTTTCCCAGGATTTCAGCCCACTCCTCTAGCAGTAGTTCTTTTCCATATTCTCGAAACTTGTCTTGCCAGGCTTTAAATATAGTTGTTTCTGTATCAAGTATCAGCCCGTCAAAATCAAATAAAATGCCTTGCAGTGGTGGTTTTAACATAATATGAGTGATTATACAAGAAAACCGAACGAGGAGGACCTTACAGTAGTATAATTAATCCGCACTCAACCTGAGTTTCCCGGAAGGATTTATGGTTCAACAACTGCAACTGATATTGAAGCTAATGCGGGACAAAAGAGTCCATCCCCTGGTTAAGGTTCTGCCCTTTCTGGGTCTGATCTACCTTGTATATCCAGATATGATACCTGGTCCTTTTGATGATGCGGTGGTTATCGCTCTCTTTTTCAAATTTTTCTTAATGCTGATTCCAGCTGATGTGGTCAACGATCTCAAATATGAGCAGGAACTTCAAGTAAAGAACAATAACAATGAAGACAACATCGTTGAAGGGGAATTCTGGGAAGAATAATCAAGCCTCTATTAAAAGATAAACTCCCCGATTTTTTCAGGGAGTTTTTATAGTAGGGCTGGATGTTCTAAAAATACTCATCCTCGTCATCACTGTCATCAAATTTTAATTCAAATTCTACATCTTCCCTGGGCTGCCTGACCCAAAGTTGGATTATATCTCCCTCGTCCGATTCTTCGAAATGGGCAGCAATGATCGTGATTTCATCCGTGAGTCCTGCCTCAGTTCGGTATTCGAGCACAATGGAATCGTTCTTTTGCCAAGCATTGCTGCAGCGATCTACCAACGAAGTTCCATCAAAAGATCTCAGCTCTGTAAGATAGGTATCATATTGTCCCGGGGTGTCAGTAACACCCTGGATCCATAAACCGTTCACTTCACGGAATTCTGGGGTTGGTCCTTCAATGATGGTTATTTTTTCTGTCATCAGCTGATTGGATAATGAGAATCCAATACCTCCGCTTAGGGCTATCTTACCATAATTTCTGCAGGGGTAAACCTTACGGTTTTTACAGTTTTTAAACTGGACAATTCTAATGAAAGAGCAAGTGAAATACAGAACAAAGAGCATTATACCTATACGCAATAGGTTTGGTGGAACCTCCTTTCTCTTTTCGCAACCATACAAATTCAATAACCTTTCTAACCTGAAGTATAATGAGAAAACCCGGAATTTCGGATGTGTTTTTGGTTGGTAGGGTACACAACGTACACTGCCCGCCCATTGTCTTTAATCGAGTTTCTTCTTTTTATATTATTTCCCAAGGTAGGGAATGAATGGATACCATACAGATAGTTGCCATCTCGTTAAAATCAGCCTTCCCAAATTATTTACGGGAGAATCTCAAGACATCCGCCTTATCTCTACCTCCCTACCAGGTTAATCATGTTTCTTCCCCTAAAGAGGAACTACCTGAAGATCTAGTTGGATCTTGCGGGGTAGTGCTGATTGACTTAGAAAACCTCCCGGGCGATAGCGAGAGAGTGTTATGCGAAATCGAAGAAATTTTTCCAGATCTATCATTGGTGCTGGTTTCTAAAGGAGACCAAACAGAAATATCTTCCTCATTCCCGGTTGAACACCCCCCTTATGTAATAAACCAAAATGATATTTCCAGTCCTCTCTTTCCTTCCTTTTTGCTCGCTCTGATCACTCAATCAGAACTCGCTCGGACAACCCTCATCGTTCAAGAAAATTTAGTTAACAGAGAAAAAGACCTTCTCTTCTTAAGGAAAGCCAGTCTTCAGCTCACTTTAAATTTATCGCTTGATGCTGTCCTCGAAGCCATTATAGAAAGCGCCCTGGAATTGGTTTCCGCGGATGACACTCATATCTTTTTTTACGACCACGGAGTATTATCTTTCGGTGCTGCCTTATTTGGTGGACACAAGCAGAACAAACCTTTCCTGAATCCCAGACCCCAAGGTGCAACTTATCAAGTTGCTAGAGAGGGTACCATGCTGGTTTCGGACAATGTCCTGACCGATCCTCTTTTTGCAGATATCCCCTGGGATGGAGCCATCATCAGCTTGCCCCTAAAAATAGGCAACAAAGTTCTGGGTGTAATGAATGTTGCTTTGCATCATCCTCATCATTTTACTGAAAATGAAATACGGGGATTGGAATTTTTAGGGGATCAAGCATCACTAGCAATCCACAATGCAAAACTATATGAACAGGCTCAGGAGGAGATAGCCGATCGGAAAAAAGCAGAAAAAGTTATCAAACACCTGGCTAACCATGATTCCTTAACTGGGCTTCCAAACCGAAGATTATTTAACGAAAGAATCAAACTAGAAATTTCCCGGGCTCAAAGAAATGACCAGAAAATTGGCATTATGCTCTTTGACCTTGACCATCTTAAAAAAGTAAATGATTCCTATGGACATAATATAGGTGATTTACTTTTTCAGGCAGTAGCTCAACGTTTACTCGGATTATTAAGGAAGAGTGATACTGTCGCCCGCGTGGGAGGAGATGAGTTTCTTCTGATCTTGCCTGAAATGCTTCAAAAAGAAGATGCCATCCTAACTGCTGAGAGAATTCTGGAAGCCCTGAGTACTCCCTTTCACATTGAAGCTCATGAAGTGATTATCAGCACCAGTATAGGGATTGTCTTTTACCCTGATGATGGTGATGATGTAAACAACCTGGTAAAAAGAGCAGATATTGCTATGTATAAAGCCAAAGAAAAAGGCCGTAATGTATATCATGTCTACACCGCTTGAGTATTGGTTCCATTAACCAACCCTACTAGAAATACCCAATATTTATTAACTACTCTCATTTGCTTTACTACCGTTCTCATGTATCAACTCATTTTGCTGATTCCAACCGGTGTAAATCTGATAGCATTTGATGCAGATTGGCCTTCCTTTCTGGAAGCCGCTGAACAAATGCCAGGTTTAATCCGGGAATCTGTATCTCGGATTGATCAGGTCATCTTTGGACAAGAATATTTCCAGAGGATATACACTTTTTCTTTCCCGGATAAAGACACTCTTGAAAAAGCTCTGGTTTCAAAAAACGGTGAAAACGCTGGAAGGATAATTCATGATCTCACCGGAGGAAAGGTAACCCTGGTTACAGCGGATTATCAGGAAGACTCACTTCAAAACATTCAGTCTTTTGCGTCCCAGGACTCCGACGAATGAATATTTTTTCAAAATCCCCATTTATGAAGTGGTTCGTTTTCCTTATCGGTATCATCCTTGCGGTTACAGCCGGTTTCTTTTTTTATCAAATGATCAAAGGAACTTCTCCTCGCACCAGGAGGTTAATTACCTGGCTGCGATATCCATTCAATAACCAGGAATGGTCCATGACCGCGCTCACTCGCTGTCAGGAATTCACTCCTTTTTTATTCCCCACCGATGGGTACATCGGTTATCTCTGGGATGATTCCTTTCGTCCTGGCCACAGCCATCAGGGAATTGATATTTTTACAAGTGAATCCACTGGAGAGACTCCTGTCTATGCCGCTTATGATGGTTACTTATCTCGTCTTCCTGAGTGGAAATCTTCCTTGATCATCCGGGTTCCACAGGACCCTCTCCATCTCCAGCAACAAATCTGGCTCTACTATACTCACCTTGCTGACTCTGAAGGAAATTCTTATATCGTCAATGAATTCCCGGCAGGATCTTCAGAAATATTTGTCAAGGAAGGAACTTTACTTGGATTCCAGGGAAATTATTCTGGAACCATTGGAAAACCTGTGGGTATCCATCTTCATTTTTCGATAGTAATGGATGATGGGCAGGGTACTTTTCTGAATGAATTAAAAATCCAGAACACATTAGATCCTTCACCTTATTTTGATTTGCCGTTAAATGGCAAATCAAATAGTGGACAAATCCCGGTTTGCCAGGAACCATAATTCGTTCCTTAACCACAGTACAGAGTAGGAGAATAAATATATGAATGAATACAAAAATATCCTCACCGAAGTCCAGGGTAAAGTTGGCTTGATAACCCTGAACAGACCTAAATCTTATAATGCCTTAAATTACCAGATCCTCTCAGAATTAATGTCCGCCCTGGCAGATTTTGACAAAGACAACACTATCGGAGCGATGGTGATCACGGGAAATGAAAAAACTTTTGCTGCCGGAGCTGATATTACTTCCATGGTAAATGCTTCCACGGAAGAAATGATAGAAAGTCCGTTTATCCCTGCCTTTGATCTAATCCGGAATATAAAAAAGCCTGTCATCGCAGCAGTCTCTGGATACTGTCTGGGAGGTGGCTGCGAATTGGCTCTTTCCTGTGATTTGATTATCGCTTCTGAGAGCGCAGTTTTTGGACAACCTGAAATTAATCTTGGCATTATTCCTGGAGCAGGAGGAACCCAACGGTTAACCCTTGCTGTTGGCAAGACTATTGCCATGGAAATGATTCTGAACAATCGAACTATATCAGCTGATGAAGCTTCTTCTTTTAATTTGATCAACCATATATTTCCTGTTGAAGAATATTTAAAGGAGTCTTTATCTCTAGCCCAGGAAATTGCGGACCGAGCTCCACTTGCTATCCAGGCTGGGAAAAAAATGATCAATCAAAGCTTTGAGGTTTCCCTAACGAAAGGATTAGAAGTTGAACGGGATACATTCTGTACTCTGTTTTCTACCCAAGATCAAAAGGAGGGAATGAAAGCCTTTCTGGAAAAAAGACCTCCTGATTGGAAAGGAAAATAGAATAATCAAAGAATGTACTGGTGGTTGTTAGTTATTGAAATAAATTCTTCTCCCCATGTATAGTATTAATTATTAAAGTAGTAGTCGTAGTAGGGGTTGGGGATAAGTGGAAAAAGAGAATTGAAGGGGAAAATACAGGGACGGGAAGATAGATTCACCCTATATACAGGGATTGGAAGGATCAGAACCCCACTATAGAGGAGAAAGGAACTTAAATCCCTAAAAAAGTTTTCCACAAGAGAGTGGGGATAAATATGAAATAAGTAACTATTCTGAGTGATTAACCTGCCCTCAGAATTGATTTTTGATTTGTGCTGTGGAAAAGGGAAGCTTTTAGCAGAAATTTTCCCCTACATTGACCCAAAAAAGAAGAAAGTTATCCCCAAAAGAGGTGGGTTATCCACAATAAAAGTAGGGTTATCCACAGAAATCAACCTTTTATTAAGAGGGTATAAGGGAATAAAGTTGTTATTAATGGGGTATTAAGGTAGATTGGAGTACTCAAAACAGGAGCTGATCAGGGAGAAATTATCGTTCCGTCCGGAATGACGACATTTTTTGGGATAACCACAATCCCGTCCCGGATAGACCAATTGTTTTGGTCTACTTCAGTTCCGGGGGGGAATGGTGAAATGATTACATTAGAGCCAATGCAGGCATTTTTATCGATAATCGCACAATCAATTTTGGAATTTTCCCCAATGCCAATTGGGATGTCATTCACCGGGGAATTTTTCTCTTCGTAATAATCTGCGCCCATAATGTAAGTATTTTTAATGGTTGACCCATCCTGAATCTGACTGCGCAAACCAATCACCGAGCGGGTAATCTCTGCTTTACCAATGTAGCAACCATCAGACAGGGATACATCTTCCAATCTGCCCCCGGCAATGATCGATCCCGGCAAAAATCGGGCATGTGTATAAATGGGATGGCTCACATCATAAAAATTGAATGGGGGAGTGGGATGGGTGAGATCCAGGTTAGCGTTATAGAAGGAGCGGATGGTTCCAATATCTTCCCAATAACCCTCAAAATCATAACCAACAACTCTGTGAGTATGAATGGCACGAGGGATGATTTCTTTGCCAAAATCATCCACATTTAATTCGCTAAGCAACTCATCCAAGACTTCTGTTTTGAAAAGATAGATGCCCATAGACCCCAACAATGGAAGGGCTGGATCATCCCGGCTTATGAAAGATTTCTGAACCTCAGGATCTTTGGGTTTTTCTACAAAATCCGTGATCAGTTGGTTCTTCCCCCGTTTGAGTATTCCCAACCGGGGAGCCTCTTCCATGGCACATGGCTGCAATGCAATCGAGATGTCTCCGCCAGTTTCCCAGAGATGGTGTGCCATTTTTTCATAGTCCATCCGGTAGAGATGGTCTCCAGCCAAGATGAGAGTATAGTCAGATCCAGTGGCATGGATTTCAAACATTTGCTGACGTACGGCGTCTGCCGTTCCCTGGTACCAGGTATCATTAAGAATAGTTTGTTCAGCAGCCCAGATCTGAACCCAACCCTGGTGAAAGGGATCAAAGTTATAAGTTCTGGTAATATGGCGATGAAGGGAGACCGAGTTGAATTGAGTCAGCAGCGCGATCCGATCGATGTTGGAATTAATGCAGTTGCTGATCGGTATATCAATTAGTCTGTATTTTCCCCCGATTGGTACTGCGGGCTTGGCCCTGACCTTGGTTAGCGGAAACAGTCTTTTACCCTGTCCGCCGCCCATAATGACCGCCAGGATGTCTTTGGTTGAGGGCATTTTTGGACTCCTTCAATAGGTTCAATCCAGTTGTATTATAACCCTAGCGTTGGGGCAATCAAAAAAACATCCTGGTATTAAAAAGAGATTGTCCAAGATAGGAGAGAAGGTAACCCCCCAGTTTATAAGTAAAGGCAACTCTCAATATTTCACAATTCCACATTTTAAAATTCCCGACTCTAGTAATCAAAAAACCGCTCCGATTCTTCCCGGAGCGGTTCGTTGTTATTCTGTGCCGAAGGTGGGAGTCGAACCCACAATCCCGAAGGAACGCGAGTTTGAGTCGCGCGCGTCTGCCTGTTCCGCCACTTCGGCTAATCGCTGATTAGTATACCTAAAAGAAAGAATCAGGTCAAGACAGGCAATTTCTCTTCCGCCCATCAACAAAAGGATCCGAGAGCTATCTAAAAAAATACAACTCAGTACAGCTATAACAAATATACAACAGCAGCCTGGCAAGCACCAAATAATGAGGTAAAATGCGCTGAGATACAATGATACAATTTGCGGGTGATAGTATGAAGATAGAAATAGATTTTCTAAACGGCATTCCCATTTATGAGCAAATCGCTCACAGAATATTAGGATTGATTGAGCGGGGTGAGTTGAAAACAGGTGACCAACTGCCTACCATCCGTGTTCTAGCAGAGGATTTGGGAGTGAACTTTAATACGGTTGCCCGATCCTACAGGATGCTGGATCAGGGGGCTGTAATCTCTACTCAACATGGAAGAGGCACTTATATTATTGGCAAGAGCAAGATAAAAATCAACAAAAAAATCAAGAAGAAAAATATTGAACAGCTCACCCGTTATTATTTTCGGAAAGCCACTTACCTGGGATATAAACCGGAAGAGATTAAAGATTGTTTTGAAGAAATCTATCAAGAAAATGAATGAGGCGCTGATGCTTATTAAATTTAAGGAAATCATAAAAGGACCCACTAAGATATTCTTAGCAGTAGCTTTTATCCCTGCCTGGATACTGTTTCTTCTCCCGGTTTTATTACGGTTGATGGGAAACGAAAATTCAACGACCATTTCGTTGATTGCTTGGAGTGCAGCCATGTGGATGCCCGGGTTGGGAGCTATTATTGCTACTCGCATGGGAGATAAACAGGAGTTCAAAACCCTGGGGTTGGGAAAATTAGGCAACAAGATAAACTATCTTTGGGCCTGGTTGGTTCCCATTCTGGCTGTCATTTTAACTGGAACGATCACCTGGCTATTAAGGTGGGGAAAATTTGACACCTCCTTCACATTGATCAAACAAACACTGGAAGGTCTGCCAGATATACCGGAATCAACTCTTCCTCTTCTTTTGGTTGCCCAGATTGCTGCATCCCTGACCCTGGCGCCACTCTTCAACACCTTATTTGCCCTGGGCGAAGAATTGGGCTGGCGGGGATATTTATTGCCGAAACTCCTTCCTCTGGGAGAAATTCCAGCGATGCTGATCAGCGGAGCCATCTGGGGGTTCTGGCATGCCCCTGCAATTTTACAGGGACACAACTATCCAGATCACCCTTTGCTGGGTGTTGGAATGATGATCGTATTTACTGTTCTACTGGGTGTATTTTTCAGCTGGCTATATTTAAAGACTGCAAGCCCCTGGGCGCCAGCCTTGGGACACGGGACAGTTAACGCGGTAGCTGGCTTGCCCCTGTTATTTTTGACCGGAGTTGACCTCACGCTGGGAGGAGCATTAACCAGCGTATCCGGCTGGCTGGCACTGGCTGTCCTGATCGGAGTGCTTTATTGGAAAAAGCAGATTCCCCTCAAGAAATAAGGGAATGTTTCACGTGAAACATCTGAGAATATGACTGTATTTGGCTTGACCTTAAAAATTTTAAATAGCCTTTTGATGATAGGAATTCCCTGTCTTCTGGTTGCGATCGTGGTCCGGCGGGACAGAGGGGGTTTCCGGGCAATTGGCATAGGACTGGCTGGATTTATTCTCTCCCAGGTTGGGCATATACCCTTTAATAAATTTATTTTACTACCTGTCCTGGAGGGCTGGGGAATTGGTGTGGGACAAACCGGGTGGCAGCTGCTGGCCCTGGGGGCGGCCGTGGGTTTGTCGGCTGGAATTTTTGAAGAAGCTGCCCGTTATGTAGCGTTTCGTTATTGGCTGGCAAAAAATCCCAACACGATGCTTCCAGTCAAATACGGGGTTGGGCACGGCGGTATCGAGGCATTATTGCTGGGAATTCTGACCCTTTTTGCGCTAATACAGGTTATGACATTGGGAGGGGAAGGCTCGCTGAGTTCTTTTCCGCCTGAACAGGCGGAATTAATCCAAACCCAGATTGCTGCCTATTGGGATGTCCCCTGGCAGCAATCACTCTTAGGAGCCTGGGAGCGAGTCTCAGCTCTGGCGTTTCATATTGGCGCGTCTCTGATGGTCTATAAAAGTGTTCGGGAAAAGAACCCAGTCTGGTTGGTGATTGCTGTTATTGGGCACGCCTTGTTTAACGCTTTTGCTGTTATTTTCTCCCAACAGCTGGATTTTGTTTTGTTGGAGAGCATCCTGTTTGTTATTGCTTTGGGATGGTTGTACGGGTCTTGGTCTGTGCGAGTGATTGAACTAGAGCAACCGCCCTCTGATCAACCTCTTCCCAGAAAACCCCATTTAACTACACATCGAATTACACCGGAGCAGTTAGAAGAGAGTCGTTATGATGAATAAAGAACCGATTATCTATACAAAAGACTTATCCCGTTCGTTTGGTGATATATTGGCAGTCGATCGGATATCTCTGTCTATTTATCCTGGTGAAGTATTCGGATTTTTGGGACCAAACGGTGCGGGAAAAACAACCACTGTTCGAATGCTGGCAGTTTTACTTGAACCCACCAGCGGAGATGCTTATGTATCTGGATTTCAGGTTGGTAAAGAAAATCAGAAAATCCGGCGGAAAATTGGGCTGCTTCCTGAAGCACCTGGCTTGTACGATGCCCTAACAGCAGAACAAAATCTTGCTTTTTATGGCGCAATGTACGGAGTTGAAGAAATTTCCCACCAGATTAAACGCTACCTGGAACTGCTTGGTTTGTGGAATAGGAGATACGAACCGGTGGCGACTTTTTCAAAAGGGATGAGGCAAAAATTGGCAATTGCCCGGGCACTGCTGCATGAACCCGAAGTTCTATTCCTGGATGAACCTACCAATGGATTGGATCCTCAGGCGGCACGCTTGGTCCGGGAATTTATCGCGGACCTTAAGGGAGAAGGGCGAACGATTATTCTGTGCACTCATAACCTGGAAGAGGCTGACCGATTATGCGATCGAGTTGCAGTTGTGAATGGCCATCTGCTTGCGCTGGATTCACCAAAAGAATTACGAAGAAATATTTTTGGCAGGAAAGTGGTGTTTCACTTAGCGGAAATAAAAACAGAATTTGAACAAGTGCTGGGTTCTTTTGAGTGTGTCACTGAATTCCAGGTGGTTGAGAATAAAATCCTCATTTCTGTGGAAAACCCAGAAACTAACAACCCGGTACTTATTCGCGCCCTGATTGAGGAGGGAGCTGAGATTCAATTTGTAGGTGAGCTTCGCCGTCGTCTGGAAGATGTCTACCTAGAATTGATGCAATCTTCACAAGGAAGGTACTATGGAAAGAATTAAGGCAATAATTATTAAAGAGTGGCGGGAAGTTTTTAAAAACAAATTTGTTTTATTTACTGTATCGTTCCTGCCATTAATGATCACAGCGCTGCCGCTAGGCATCCTTTATTTTACAACGGGATCTGAAGATTTTGGCGGAATATCTGCTGCTGATTTGCCGCCACAACTTTCATCACTCTGTGGAGACCTTGTTGGTGGAGATTGTATGCAGTATTACATCGTCACTCAGTTTCTCCTGCTGTTCATGATGGTGCCGGTCATTATCCCGATGACGATTGCTTCCTACTCCATCGTTGGAGAAAAAACCACCCGGACTCTTGAACCATTGCTGGTGACGCCAGTTTCAACACTGGAGATCCTGGTCGGAAAAGGATTGGCGGGGATAATCCCGGCTGTGCTGACAACCTGGGCAGGGTATCTATTATATGCCGTTGGAGCTCATATCATGGTAGATAATCCTGCGGTGGTTGGAAAGTTATTTGATCCACTGTGGATGACGGCAATCTTTGTGGTTGGTCCGCTGCTCTCGATTATGGGTGTAAGTATTGCGGTGATGATTTCCTCGCGGGTGAATGACCCCCGGGTTGCGGAACAAATTTCGGGAATATTTGTGCTCCCAATTGTGGGTTTATTTATTGGTCAGACTACCGGATTTATCCTGGTAAACCAGCAATTCATTCTCTGGATGGCTGGCGTTCTTCTGGTTTTGGACAGCATCCTGTTTTATTTTGCAATCCAGGTTTTTCAGCGCGAGACAATTTTATCAAGGTGGAAATAGTGGTATGGAAATCAGAAGACGAATAGTACCTTTGTTGGTAGTGGTAATTCTTTTTATACCCGTCAGTGTTTATGCTCAGGAATCCGATCCAAAAATTGAGCTAGCGTTGATTCGTAATTTCGGCTATGGAGGGATGAGAGAAATCCAGGGGAATTTTACTTTAAAGATTCGTGATCCATTAGCTGATTTGGAAACCGTGGATTTTTATCTTGATGGAGAGTTGATTGCGCCGATCAGCCAGGAACCCTATGAATATAAATTTCATACAAGTAATTTCCCGGATGGTGAGCATACATTTTATGCCGTTGGCACACTTTCCAATGGAATATCGGTGCAGTCAAATCAAATCTCAAAAGTACTGTTGTCTTCAGATCAAGCCTGGTCACAAACTCAGAGATTAATTGTGCCCATCCTGATATTCACTGCAGGTGCTACAGTTCTTGGGTTGGGAGTATCTGTGCTGGCAATTCGAAAAAAGGAGTTTGTAATAGGTAAATATGGGCCGGCAGGCGGAGCAGTTTGTCCCCGATGTGAACTACCTTTTGGGAGATCAATCTTTTCGCCGAATTTGGCGATTGGTAAATTGGTACGCTGTCCGCACTGTGAAAAAATCAGTCTCCGGGCCAGAGCTTCCCAGTCCCAATTGGAGCAAGCAGAAAAAAAGTTTATTAACGCAGATACCCGCGGGGTGGTGACACCGCTTGACGATCAGGGGTTTCAAAAATTACTGGACGAATCAAGGTATGAGGATTAATCTGTATTGGCTATCAAAAATAGTAGGAAAAACAATACCCAGTAGACTATAATTAACCAGCCAAAACTATTTCAAAGGAAAAACCTTCTATTATGTTTACCGACCTGACCTCATCCATTTCTGAACAGGAAGTCCGGAATAAAACCCAAAAAGTAGTCCAGCTGGTAGAAATCAGTGCCATTTTGAATTCCACCTTAAAACCGGATATTCTGTTAAAGAATATTCTTGACACAGCTGCTGATCTTCTGGAATGCGGCGGAGTATCGATCTTGCTGTATGATGAACGGGAAAAGGAATTGAGGTTTGCAGCAACGACCAGTGGGAATATAGATGAATTGGAAAAAATTCCAGTTCCGCTGGTTAACAGTCTGGCAGGAACGATCTTTACTGAGAACCGGCACCTGGTAATAAACAGCACCCAGGACGATCCCCGCCATTATAACGAAGTAGGTGACGAAGTTGGCTTTCAAGTGGATTCCTTGCTAGGGGCTCCGATGAGGATCAAAGACCGTGTAACTGGCGTGATTGAAGCGCTTAATAAAAAAGAAGGAGAGTTTACTGATTTTGACGTATCTCTGCTGCTGGTTGTAGCTTCGCAAGCTGCTATCTCTATACATAATGCCGGGCTAATTCAAGCTCTGCAAAAAGCCAATGTCGAATTGAGCCAAGCAGATAAGTTAAAGCGGGATCTGATGTCGGTTGCATCCCACGAGCTGCGAACCCCGCTGGGAAATATCCTAGGGTACGCAACCCTTCTTCACGAAGATGCAATTGAAGAGAATAAACCTCTGGCAGAATCCATCTTAAAAGCATCCTCAAAATTAAGAGCGGTTCTGGATGATATCGCCAACATGAACTTGCTATATACTGGCGAAGCTGATTTAGATTTCAGCGATACAACTCTCCAACGTGTGATCGACTTTGCCCGGGAAGAGGTCAGGGCGACAGTAAGCAAGGAAGATAATATTGTGGATTATCAGATGCCGGATGATCCAATTCAAATTTCATTAGATCTCCCAAAAATGAGTGTGGTCTTTGTGAACTTGCTGCTCAATGCGATCCGGTATACGCCTGTAGAGGGAACAATCCAGTTGACGATTGATGACCGGAAGGAAGAGATAATGGTCTCTATCTCTGATACCGGGAGGGGTATCTCACCGGATTCGCTGGAAAAAATCTTTGAGGTCTTTTTCCAGGAAGACGACCATATGACCCGCAGGTATGGGGGCTTAGGATTGGGTCTTTCAATTGCGCGGGAGCTGGTTGAACTGCATAGAGGAAGGATCTGGGCTGAGAGCAAAGGACTTGGAGAGGGAGCCACCTTCCGGGTAGTGCTGCCAAAAAAGCATTCCTGATTGTTTAGAGATTCACTCTTCCCCAATAATCAACGATTCGCAAGTATCAAGATAACCATCGAAAGCAGCCAACCGGACCTGGTAATCTTTCCCTGCAAAACCAAGTGTGGTGAGAGCCTTTTTCCAGGCAGGCTGCAATTGGAGTTGGTCTGGCTGCGCCGCTATAGCTTCTGTCCAGGTGATTAGTAACGGCCATAAAGCATCAGTTGGTTTAGCACCTTTAAGGATCGCTTCAAGAGCTGCTAGAAAATAAATTTTTCGCTGGAAAAGAAGAGGGGCCGGAACGATGTTTTCCTGAAGAGAGTTCAGGGCAATCTCCCAATGGCTTAACCAGTCCTGAAGGGTTTTCTCTGAAATGGTTATTCCTCCCAGTAAGTGCGTGAACGCAATCGCTAAACCAGGAGCGCCTGCCAGGGAGGCTTTTTCGGGGAATAGGATACCAAGCCTCCGAATCGGAAGTGGCGGTCCTGTCAGAAGTGCTACGGCGTTTAGTGTTTTACTGAGAGCATCCAGGAAAGCCGGGATTTCAATGAGGATGTCCTGGGATGATTTTACCTGTCGATCCATCCAGAACTGGCGGGCATCATCAATTAATGGTCTGGTTCTGGCCAGGATATTATCTGGAAAAGAGAAGTTACTGCGGACACCAGCTTGCGTATAGTCTAGGAAATGCCTGGGGTCATAAAGCGGTACAGCATCATGAAGCGCAGGGCCAAGCCAGGGATCTACCCTTAAATCTCTGGGACTCTGGTACAGCAGTTGATCGTGGTGTTCGATATCAAATTGGATTTCCGGAGTCAGTTGTCTGATCTCGTTGGTCTTTTCAGGGGGATAGGTATGGATGAATACCAGATCAATATCCCCTGCTCCTCCAAGAAGAGGAGAACCATAGAGCAGAGATCCCCGCAGATAAGCAGCCAGGATACCCCGGTTATTTTTGGTTTCCTTATCAACCAGCAGTTGAGCGTGTTTACGGAGGATCTCCGGCGTAAAGCGCATTTAATTCTTATCCCTTCTTCTGGTTATGCCTTGTTAAAAAATTGAGTTTGATAGGGATGCAATTTTAGGGTTTGCCGAATCCGATTTTCAACCCAATCCAGGTCTTGTTCTTTGGCGACATAGTTAAGCTCGTTGGTGTTAATTCTTAGGACCGGTGCGCCACTATGGTCTTCGCTGTAGAACTCATCATAAGCTCGATTGAGGTCCTCAATGTATTCTTGATCCATATTTCTTTCGTACGGGCGGTCTCTATGCGCGATGCGCTGCATCAGGACAGAGGTTTCAGCCTGCAAGTAAACAAACAGGTCTGGAAGGGCGAGTTTTTCAGCCAGGGCATAGTGAACCCTGAAATAAGTATCCAGCTCGTCGCCGGTTAAATTCAAGCGGGCGAATAAGGCATCTTTCTCGAAAGTATAGTCAGCGATCAGGCTGTTGCCGGTAGTTAATGCGGTCGGCACATCCTGCTGTTGGTGATATCGGCTTAACAAAAAGAAAATCTGAGTTTGAAAAGCATATGTATCCCGGTCGGAGTAAAAATCTGCCAGGAAAGGATTCTCCTCAAATACTTCCAGAAGGAGATCTGCTTGAAAACGAGACGCCAATAAACGAGAGAGAGTTGTTTTTCCGACACCAATCGCACCTTCTATTGCTATGTACATGAGAGCTTTTTTGTTCCTTTTTGTATTCAAAAGAGAGACTTATTGGCGCCCTAATAATTACAAAGAAACTATGTTACAGTAATGTATACTTGACAAATATCAAGCATTTAGGCTACACTGAGAAGGATAACGCCTATCAATTATATCTTATAAGGAGGGAAATATGGTGGGCCTGAACCGAGTTCAATTGATCGGAAATTTAGGACGTGATCCTGAACTCAAAAACATACCAAGTGGAAAAAAAGTCTGTGTTTTCAGCATGGCGGTAAACCGCCGCTGGAAGGGAAAAGACGGGGAATATCAGGAGGTGACCGATTGGTTTAATATTGAAGCTTGGGAAAGGCTGGCTGAGATATGTGGGGAGTTTCTCAAGAAGGGAAGCCCGGTATTTTTAGAAGGAAGACTGCAAACAGATTCCTTTGAAGAAGATGGAAATACTCGCTATTTCACCAAAGTGATCGCTTCCCAGATGCAAATGCTTGATCGCAAGGTTCCAGAGCAAAATTAATTCCAGGGTTGTTGATCTGATTTATGATATTGCCCTTAAGCGGGGTATTTCCATCAGCACAAAATCCAAACACCCGGATCTCGAAACTTCCGGGTGTTTTGTTGTCAGAGGTAGAAATGCTCCTTTTGGGATCATTGATTGACCGGGGCGAAAGATCTGATTATAAGGGAAGCGGGTATAATCTTCTTAATCCCTGTTCTGACCATTTGAAGCTGGTATTGAAAAAGGAAGCTGACCGATGTCTCCCCAGAAAAAGAAGATATTCCTCCTGCTGGCAGCAGCTGCTTTATTTTTTACAGTAATCAGCTTGGCCTGCAATCTCCCCGCTGGTTTACAGGAAAGATTTTTTGGTTCTGAAGTTAACGCTACTGCCACTCCTGCGCCAACCAATACTCCGCAGCCTTTACCCCCCACGATTGTGGAGTCCGTGCCGGCCTGGGGCAGCACTATTTCCGTAGATGGGCCGATAACTCTTTACTTTAATCAAGCCATGGATCAAGCTTCCGTTGAGGGCGCTCTATCTGGTGATCCTAAGTTGACGGGATCGTTTACCTGGAGCGATCCAGCTACCCTCGTTTTTAAGCCTGATCAATCCTTTTTACCAAATTCAACCCTTAAAATTAACCTGGACATTTCTGCCAAAGCCGCTAATGGATTATCCCTCACTGATCCAGTTCAAATTGATTTCTATACTCCGGATACCCTTAAAGCTACATACTTTTTACCTTTTCCAGGTGGAATTGAGATCGATCCCGCTTCTGCAGTGGTGGTTACTTTTAATCAGCCTGTTGTTCCCCTGGGAGAGCCTTTAGCGGGGGAATCCGCCTTTACAATCAATCCAGCTGTCGCAGGGATAGGTGAATGGATTAATACCAGTACCTATATGTTCACACCTGAGACAGCTCTTGCGGGAGGAACTACCTACCAGGTAGAACTATCTTCATCCTTGACAAGCACAGCCGGCGCAGACCTCGATCCAGAAACCTCCCGATCATGGACCTTCTCCACATCTTATCCGCAGCTGCTGGATTGGAGTCCCTACACCGGTGCAACGAATATTCCTCTTGATGCATCTTTGGTTTTATCCTTCAACCAGGCCATGGACGTGGACAGCGTCGCAGAAAACTTACAAATGGTTACTGGTACTGGGAATTTAATCACAGGAAATCTGGAATGGTCAGAGGATTTGATGGAGGCTGAGTTTATCCCGAACCAATTATTGGACCGATCTACTACATATGCGGCTATGATTCCCGGGGAGACCAAAGCTGCCGGAGGTACTCCGCTGCAGCTGGACACAAGCTGGCAATTTGAAACCGTGGGAGAATTTTCATTTATTGGAACCCCTGCCGGACAAAACTATACCTTTTCTATATATGAGGGAGTAGCACTCTATTTTAGCAGCCAGGTGGAATTGGAGAATATCGAAGAATACCTCGTTTTTACTCCAGAAGTAACGGATATCTATCCTTCACTGTCTGGTTCAGGAAACGTTCTTGATATCTATGGTGGATTTGAACCCCTGACGGATTACAACCTGGTTATCAAAAAAGGACTTTCAGATATCTGGGGCAGCTCATTAACCGGTTCGCTGTCGTTGAATTTCACCACCGAACCTTTGCCGTCCAACCTGGTTATCACCCAGGGAACCAACACACTTTTCTTAACCGGGGTAGAGAACGCGATCCCGGCTGATGGAACAAACTTATACCAGGTTTCAGTTAATATTGGCACTATTCCCCTGGATGTTTACCCCGACTTTTTTGGACCGAACCGATATTCCTTTCTGGATGAATATTATCCTGCCGATTCACAATATTGGAATCACATTATTAACGTTCCCGGGGACGATAGTTATCAAATTAATCTTCCCCTGAATCAAATTGGAGAAGCCATTTCACCTGGTCTATACCGCTACCAGATATATTCACAGGAACTGCCTTATAATCCATCACCTTACCTGTTGGCTGTCAGCAATGTGCATTTGACGATGAAAACCAGCCCTCAAAATATCCTGATCTGGGCTGTAGATCTGGAGACCGGGACGCCAGTCCAGGGTACGGAGATCAGCATCTACAATACAGGCGGAGAAGTGATGTATAAAGGGGTCACTGATCTGGAGGGAATTTATGAAGTGGAGTACGACCCCCCTCTTGATCTTTATGACAGCATTTTTTATGCGGTGGCTGGAACTCCCGGAGAAGATGATTATGGGATCACGGCCTCCAACTGGGCTTTTGGCACCGAACCATATAGTTTCGGATTACGATCCGATTATGGCGTTCCTCAATCACAGACCTATATTTATACTGATCGACCGATATACCGCCCGGGACAAACTGTTTATTATCGTTTGGTCCACCGGGATGTTGAAGATGGAGAGTACAAACTTCCTGTCGAAGATGAAATCACATTAAGAATAGACCTGCCGAGCGGTGAAGACCAAGAGGTATCATTGCCCCTCTCCGTGTACGGTACCGCTCACGGGGAATACCAGCTTTCTTCATTTGCTGAACCAGGATATTATCAGCTGGATACTGATAACGGCATGGTGTTTTTCCAGGTTGCTGAATACCGCAAACCAGAGATTGATCTGCAGGTTTCATTGGATAAAGAGGAAATGCTTTTAGGGGATGATTGGCAAGGAACTGCCGCTGCCCGGTATTATTTTGATGCTCCCGCTGGAGAGGTGCCAATTTCTTGGAGCCTGCGCGCAGAATGGACAAATTTCTATTTACCAGGGTATCAAGTTGGAGTATTGGACAGCAATTGGTTTACCTACCCCGGGTTTAATCCCTTCTCAGAGTGGGGATCTTTAATGGATTCAGGTGAAGCGGAGACAAATGCAGGGGGAGCGTGGACAATCGAACAACCGTTATCTGATATTGATAAATATGACCAGGAAATAACCCTGCCGGCGAACTATGTTTTAAACGTAACAGCCCAGGATGAAACGGGATTCCAGGTCACCAACCAGGCTGAGATGCTGGTTCACCCCAGCGAATTTTATATCGGTCTGAAACCCTCTGCCTGGATCGCAGAAGCGGAGGAGGAAATCCAGTTTGAGGTAATTGTTGTTGATTGGAACAAAGAACCAAATGGTGTCAGGAATCTACGAGCGGTATTTAACCGGGTTTCCTGGCAGAGTGAAGTGGGAGTTATAGGAGAGATCACCTATCAGCGGGAAACCGAAGCTATTACAACTGCAAATTTCAGCACAAACCGGGATGGAGAAGCTGTTCTCAGTTTTACTCCCCCCACTCCCGGCAACTATCAACTGGATGTTTATGGCGATGATTCTCGAACAGAAGTTACATTATGGGTTGGAGGTGCGGGTACAACAGCCTGGCCAACTCTTACTAACCAGAAAATAAAATTGGTTGCTGATCAAGCTTTATACCTCCCTGGAGACAAAGCTGAAATTTTTATACCCAACCCATTCCCCGGGGGATCACAAGCCTTGATCACAGTCGAACGGCATAAAATCATCTCTTATCAAACCCTGAGCCTGACATCGTCGGGCGAAACCATCCAAATTCCACTTGGTGACGAAGATTCGCCCAATGTATACGTTTCCGTTACCTTAATCGGTCAGGATGCGGAAGGGATACCGGATTTCCGACAAGGATATATAAACTTACTGGTGGAACCGGTCACAAAAATGATGCAAGTGGAGGTTGTGGGAGACCCAGAGCGTCTAGGTCCGCGGGAAGAAGTCCAATTTACGATTCGGGTCACAGATCATAATGGAGATCCTTTAGAAGGTGAATTTACCCTGGCTGTTGTTGATAAAGCTGTGCTTGCTCTAGCAGATCCAAACTCTGCAGAGATCGGAGAGGCGTTTTATGGCATTCAACCGATTGCGGTCCGGATGGGAATTCCCCTCGGTGTCCATGCCGGCCGGACCATATTCATCCCGGGAGGATTAGGCGGAGGCGGAGACGCAGGAGCTTATTTTGTCCGCAGCCAGTTTGAGGATACGGGCTATTGGAGTGCCGATGTCCAAACAGATGAAAACGGAGAAGCGGTTGTTGCAATTATCCTGCCGGACAATCTGACAACCTGGCAGGCAGAAGCTCGCGGTGTGACGAAAGAAACTGAAGTCGGCCAGGCAACAGCGGAGGTTGTCACCACCAAAGATTTGTTGATTCGTCCGGTCACGCCAAGATTCCTGGTGGCGGGTGATCACCTGGCTTTGGCAGCGGTAATTCATAACAATACCGATGGTGACTTAATGGTCGATGTAACTTTAAAGGGAACAGGAATTATTTTTGATAACCCTGATATCTCCACTCAAGCCGAAATTATCCCAGCTGGAGATCGAACAAGAATTGAATGGTGGGGAACAGTGGAAGATGTAGATCAAGTGGACCTAATATTCACGGCAGACTCAGGGGAATACACAGACGCTGTAAAACCTTACCTGGGACCAATTCCCGTGTTGCGCTACACAGCTCCGCAAACCTTTGGGACCTCCGGAATTCTGGATGGCCCCGGGGATCGTTTGGAGATCGTAACCCTTCCGAAAACGTTTGATCCAGAGGAAGGCTCTCTTGATATTGAACTTTCTCCCTCCCTGGCGGCCGCGTTGTTAACAGCGTTGGATGCCATGGAAGAAGACCAGCATCTTACAACACTCGCAGTTTTATCTCATCTCCTTCCTAATGTGATCACTTACCAGACACTTCAGGAATTGGACCTGGATTATCCTCAACTGGAAAGCCGACTGGAATTAATCATCCCAGAAGCGCTGGATGCCCTGGGAGCGGCTCAGAATGAGGATGGTGGGTGGGGTTGGTGGCAAGGAAGCGCAAGTGATGGCGAGATCAGTTCGTTTATTTTATTTGGATTAGCCCAGGCAGAAAAAGCTGGCGTTTTTGTGGAAGACTTAATGATGCAGCAAGCTCGGGGTTACTTGTTGGCAACTTTACCGGCAGTAGAAATGCTGGCAGAACCCTGGCAATACAATCAGCTGGCTTTCAGGTATTTTGCTCTTTCAGAAGCTGGAATAGATACTAGCTCCGGAGCGCTGGAACTTGCATCTCTCAGCAGTCAGCTCAGCCCCTATGCCCAGGCAGTTTTAGCCCTGGCGATCGACAATCAAATAGTGGGCAATGATCAGGCCAGGACCCTGCTCTCCAACCTGGTTGGAACTGGGATCCGAACAGCTACTGGAATTCATTGGGAAAACCCCGATAGCTGTCGTTGTTGGTTGAATAACACAACTACTACTACAGCTATGGTTACATATGCTTTAGCCCGGGCTGAAGAGGACACCGGTGTCTTACCGGAAGCTGTTCGTTACCTGGTTTCCGCAACCGCCCCGGGAGGGAATTGGGGGTCTGCGTATGAAACAAGTTGGTCAGTACTGGCGCTAAATGAAGTGATGAAAACTAGTGGTGATCTGTCATCCGGCTTTGCGTATACCAGCCTTGTTAACGGGACGGAGATTATTACGGGCCTCGTTGAAGGACAAACTCAGCTTGAGGCAGTTACTGCATCTGTACCTGTAGGCACCTTGTATGCTGAGGACCCCAACGCGCTGGTGATCAACCGCGGAGAAGGGGACGGCACCCTGTACTATAAAGCTCATCTACTTGTTTCAAGGCCGGCGGAAGATATCTCACCCTTTGGAAGAGGGATGAGCATTTCCCGGATATATGCTCAATTCAACGATGATGATTCCCCAATCTTTACTCAAGAGGCATCTGCCGGGAATTTAATACAAGTTCAGCTTACTCTGGTCCTGGAAAATGACTCCCACTATCTGATGATTGAAGACAGAATTCCTGCCGGGGCTGAAATTCTGGACACCAGGTTAAAAACAAGCCAGCAGAATGCAGAAGATTATCTGGTATCAGCGCCCTTTAAGAACGGATGGGGATGGTGGTATTTTAATTCACCGAAAGTATTTGACGATAGGGTTTCTTGGTCCGCCAGGTATTTACCTGCCGGCACCTACCAATTAACATACAGCATCTCCCTAACTCACCCTGGAGAATTTCAGGTTCTCCCGGCGCGAGGATGGGAAGTATACTTCCCGGAGACACAGGCAGTCAGCGCAGGTGACCTATTTACTATCCTGGAAGATGATTAAAAGGGAAAACGTTTCCCGGAGGGGAAACGTTTTCTAAACCACTCCGTACCTGGTATTTCTAAAAACCGAACTGAAACCAGTTAGTGTTAGAAAAAGCCTGGCAGCTGAGGGCTATAAATACGATCAACAGG
>RCNF010000218.1_pt1 | contig 27404 bp, 37 predicted proteins | sample 2041311 | NCBI WGS metagenome assembly RCNF01 (sample SAMN09708228, study PRJNA481090) | Marine sediment metagenome, whole genome shotgun sequencing project. | biome: marine sediment; feature: ocean; material: sediment; isolation source: Sewage treatment plant 2 marine sediment (STP2) ...
AAGACCATCGATGTGGATATTAAAGAGATTGAAACCCCGGATCTGGATGCCTATCTGGTGGCAGATAATGTTGCTCGCCAGATTGAAAGCAGGATCAGCTACTCACGTGCCATGAGTCGGACCATTCAACGGACAATGCGGGAAGGAGCTGAGGGTATCCGAGTGGAAGTGGCAGGCCGCCTGGGTGGAGCGGAAATGTCTCGAACCATCCATATGAGGGAAGGCCGAGTTCCGCGCCAGACCTTAAGAGCTGATATTGATTATGCTTTAGCTGAAGCAGCTACCTCGCATGGAAATATTGGTGTCAAAGTCTGGATTTATAAGGGCGAAGTTATGCCCACACTGGAAGATGAAGATGAAACAGAAGCGCAGCATGATGGAGTTTACGTCAGCAAATAAAGACTTCTGTGGAGTAATGAGAGGATTAGTTCAATGTTGATGCCAAAACGTGTCAAATACAGAAAACAGATGCGTGGTCGAATGAAAGGGAAAGCCTACCGGGGCTCAGAAATACATTTCGGTGATTATGGGCTTCAGGCTTTAGAACCTGCCTGGATCACCGCTCGGCAAATCGAAGCCTCCCGACGAGCCATGGTGAGAGCGATGAAACGCCGTGGTAAAGTTTGGATCCGAATTTTCCCGGATAAACCGATCACAAAACGAGCGGCAGAATCCCGGATGGGTAAAGGCAAAGGTGATGTTGAGTATTGGGCTGCCGTTGTCAAACCTGGAAGGATCATGTTTGAAATAGGCGGAGATGTTGTGGAGAGTATAGCGATTGAGGCACTACGGCTAGCTTCCTACAAATTACCCATTAAAACGAAAGTTGTCCGCCGAGAAGAAGTAGGAGATAGCGCATGAACGCAGATGAGATCCGAGCTTTAAAGGACGAAGAAATTCAAGCTCAGATTGATGAATCCAGGGAAGAAATGATGAATCTCAGGTTTCAACAATCTACCGGTGAATTATTGGATACTTCCCGGATAAAAGAAACCCGGCGTCTGATTGCCAGGTCCGAAACTATATTAAGAGAACGCGAGCTGGAAGCCGCAGTGGAAGGTGAATCATGAGTGAACGCCGTCGCATGACTGGTGTTGTGACCAGCAATAAAATGGAAAAGACAGTATCGGTCAAGATTACCCGGCGGTTTCGACATCGCTTATACAAAAAAGTCATCGAACGCCATACTTCAGTCAAGGCACACGATGTGTTGGATTGTGATATCGGTGACAAGGTTCTGATTGTGGAGTCCAAACCGATCTCAAAAACAAAACGGTGGGTTGTGGAAGAAATCGTTCGTAAAGCGGTTTCTACCCAGCAGGCCTAAACGGAGTCAGCAATGATACAGCAAGAATCAAGAGTAAATGTTGCCGACAATTCAGGAGCCCGCGAGCTATTGGTTATTCGGGTTTTAGGTGGTTCAACCCGCCGATATGCCCGCGTTGGTGATGTTGTAGTCGGAGCGATTAAAGAGGCTACTCCACAAGGATCGGTAAAAACTCATGAAGTTGTACGCGCAGTTGTTATCCGCACGGCAAAAGAATGGCGCCGAAAAGATGGCTCAACTGTAAAGTTTGATGATAATGCCGTAGTTATCCTGGATGCAGACGGTACAAACCCGAGAGGTACCCGAATTTTTGGTCCGGTTGCCCGTGAACTTCGAGATAGGGGATTTATGAAAATAGTTTCCCTAGCTCCCGAGACTGTCTAGGATATTAGAAGCAGGAGCAATTGACGTGAAATTAAAAATACGAAAAGGTGATACCGTAGAAGTTATCAGTGGCAGAAAAGTTGATAAAGGTGAACGGGGAGAAGTCCTTAAAGTTTACCTGGAAAAATCGCGGATTACCGTACAGGGAATTAATATCAGAAAAAAACACCAGGGTCAAATTCAAGCCCAAGGCAGAACGATGTCTCCCGGAATTATTGAATTTGAAGGACCAATTCATATTTCCAATGTAATGCTGGTCTGCCCGTCGTGCGGAAAAGCCACCCGAGTGGGGATTTCCCGTGAAGACGGAAAAGCCCAACGGGTTTGTAAACGCTGTGAAGCGGTATTTGACTAATTGCTGGGAGCAGAAGAATGAATAGATTAAAAGAGCGTTATCAAAAAGAAGTTGTACCAAATCTTGTAAAAGATCTTGGGTTAGAGAACATTATGCAGTGCCCCCGTGTCACAAAAGTTGTTGTGAATATCGGCGTGGGTGATGCCATCGATAATGGGAAGCTCCTGGATGAGGCAGTACGTGATTTGACAAGCATTACGGGTCAAAAACCTGTAATCAATAAATCCAAAAGGAATATTGCGAATTTTAAACTTCGAATTGGAGCGGCAATTGGCACTTCCGTCACCTTGCGAGGCTATAAGATGTGGTCCTTCTTGGATCGATTAATGAATGTTGCCTTACCCCGGGTTCGAGACTTTCGAGGTGTATCCCCAAATTCATTTGATGGACGTGGTAATTACACCCTCGGCATCACAGAGCAGTTGGTTTTTCCAGAAGTGAATTATGACGATGTAAGCAAGATTCGAGGATTTGAGGTAACTATTGTTACTTCCAGTCAGGACGATGAATCTGGTCGGGAGCTGCTTCGCAAATTGGGGATGCCGTTCAAGGAGGAAAACCGCTAATGGCAAAAAAAAGCATGATTGCGCGCGAAACAAAACGAAAATATAAGGTAAGGGAAATTAATCGCTGTAAAAAATGCGGTCGGCCGCGAGGTTATATGCGCCGATTCGGTTTATGCAGAATTTGTTTCCGTGAATTGGCACTCGAGGGGAAGATTCCCGGAGTTGTCAAATCATCTTGGTAGGTTGGATGGAGGAAAAGTAATGAGTTTTAATGATCCAATTGCTGATATGCTAACGCGAATCCGAAATGCAGTGAGAGCTGAACATTCTCAAGTAGGAATGCCCAGTTCAAAGATGAAGGTTTCCATTGCAAAAATCTTGGTTGAAGAAGGATTTATCGGTAACTATGAAGTCACTGAGAATAAAAATTCAGCCCATAAAACTTTAACCCTGGACTTGAAGTATGTTGGTAAACGTCGGACCAAACGTCCCGTAATTACCAACCTCGAACGAGTAAGTCTTCCGGGAAAAAGGATTTATGCAGCAAAAAAAGAGATTCCTTATGTCTTGTCTGGAATGGGTATTTCCATTCTAACAACCTCTAAGGGTGTAATGACTGGACGTGCTGCAAAGAAGTTGGGCGTTGGCGGAGAAATTGTTTGTAAAGTTTGGTAGGAGATTGTTACCCGGCTTGCGAAAAGCAAGTAAGGAACATCAAGGAGAATGAGCCGTGTCTAGAATTGGACGTCTGCCGATTGAAATCCCAACCGGCGTGGATGTAAAGATAACTGGATCGCATGTAAAGATCAAAGGGCCTAAAGGAGAAATGGAATTCACATTTTCTCCCAGCATTGAGCTTTCCTTTAAAGATAGTGAAATCATTGTTACCAGACCTTCTGATACCAGAGAAATGCGATCACTGCATGGAACCACCAGGGCATTGATACAGAATATGGTGACTGGAGTTACGGATGGTTTCCAAAAAGAACTGCAGCTGGTTGGTGTGGGATACCGCGCTACTATGCAGGGAAATAACCTTGTTTTGAATGTGGGCTATTCACATTCAGTTGAAGTAGAACCCCCGCAGGGTGTTAGCTTAGAAGTGGGCGACAGGGCACAGCAAGTATTTATCTCTGGAATTGACAAGCAGAAAGTTGGTCAAATTGCTGCAGATATCCGGAAAGTAAGACCGCCTGAACCGTACAAAGGAAAAGGCATTCGGTACAAAGACGAGTATATCCGCCGTAAAGCTGGCAAGGCGGGCAAGGTAGAGTAATATGGGTAAAAAACGAACCAGAGGCGATGCTCGCAAAAGACGGCATCTACGAATTCGGAAAAAAGTATTCGGGACATCAGATAGACCTAGACTAAATGTATTTCGAAGTTTGAATGAGATTTATGTCCAGGTTATTGATGATACCAAGGGTCACACCCTACTTTCCGCATCAACAGTCGATAAGGATCTCAAGAAAAAATTTAAAGGGATGACCAAAAAAGAACAGGCAAAATTGGTGGGTCAAACCATTGCTGATCGAGCAAAAGGCCAAGGCATTAAAAGCGTGGTTTTTGACCGCGGTGGATACAAATACATAGGCAGAGTAGAAGCCCTTGCTGATGGTGCCCGCGAAAATGGACTGCAGTTTTAGGTAACGGACCTGGAGAAGGTTATGACAAACGGATATAAAGATAAACCTGAAAATGAATTTGACGAGAGGATCATTAACATTGAGCGTGTTGCTGCTGTTGTAAAAGGTGGACGCCGGTTTTCCTTTAGAGTAATCATGGTAGTCGGTGATCACAAAGGCACTGTTGGTATAGGAATGGGAAAAGCCAAATCTGTACCTGATGCTATCCGGAAAGCATCTGCAAGGGCAAAAGATGATATGCATCCTGTGGCAGTTTATGACACCACCATACCTCATAAGGTGATTGGTAAAATCAGCGGTGCGAAAGTTCTGCTGAAACCCGCTTCTGAAGGTACCGGTGTTATCGCAGCCGGTGCTGTTCGTGCAGTTGTTGAAGTTACAGGGATTTCGAATATTCTAACGAAATCACTCGGCAGTAACAACGCAATGAATATTGCTGCAGCCACAATTAAGGGTCTGGAACAATTAAAAGATCCCTATGAAGAAGCAGCCAACCGGGGAGTAGATGCAGAAAAACTGATTCCCTTCTGGGATCGAGGATAGGACCATGGCAAGGAAGAAAAAAGCAACAATGTTAAAGATTACCCTGGTGAGAAGCCCCCATGGGCGGACCCAGCCCCAGCGCCGAACATTGGAAGCTCTGGGATTAAGAAAAATTAATCAAACCGTGGAACGCCCGGACCATCCCAGTGTCATGGGAATGATTGAACGGATAAAACACCTGGTCCAGGTTGAGTAAACAGGTCTGAAGGAAATTATTATGAAATTGCATGATTTGAAACCAAACAAAGGTTCAAAAAAAGATCGGAAACGTGTCGGACGTGGTTACGGTTCCGGAATGGGCAAAACTGCCGGTAGAGGCACTAAAGGTCAGAACTCCCGGGCTGGTGGGGGCGTTCCCCTCTGGCACCAGGGTGGAGACACACCTTATTTCCGCAGGATGCCGAAAAAACCTGGATTTAGAAATTTTAACCGGGTGGAATATCAGGAAGTGAATCTGGAATTCCTCTCTGCTTTTCGAAAGGATTCTGAGATCACCCCGGAAATTCTACGGGAGGTTGAATTAATTAATACTCTCAGCCGCCCGGTGGTAATTTTAGGCCGTGGTGAATTGAAGAAACCCTTAAAAGTAAAAGCCCATCGTTTTTCCCGGAAAGCCAAGGAAAAGATTGAAAAAGCTGGTGGAACTGTAGAGGTAATCGAGGGATAGAGATTTACCGATCTCTGAGGGGATTATTGGATCCAATTCTTTTCCTAACGGGATTGATTATAGGAGTGTAGAGAAATGAAAACATCTGCTTGGCGATATTTATGGAGAGCAGAAGATATCCGGAGAAAATTACTGATCACTTTGATGATCCTGGTAATTTATCGTCTGGCGGCACATGTTCCCATCCCAGGTGCAAACCGGGAAGCGATCGCTCAAATCATTACTGGCGGCGGCGCGGGAAGTACTTTTGTGGGCATCCTGGATATGCTTTCCGGTGGTACTGTATCTAATTTCTCAGTATTAGCAATGGGTGTATATCCCTATATTACAGCCCAGATTATTCTTCAACTATTGGTACCCATTATTCCTTCTTTACAAGCAAAAATGGAAGAAGATCCCCAGGAAGGACGAAAATGGATGGAACGCTGGACTTATATTCTGGCAGTGCCAATGGCTGCCCTTCAGGCAATTGGCCAGATCCGGATCTTTTCCAGCCTGGCCGGAGGTATCCAGATCATAGATAATTTTGGATTCAGCGGCAGTTCGATGCTTCCCAGTTTAGCTATTGTTACCAGTATGACTGCAGGAACCATGTTCGCCATCTGGCTGGGTGAATTGATCTCTGAATACGGTATTCGAAACCAGGGACTTTCCTTGCTGATTTTTGCCGGAATTGTCTCCAGGATACCAACCAACTTTGCCCAGATTATCAGCAACCAGGAAAACCGCTGGATCACTCTGGCAATCGCCATAGTTATTACGATATTGATTATCTATGCAATTGTTTTTGTGCAGCAGGGACAGCGTAATATTCCGGTTATGTACCCTGGAAGACGGGTAGGAAATCGGCAATCCATGCCGGTGAAAGGGACTTTGCCCCTGAAAGTGAATATGGCAGGCATGATCCCGCTAATTTTCGGGCAATCATTATTGACTTTCCCGGCAATTGTCGCCAGTTTTTTCATCGGCTCTCAGACATTCTGGGTGTCTAATCTGGCAACTAATGTACAGGCTTTGTTCGGAGGAACTTCTCCCTGGTATTGGTTGCTTTACTTCTTGATGGTAGTTGGTTTTACGTTCTTTTATACTGATGTGTTATTTGCCCAGCAGGATTACGGCAGCAACCTCAAAAGGTCAGGAGCCCAGATACCTGGTGTCAGCCGGGGAGCTCCTACTCAGAGGTATTTAACAAAAGTGCTGCGAAGAATTACATTCCCGGGGGCATTTTTCCTGGGTACAATCGCGGTTATTCCTTTTATTCTCGGTGTCGCGTTGACCAGTTTGGGTTTAGCTGGATTCAGCGCAAGTGGTACAGGAACTATGCTGGTAGCCTCCTCCGGGCTGCTGATTGTGGTGGGTGTTGTAAGGGATACATTCCAGAATATCGATGCAGAATTAAAACTGCATGGATATGACGAGAAACTACTTGTACGTTAATAAATTAATGAGCGGGTTTCCAGGATGAGGTAGTAAATACGTCCCGGGACTGGATTAAAAATGACTTCAAATGTTGAACGATTGATCAAAACTGAAGTGGAGATCAATAAGATGCAGAAAGCGGGCAGCGTTAATGCCCTTGTACTGGAAGAAATTAAATCCATGATTGAACCTGGTATTACTACCAAAGAGTTGGACACTGCAGCAGAAACCATAATCCGTGATCATGGAGGAATTCCTACCTTTAAAGGATATCCGGGTCCATATCCGTATCCCGCAACTTTAACCATTAGTATTAATGAGGAAATGGTTCATGGGATACCGAGCGGAAGAATCCTGGAGGAAGGAGATATTGTTTCGGTGGATTGTGGAACAACTTTGGATGGATATATAGGAGATTCCGCGTTTACACACGGTGTGGGAGAAATCGGCAAAGAGAAAAAGCAATTGATCCAGGTTACAGAGCAATCCCTTTATAAGGGAATTGAACAAATGCTACCCGGAAAATATATTGGAGATGTATCCGCAGCGATCCAGGACCATGTTGAGAGCCACGGCTTTCATGTTCCACGAAAGTATACCGGTCATGGTGTGGGTAAAAATATGCATGAACCGCCCCAGGTGCCAAATTATGGTATCCCGAGACAAGGTCTGCTTCTTCGGGAAGGGATGACTATCGCAATCGAACCGATGGTGTTGGTAGGAACCCCAAAAACCAGGGTGCTTTCCGACCAGTGGACAGTAATCTCTGCTGATCACTCGCTGACGGCTCATTATGAACATACAGTTGCTGTGACAAAAAATGGACCCCTGATATTAACCAGACTGAGGGATGAGAAAAAAACTGAAGTTCCCTAGACTGGGCTTATTCGATACGTTATAATAATACTTTTGCTGGAAAGCTGTATAAAACAGAGTAGGATAAATAAGGAAGTGAAATCATGAAAGTGGGTTCTTCTGTCAAGAAACGCTGTGAAAAATGTAAAATAGTTCGACGTAAAGGAAGAGTTTACGTTATTTGTGAAAACCCGAAGCATAAACAGAGACAAGGATAAAAAAGTATGGCTCGTATTCAAGGTGTTGACTTACCCCGTGACAAGCGTGTTGAAATTGCTTTAACCTATATCTATGGAATCGGTTTAACCCGTTCTAAGGAAACGTTAGTAGCTGTTGGCGTAGATCCTGCGACAAGGGTGCAGGAATTAACAGATTCGCAGATTACCGGATTAAGGGAATTTATCAACAAGAATTATAAAACTGAGGGTGATCTGCGACGTGAAGTGCAGATGAATATCAAACGTCTGGTGGAAATCGGCTGTTACCGCGGTATCAGGCATAAACGAGGACTACCGGTACATGGACAACGAACCAAGACAAATGCCCGCACCCGGAAGGGTCCGAAGAAGACGGTTGCAGGTCGGGGACGTCGTCGTGGTATGCAGAAAACTTAAGTTTTCATTCGTTTCCAAACCATCCAGGAGACTGGAAGGATTGATGGGAGATCTGCCCGTTGGATTGAGAATCATCTTGTGGGAGCCTTTCCTCCCTGGGGCTATGAAAATCAACAATTGGCTGACGCGGAAATCAACCTAAGAAAATAGAAGAGGTACAATGGCTGAAAAAACATCCCGCCCAAAAGGCGGTCGAAGAAAGAAACGATCCCTGGCTTCAGGACAGATTCATGTCCGGGCAACATTTAATAATACAATCATCACGGTTACAGATCATCAGGGAAATACGGTTTGTTGGAGTAGCCCGGGTGCGGTAGGGCTAAGAGGTTCCCGCCGGAGCACGGCTTTTGCTGCTCGGTTGGCAGCTGAAGACGCCGTAAAGAAAGCAATGGGAATGGGAATCCGAGAGGCAGATGCTTTTGTTAACGGACCCGGACCTGGACGCGAAGCATCCTTGCGGGCAATTGAGGCGATGGGATTAAAACTTAATTCAATTACCGATGTAACAACGATTCCCCACAACGGCTGCCGTCCTCCAAAAAAGCGCCGAGTATAGAAAGATCTTTCTGTTGGAACTGTCGTTCCAGCGGAAGTAGAAGAGAATATAGAAATTATTTGAAGTTGCGGAATACTGCAAAGAGGAAGTTGTTATGTCAAGATATCGTGAGGCAAAGTGTAAAGTTTGCCGTCGAGAAGGTGAAAAGTTGTTCCTGAAAGGTGAACGCTGCTTTACTGAAAAATGTGCTTTTGAGCGGCGAAGTTATCCTCCTGGACAGCATGGAAGGGGTGCACAGTACCGCCGCAGCCGTGAGTCGGACTTCTCGCGGCAGTTGCGTGCAAAACAGAAGGCCCGGCGGATTTATGATATTTCTGAGCGACAGTTCAGACGGTATTACGCGACAGCTCAACAGCGTCGTGGATTAACCGGTTTGAACCTGCTGCAGATCTTGGAATCCCGCCTGGACAACGTAGTCTATCGGCTGGGATACGCTGCAAGTCGTGCCCAAGCCCGTATGATGGTTACTCATGGACACTTTAATGTTAATAACCGACGTACAGATGTACCATCAGTGATTGTGAAAACAACAGATAATATCGTTGTTCGAGAAGGGTCTAAGAAGAGGACATTCTTCAAAAACTTAACCAAAGATGCCGAGAATAGAACTCCGGTTGAATGGGTTAAAAGGGATATAAAGACCTTATCGGGTAATTTAGTTCGTTTACCAGAAAGATCAGAGATTGATGGAAATCTAAATGAACAATTAATCGTTGAGTATTATTCTCGGTAATTGTGAAAGGCCATCATAAAATGTTACGATTTGGGAGAGGTGAGCCGTGCTAGGAATGAACAATATGGTAACACCAAAAATTGAAAAGGTTGCTGAAGCGCGAGCCTATGGGAAGTATGAAATAAATCCCCTGGAACGCGGATATGGCATTACCCTTGGAAATGCCCTGCGCAGAGTAATGCTTTCTTCAATGGAAGGCTCTGCGGTGACGTCACTCCGCATCACGGAGATTGACCATGAATATGATACGATTCCGGGCGTTCAGGAAGATGTTCTGCGCTTGATGCTGAATATCAAAAAACTTCGATTAATACTGCATGAAGGAGATCTCTCGAACATGCATTTGGAGGTTAAGGGAGAGGGTGTGGTAACAGCAGCTGACATTATCACGCCGGCAGAAATCGAAATTGTCAATCCGGACTTATATCTGATGACAGTTGACGGCAGGAGCAAAGCCCTCACCATCGAAATGACTGTTGGGAAGGGAAGAGGATATCTGCCCATAGAAGAACGGAAAGACCGTTTGCCGATAGGTGAACTCCCGATCGATGCAATCTATAGTCCGGTTCTTAGAGTCAATTTTGAGGTTGGATCAGTTCGAGTAGGTCAAAGTACTGAATATGACAACTTAGAGATTGAGGTCTGGACTGACGGAACTCTTGAACCTGAAGAAGCACTGAGCAATAGCGCAAAAATACTCATGGGACATTTGCAGCATTTGGCCGGAGTAACTGCGGAATCTTTAGCCGCTTTGGTAGAGGTAGAAGAACCCGTAGAACCGGTGGATGAAATAGTAGATATACCCATTGAAGAACTGGATCTTTCAGTTCGAGTATTCAATTCACTGAAAAGAACAGGAATTACCACTGTCCGAGAGGTGATGGAATTGAACACAAAGGGTGATGATGCCCTTCTTTCAATCCGAAATTTTGGAGTGAAGAGTCTCACAGAATTGAAGGATAAGTTGGAAGAACATGGTTACCTCTTAGAAATTAATACTGAGCTGGAGTAAGGATTATGCGACACAAGGTAGCTGGTAAAAAACTAGGACGAAATTCAGGACAGCGGGGAGCTCTGAGGCGAACCATGATTAAACAATTATTCGAAAATGAGCGAATTCAAACCACCCGAGCCAAAGCTGAATTTATTCGGCAGCCTGCCGAAAAATTAATTACACTGGCAAAACGAGTTCAGGAAGCTGATGAGGCACAGCAAATACACGCCCGTAGAATTGCTGCTTCCCGTTTGGATAATGATAAGGATATCGTTAAAAAGTTATTTGACGAGCTGGCTCCCCGGTACCTAAACCGGCCTGGAGGATATACACGAATGTTTAAACTTCCTCCCAGGACCAGTGATGCAGCTGAAATGGTTGTATTAGAACTGGTGGAAGAGTAAACCAGCGATAGAAAACCGCCGATGAGCGATCGTTATCGGGTTAGACTGGCTTACGATGGAACGGGATTCCATGGATCCCAATTTCAACCTGAGTTGAGAACTGTGCAGGGAGAAGTTGAGAAAGCCTTACGAAAACTCAATTGGCAGGGAGAAACGTTATTATTTGCTGGTAGAACAGATGCCGGTGTTCATGCAGTAGGACAGGTGATCGCATTTGATTATAAATGGGATCACACCGAAACAGAGTTACAACAGGCTTTAAACTCGGTTTTTCCGCAAGACATCTCGGCAGTACAGGTTAAGAAGACAAAAGCAGATTTCCACCCCCGGTATGATGCTTTGTCAAGGATATATCAATACCAGATCCTGTGCAGCCAGATCCGGGATCCTCTCCAAGAAAGGTTTGTTTGGAGGATTTGGCCGGAAGTTGATGTCAGATTGATGAAAAGAGCAACCAGGGATTTAATCGGCACCCATGATTTTGCTGCTCTGGGGAATCCTCATCAACCGGGAGGCAGCACAGTTAGAAATATATTCCGGGTTGCCTGGAAAAAACGAGGAGATTTACTGATTTTTGAAGTCGTTGGCAATGCCTTTTTATATCATATGATCCGTCGGATTGTGATAGTATCGGTCAAGATAGGACAGGGAAAGACAAAGCTAAGCGCATTTCAAGAGTATTTATCAAACCCTTCGGGATCTCCCTCACAGGGTTTAGCCCCAGCCTGTGGATTATCGTTGGTTGAGGTCCGATATGACTAAATGATGGAAATCAGCTGCAGGTTGCTGATATTAGTGGATGTAAAATGGAGTAGGTAACAGTGAAGAAAACATTTTATCCAAAAGCAGAAGATATCTCAAGGAAATGGGTTTTGGTGGATGCCAATGGCAAAAACCTGGGCCGTTTAGCCACTGTAATAGCTGGCATAATCCTTGGAAAACACAAACCAGAGTACACTCCAGGTGTGGATGTAGGTGATTTTGTTGTTGTCATCAATGCGGAAAAAATCGTAGTTACCGGAAAAAAAATGGATGACAAGTATTACTACCGGGAATCGAAATACCAGGGTGGTCTTAAAAAGATTAACCTGCGAAATCAACTGGAAAAACGACCGGAGTATGTGATCGAGCATGCGGTTAAGGGCATGCTTCCTCACAATCGATTGGGACGGAGATTAAACAAGAAACTCAAAGTTTATTCCGGAGTGAATCATCCCCATAATGCACAAAAGCCAATTCCAATGGATGAGATTTACCCTAATCTAGTATAGATGATCTGTTGTAGAAAATCTTTCCAACAGAAAAAAAAGTGTAATTGTAAGAGGAGTCATTATGACACAGTATTATGAAGGTATCGGACGCCGAAAAGAAGCTTCAGCACGTGTGCGGATTATGAAAGGGTCCGGTTCATTTGTGATTAATGAAAAAACATTGGAAGCATATTTTCCAACTGAAAGAGATAATAAAAACGTTACCGAACCGATGGATGTCCTCGACACCAATCGATCGGATTATGACATCAGCGTCTTGGTAAAAGGCGGCGGTGTTGTTGGTCAGGCATCGTCAGTTCGTTTGGGTTTAGCACGGGCCATCCTTAAAATGGATCCTGAGATGCGGACAGCATTAAGCCACGGGGGATTTTTATCCCGGGATGCCAGGATCAAAGAACGGAAGAAACCTGGTCTCAAAGGTGCACGGAAAGCTCCAACGTATACAAAACGTTAATCATACCCGTCTGTTTGTATGCAAAACAGGTGAAAATAAAAGAATCCAGAACGCGGAGAACACATCCATTTGATTGGTGTTCTCCGCTTTGCATTTACAGTCAGGATATAATTAGTTTATGAATCGAAAAGAAAACACATCTCCAGACTTAACCATCATTGGATTAGGACCAGGTGATCCGGATTTATTAACCCGGAGAGCCTGGGAAGTTATCACCTCTTCCGAAGAGATATATTTAAGAACGAAAGAGCATCCTACTGTTAATGGATTTCCCCATGATCTTATAGTCCATTCCTTTGATAAATATTATCAGGAAGAAGACAATTTTGAGATCATATACCAGAGAATTACCGCTAAGATTATTAACCTCAGCCAGGAGGGAAAAGGTGTGGTCTACGCTGTCCCGGGAGATCCGTTTGTGGCGGAAGCTACCCCACTTATGATCCTGAAAAAGGCCAGGGAACTGAACCTTGTAGTGGAAGTTATCCCAGGTGTGAGTTTCCTAGAACCGTCCTTTTCTGCGTTGGAATCGGATCCACTCCCTATGATTACTATTCTGGATGCTTTGGAATTGCAGCAGGCGTTTTTTCCTCCATTTCCACCAGATAAACCAGTATTAATTGCCCAGGTATACTCGCCAGAAGTCGCCTCAAATCTGAAACTGACCTTAATGGCGGTATATCCTGACGATCATCCGGTATATCTAATCCATGACGCCGGGACCAACAAGGAACTGGTTGAAACTCTCCCTCTATTTGAATTGGATAGGAGCCGGAGATTACAAAATCGATCCTCGGTTTATATTCCACCTCTGGATCAAGGATCGTCTCTGGAATCTTTCCAGGAAATCATTGCCCAACTGCGCGCCCCTGATGGTTGTCCCTGGGATCGAGAACAGGATCACCAATCCCTGAGACCTAATCTATTGGAAGAAGTGTTTGAAGTTTTAGAGGCAATTGATGCAGATGATCCGGAGGCGATGCAGGAAGAATTTGGGGATCTACTCCTGCAAATAATACTGCATGCTCAAATTGCCAGCGAATATGGTGAATTCTCCATGAGCGATGTCATCCGGGGGATCTACCAAAAAATTATCCAACGTCACCCGCATGTTTTTGAGGATCTTTCATATGACAAGACGGGAGAGGTGATGAGGAATTGGGAGAAAATTAAAGCTGAGGAACGCAAAATTAATGGTGATGAAGAAAAGGGATTGTTGGATGGTGTACCTGCCTCTCTGCCAGCCCTCACTCAGTCTCAGACTTATCAAAAACGAGCAGCCCGAGTAGGATTTGATTGGAAAGATATCCAAGGAGTATTAAATAAGATCCCAGAAGAAATTGAGGAAATCAAAGCAGCCAGCGAATCCTCTCAAAGGGCAGCTGAAATTGGTGACTTGTTATTTTCAGTTGTGAATATTGCCCGCTGGTTGGATATTGACGCGGAAAGTGCCTTGAGGAAAGCAAACAAGAGCTTTAAGAGGCGTTTTTCATTTATCGAAAAAGAAGCCCGCGCTGTTGGGCGCGAGCTTTCTGAGATGGAATTGGACGAACTGGATAGTCTTTGGGACCAGTCTAAATTAATGGATGATGATTAGGGACTTTCCTCTTTCGCATAATGAGATTGGATAAAAAATACACCAACCAGGAAGTAGGGAAATCCCTGGAACAGCACAGCAATAAACTGGCTATTTTCAGCTGAAAAGTAGTTGAAGATACTTAGAAGGACGCTCAGAACGACGATAAACTTTCCGCCGGAGAGCGGATTTTTCCAGGCAATACCCACACCGATAGATAGGGTAGATATCAGCAGGAACAGTATGATTCCTACTGATGTTTGAGTCTGGAGTGATTTAAATCCGACATCCAATATAAAACGGATGAAGTAGAAAATCCAAATAGAGCTTACTACCACACCGCTTATACGGGCGAACCATTTCAGGGATATACCCTGATATTTTTCATTCATCCAATACTCCAATAAGGATTTGCATTTGGTGTAAATATTACAGACCGCTTATTATATCTCCCAAGATCTCTCCACCTAAACCAGCAGCTCCTTTGGTTTCTCCAGTGTTATGAAGGTTTGCTGCTACCGCGATTCTGTCTGCCAGACGGGAAAGAGGTAAACTCTGCAGGAATACTTTTCCTGGTCCAGTAAGCTTCGCCAGGAATAATCCCTCACCGCCAAAGAGTGCATTCGTGAAACCACTTACAAATTCAATATCGTAATCAACTGTGGGAGAGAAAGCCACCAGGCATCCTGTATCCACGCTGAGAATTTCACCAGCCGCAAGATTTTTTTCAATGATTGTTCCACCAGCATGTGCGAAAGCCAGTCCCTCACCAACCAGACGCTGAAGAATAAAACCTTCTCCACCAAACAACCCGGCACCTAATTTTTTGCTAAACGCTATTTCGATCTCAATGCCTCTGGCTGCACATAAGAAAGAATCTTTTTGGCAAAGGAATGAGCCTCCTAAACTGGTCAGATCGAGAGGGACAATTTTGCCGGGGTATGGTGCAGCAAAAGCAACACGTTTTACATCAGCCCCGGAGTTAAGGAAGGTTGTAATGAAAAAACTTTCCCCGGTAAACATTCGCTGAACTCCTTTAAATAACCCTCCACCAGTGCCAGTTTCCATTTCAACGCCCTTCTCCATGTAGATCATCGTCCCTGCTTCTGCCCTGATTCCTTCATCTGGATCGAGCTGAATTTCGACCATCTGCAGGTCATCACCAAAAATGGTATATTCAACAAGGTCTGCCATTATTTTCTCTCCTATCCAAAATTACTCCACTTGATCACTCAATTTGATTTTACTATAAAGTGTATCCATCCCCCGTGAACTTAAGAAAAATGATAACAGGAAAGGAAAAACCCCGAAAAACCTTTCGGGGTTGATAGCTGGGGGCCAGGGATTCGAACCCCGACTTACGGTTCCAGAAACCGCTGTCCTACCGTTAGACGAGCCCCCACCAGCGAAGGGAATTTTATCATTTTTAAGTACCTTAGTCAAATCATTTCAGAAGAGTATGTTAAAATTTGGTGATAGGTATCACTAAGAATCATATTGCTCTCAGTTTCTGAGGAGAAATAATGATGGAAGAACCAATGGAATTATCCGATTTTATCCGCGACTGGATCAAGAAGGATCTAGCTGAGGGCAAATTTGACAAGGTTCAGACCCGGTTTCCCCCCGAACCCAACGGCTATCTGCATATAGGCCATGTCAAGGCCATCGCCATGAATTTTGGCGTGGCGGAGCAGTTTGGCGGAAAATGCAACCTTCGTTTTGATGATACCAATCCTACCAAAGAAGAAGATGAATATGTGAAGGCCATCAAGAAGGATATCCAATGGCTTGGTTACGACTGGGAAGACCGTTTGTTTTTTGCCTCAGATTATTTTGACCAGCTGTATGATTTTGCCCTAAAACTGATCAAGGATGGAAAGGCTTATGTGGATGATCTGTCGGCTGAGGAAATCAAGATATACCGTGGGACCTTGACGGAACCCGGTAAAGAAAGCCCTTTCCGGAACCGCTCAATTGAAGAAAATCTTGATCTGTTCGAAAAAATGCGGGCGGGCGAATATAAAAATGGCAGCAAAGTGCTGCGCGCAAAAATTGATATGGCAGCGCCAAATATGAATTTTCGCGATCCAGTCATGTACCGCATCTTACATGAAGACCATCACCGCACTGGGGATAAGTGGTGTATTTATCCCATGTATGACTGGGCCCATGGCCAGTCAGATTCCATTGAGAAGGTGACCTATTCGCTGTGCTCCATTGAATTTAAGAATAACCGGCCGCTGTACGATTGGTTTCTGGATGAATTGGAGATTTTTCATCCCCAGCAGATCGAGTTCGCGCGTTTTAATATGACCTACACGGTGATGAGCAAACGCAAACTGATCCAGCTGGTGGAAGGTGGATATGTGAATGATTGGGACGACCCGAGGATGATCACCCTGGCAGGCATGCGCCGTTTGGGTATCACTCCGGAAGCGATCCGGGCATTTATCGAACATGTGGGTGTGGGCCTGTCCCTGAGCACGATCCAGCACACTAAATTCGACCACTTTGTACGCGATGATCTTAATTATCGCACGGCCCGGGTCAACGGGGTACTCGCCCCCCTTAAGGTTGTTTTGGTAAATTATCCGGAAGATAAGGTAGAAATGATGGAATTCCCCAATCATCCTGATGATGAATCCCGGGGTATACGGGAAGTGCCTTTCACCAGGGAGCTGTATATTGATCAGAACGATTTTATGGAAGATCCACCTAAGAAATTCTGGCGCTTGGCCCCGGGCCGCGAAGTGCGCCTGCGTTATGGTTATTTGATCACGTGTACGGATGTGGTCAAGGATGGACAGGGTGAGATAGTAGAGATCCACTGCACCATTGATCCTGAGACCCGAGGCGGCACCGCTCCGGATGGCCGGGCAGTTAAAGGCACCTTGCATTGGGTATCTGCTTCTCACGCCCTGGATGTAGAGGTCAGGTTATATGATCGATTATTTGAGCATCCATTCCCGCTGGACCCAAAAGCGGGAGATAACTTTTTAGACCATCTCAACCCGAATTCTCTCGAAGTAGTCACCGGCGCAAAGGTTGAACCCAGCTTAAAGTCTGCCAAAGTGGGAGACCGTTTTCAGTTTGAACGTGTGGGATATTTTTGTGTCGATCCGGATTCCACAGAGGATAAATTGGTGTTTAATCGAACAATCGCCTTGAGGGATTCCTGGGCGAAAATTGAAAAGCAGCAAAAACAAAACTAACAAATAATAAAAAAATCGAAACGGTATCCTCGCTGGAGCCCATTTCCAGCAAGTTAATTTATAGGAAATGGCTTCCTTCAAGAGAACCGTTTCCTTCTAATAACGGATTAGATTCACCTTCCTAGAAGTTCTATCGCCAAATCCAGCCGTCGAATAACAAGATCTTTTCCCAGTATGGGGATGATGTCAAATATGGGGGGGCTGACTTTTTGCCCGGTTAGAATTTCCCGTAGCAGTCCAAAAACTTGACCAGCTTTTATTTCAAGACTAGCAGCTATATCCCGCAACGGCTGCTCCGCAGTTTCCCCGTTTATTTCAGGCAACTCAAGGAAGAGATCTTTGATCTTTTGAGCAGCTTCCGCTGCCTGGGTAGCTGTTAGTTTATCAGAAATAATCCGGTCCAGGGTCAAGTCAACATTTTCATGGAAGAAAAAACCCGCCATGTCAACAACTTCTGTCAGCTTTTTGGTCCTGGTTTGGATAATGGCGGCAATTTGGTGTAAATTGATATTATCTACAGTGAAACCAGCTTTTTCAAACCAGGGTTGAATTCTGGCAGCAAAATCCTCAATGGATAAATTACGGATATGCAATCCATTAAAGTGATCTAATTTGCTGAAATTGATAGCCGCAGGGGAGGGGTTTAATTTCTTGAGGCTGAATTTTTCAACCAGATCATCCAGGGTAAAAAACTCAGTTTTGTCATCATAACTCCAACCCATCAGGGTGATCCAGTTGATCACCGCTTCTGGGAGATAGCCCATTTCTTTCATATCCTTCATGAAGATAGGCAAACCTTGTTCCCGGGCAAGCTCGGTGTCGCGTTTGCTCATTTTACCTTTGCCGTCCGGCTTAAGCAGCACAGACAGATGCACCCAAAGGGGTTCCTGCCATTTGAAAGCCCGGTATATTAAAACATGGATGGGGAAAGTGGGCAGCCATTCTGACCCGCGAATGACATGGGTGATACCCATCAAATAATCATCCACCATGGCAGCCAGGTGATAAACCGCTAGGCCGTCCGATTTGATCAGCACAATATCATCCAATGTGCTGTTTTCCACTGTGATGTCACCACGGAGCAAATCGACAGCAGTTGTTTTCCCTTCGGAGGGAGATTTAAAACGGATCACATGGGATTCTCCGCTGTTAATCCGTTGAGCTGTTTCCTCACAGCTCAGGGATCGGCAGGTACTGTCGTAATGCGGCGTTATATTTTCTTTGATCTGTTCTTCCCGGGTTTGAGATAATTTCTCAGCAGAGCAGAAACAGGGATAAGCATCCCCACTTTTCATCAGCTGCTCTGCATGGTCCCGGTAAATTTTTACGCGCTGTGATTGACGATAAGGTTCATAAGGACCGCCCTGATCGGGACCTTCATCTGGCTGGATGTTCATCCAGTTTAAGGCATCTTTGAAATCAGATTCTGATTTTTCCTGGAAGCGTTTTTGGTCAGTATCTTCAATGCGCAGGATAAAAGCGCCCCCGGTCTGCCGGGCAAGTAGATAATCATACAAGGCAGTCCGGGCGCTTCCAATATGAAGGAAACCAGTGGGTGAAGGAGCAAATCGAACGCGGGCGGGATTTTGTTTTGATGACATTTATTTTCCTGAGTTACGGTTGGACAACAATTTTATCAGTTATTAGAATTCGAGGTCTTTATGCCTGAGAACTACGCTCTCTACCAGACCAATTGCCAGGAATAGGGTAATTAAAGAACTGCCGCCGTAGCTCACAAAAGGCAAGGTGAGACCAGTTACAGGAAGCAAGTTCAGGTTCATTCCTATATTTACAATAGTTTGGAAGGAAATTAAAGTTGCAGCGCCAAAAGCAATTAATGCACCGTAGGTATCACTTGATAAACGGGCTGCTCTTAAACACCTGGCGATAATGAATGCCAGGGTTCCAATAACTAAGAATGCACCCACAAAACCAAATTCTTCAGAGAGTGCAGAGAATATGAAGTCAGAGTGCCGAACTTTTAGAAATCGCAGCTGAACCTGGGATCCACTCCCATAACCCTGTCCAAACCAGCCGCCCTCACCAATACTGATCAGAGCCTGCTGTACATTATATATGGCTCCAAAACTTGCGTTAGGATCTGGAAACACAAAGTTAATTATTCTGTCCAGTTGATAGGGCCTTATTAATCCGCCGGTATTTTCGGGATCATAATTCAACAACATCAGGGTTATTCCGAACCCGAGAATTAAGATCCCCGCCCCTCCAGAAATTAGCAGCAGTTTCATGTCAAGACCGCTGGCCCATAATAAAGCAAACCATAGAACCAGGATCACAATTGAGGTGCTCAAATCGGGTTGAAGTATGATCCAGACTATGATAAAGAAGGTGACCATCAGACTACGTAAAACTGTCACTGGTTTTTTAATATTCTCAATGTTTTGGGAGAAGAAGTTTGCCAGTACGAGGATGATGACAATTTTGGCAAACTCGGAAGGTTGTATCAGGATAGGACCTACTGAAAACCAGCGGGAAGAGCCAAAGAGGACCCCACCGAAAATAAACAGAACAGCTAGTGCGCCGACCATTACCAGAAATAGAATGCTGCTTAATGCACCCCAGTACCGGTAGTCTATCATTGCAGTGATAATTAAAATCACTAACCCGATTCCCGCGAAAATTATTTGTTTAATGACAGTGTTGGCTTCCACTAATTCAATGTTCCCAGCGATCGCGGAGCGAATCATAGTCACACCGAAGATGGTCAGAAAGGCAACTGCGCCGAGCAACCAAAAATCAAAATGGCGCCAAGATATATTACGCATAAATTAGTACTTACGGCTTACTGGTCCTGCAATAGGAATATCAGCGATTAACCGCTGCTGTCTGCCTTCCTGGGTGATGTCAATCCGCACCGTTTTTGGATCAATTTTTATATAACGAGAAAGAACTTCCAGCAGGTCATCTTTGAGAGATTCAAGGGCTTCTGAGGATAAGTCTGTCCGGTCATTAATTAATACCAGCCGCAGACGATCTTTTGCTTGATCAGCGCTGCTCGGTTCTTTTGAAAAGATGCGGTTGATGAAATTTTCCATGCTTTTATTCTCCTGATCCGAATACGCTTGAAATCCGGTTGAAAAAACCACTGCCTTTGTCCAGGTTCAGCAAGGGAACATTCTCTCCTAATATCCGTCGGGCGATGTTTCGATAAGCCTGCCCAGCCAGGCTTTTATCATCCAGGGCAATCGGGGTGCCTTTATTGGTGCTGATGAGTACTCCTTTATCTTCTGGAATGATTCCCAGTAGATGAATTGCCAATAAATCCACTACATCATCTGCAGAAAGCATATTGTTTTGTTTGACCAACTCTGGATTCAGTCGGTTTATTAGCAACCGGGGAGTGCCTTTTTCTTCTGCCTCAACAATTCCAATGATGCGATCTGCGTCGCGGACAGCAGAAACTTCAGGATTTGTGATTACGATCACTTCATCGGCTGGCGCTATGGCGTTTTTAAAACCGCGTTCGATACCCGCGGGCGAGTCGATTATGATCCAGTCCAGATCCTTGCGAAGTTCATCACAAATTCGAATCATGTCAGAAGGAGATACAGCTGTTTTATCCCGGGTCTGGGCTGATGGAATTAAATAGAGATCGGGGATGTATTTGTCTTTGATCATTGCCTGATTTAACCGGCAGCGTCCCTCTACAGCATCTACCAGATCGTAAACAATCCTGTTTTCCAACCCCATTACAACATCAAGATTCCTTAAGCCGATATCTGCATCAATGCAGGCTACTTTTTGACCCATTTTTGCCAGGGCAGCACCAATATTAGCTGTTGCAGTTGTTTTACCAACGCCACCTTTTCCGGATGTGATAGTGAGAACCTTAGATCTCATAAATATTTCCTATTTATTCTTTAGAGAATTTATACCAATCCCGAGCAGTTACCTGACCATCTTCCAGCTGAGCAATTTCAGGTCGAGCCTTCCCTTTCTTCGTAGGAGAGATACTGATTTTGTCAGCGATACGCAGTTGAGTGGGGGACAAATCGAGGGAGCACACAACCGCATTTGTATCCCCCGAAGCGCCGGCGTGAACCACACCCCGCAGTTTGCCCCACACGATAATATTTCCTCCGGCAACGATTTCTGCCCCGGGATTAACATCTCCCAAAACCACGATGTGTCCAGGATATTTCACTTTTTGACCGGAGCGCAAAGTTCGTTTAAGAAATATAGCCTCTTCCCCATCGAGGAAGGAGTTTATGGGATTCTTTTCAGGAGCTGGTGAGGATTGATCGATTTTGATTATCAAACCCAGATCCTGGGAAGCACGTTCTGTCACAAGGGATGTACTTAAAATCGCCCAGAGCTTGATCTCACGATCTGATAAAGCATTTCTCAAGGATGACAAATCAGGTGATTTCAGCACCCTGCTGCCGACATCTATTACTAATTTTGCCCCTTTAAAAAAATCCTTGTTTTGGTCGATATGCTCAAAAAGGGCAGTTTCCTGAAGGCGCCAATCGCCTTCTTTGATCTCAATCAAAATGCTGTTTTTAATGCCTTTTACTTCGATTTCCTGTGCCTGCATGGACTAATTCCCATCCTTAAACCCATATAAAATCGGGGTTAACCGATTGCTAAAATTATAGCATGATACATCAGGGAAGATATGCTCTGCTGTCGATGTTCTTCAGTTCGAAATAGGCATCAATCGTGAGACGCACAATGGGTCCTGCCACACTCGCCCCTTCACCGCCATTGTATGCAAAAGCAACAACCGCAATTTCCGGATTGTCATAGGGTGCATAGGCCAGGGTCCAGGCATGAGAAGGCCAACTACCCGGGATGCAAAGTCCTTTTTCATTGGCAAAAGTATCACAATATTCAGCTGTACCTGTTTTCCCCGCCACTGCAATACCAATGTTCTCAAATGATTCTTCCAGGGTGCCTTGGGTCACAACGGCCCTCATCCCTTCCTGGATTTTTTCAATTACCCAGGGTTCTACTGTTGTTGTTTCACCAGTCAATTTAGCTTCGCAACCCCCGGCACTGGTGGGGTCACTATATATATCGATAACGGGATCAACGGTTATATCCCATTTCATTTCCGGCATAAAGGGGAGAACAGTTTCACCTTCTGCATCTGCAATTTGTTTGATGACAGTCGGCTGCATGAGTTTTCCATCGTTGGCTATTGTAGCGGCAGACATCAGGATTTGAAGCGGAGTAGCGGTCACAAATCCTTGGCCTACACTGGTAATGTAAGTGTCGCCGGTTGACCAGTTTTCCCCGTGGGCAATGCGCTTCCATTTGGGATCTGGAATAATGCCATCCGCTTCATCAGGGAGTTCAATGCCCAGGTAATCTCCATATCCCAAAGCCCGCGCGTAGGTGCCCAATCGGCAAATCCCTAATCCTTCTGGAACTTCTCCGGGGATGCCAGTGCCTAATTCTTCTGCGTCGCCGCCTCCCAGTTGATAAAAATACACATTGCTGGAATTCGAGATGCCTCCAATAAAATCCAGTTCTCCAAATCCTTCATCTTTCCAGTCCACATAGGTTTTACTATTTCCTGGATCATTGGGAGTGTATTTATTTGCCAGTTGAATCTCCGGAGGTGTCGTGATGACCTGTTCCGGGGTAACCACACCTTCATTAAGAGCGCCAAGTGCGGTTGAAAGTTTAAAGACAGACCCGGCAGGCAGTTCTGCCCCTACTGCTTGATTAAGTAGGGGATTACGGACATCCGCATTTAGCTGTTCGAAATAATATGCCGGTATCACTCTGGCCATGCGGTTATTTTCATAGGTGGGGTAGGAAACCATTGCTAATATTTCCCCGGTTTGGGGGTTCATCGCGATAACAACCCCGCTAGTGATTCGGAGATCACCTAAATACGCGTTCCAACCATCTATTTCACCCAGTAGGATCGATTCAGCCGCTTGCTGAAGGCGAGTATCTATCGTGGTATAGATATTCTGTCCGGGGAGGGGAGCAATCACCGGTACAGCATCGCGAATGATCTGACCACCGACATCCACTTCGACAACTCGTTTCCCGGGTTTCCCAGAAAGAATGGACTCAAAAAATCTTTCTAAACCGGCATAGCCGATTTTGTCTCGATTAGTCACGAATCCCCGATCTGTATAATATTCTTCTTCTAAACTTGAGATAGGTCCAAGAAAACCAATTAAACTGGCTGTGAGAGATCCGGTTGGATAATCCCGTACAGTTTCAATTTCAAGAGATATTCCAGGCCAATCCATGGTTTTTTCCTGGATGATTTGGGCTTTTACCTGATCGATATTACAGGCGATTTTTACATCCCGGTACGGAGCGCTTTGTTCTCCATATTCGATTATCTGGCTAATACCGTGATCAGAAACACAGGGAACAAAAGGATTATCCTGAGAAATCTCACTTTGAGATATCGGCACATCAATAAATTCTGAGATTGAACGAATAATGTCCTGGATAGCCCCCTGATCATCGGGTAAATTAGCTGCGGTGACAACCACATTATAGGAGGCGACATTCCGTGCCAGGACAATGCCATTGCGGTCAAAGATTACACCCCGGGTAGGAGCCAGGCTGACTTCCCGCAACCGGTTCTCTACCGCTTGGGCAACATAAACATCCCCATTGATTATTTGATAACTAAATAAACGGAGGATAAAAATAAGAAATACTATACCAATCACCGCGGCGAAGGAGATGATCCTAGTATTTGTAATTTTATTGTGAGATGAAAGTGGTGAATGTGACATAGTTATTCCGGGGGATTTAACTGCTCGACTACATCTTTGACAATGATATATACCGGTAAGGAAAGCATAAAACTAAGTATGATGCTCGGCATTGTTACAACTTGAAGTACAGTTGTGAATTGAAGTGAGTAGCCCTGGAAGAATAGTACCAGATATGAAAACGTGTGGATAATTATTGTGCCGCTGAGGACAACCAGCAGCTGCATCAAAAAGGAAAACCGCCAGATTCGTTCTCTCAGGACATGGGCAATGCCCGTAATTATCAGGTAACTGACCGTAAACAAACCAAAAGGCAATCCAGAAAAGAAATCTGTAAGGAGACCACCAACGATACTCCATTGCCAGGCAGTTTTTACCGATTTCTGGAGCGTGATGGCAACTAATAACACCAACATTAGATCAGCAGTTCCGCTGTTCAGAGGCAGCCGACTGATCACTGCAGACTGGAGGATAGTAATAATACTTAGAACAGGTATGCTTAGAATTACAGACATAGTTAATTCTGATGTTAATGATCAGGGTGTATCGGCGTTAGGTAAGAGTGGATTGATATCTATTGGATCAAAATTTGTAATCACCAGGACGATGGCTAGGTCATCAAAATCGGTTACAGGTTGCACAGATGCACTCTGAAAGAGAGCATTTTCCAGATAGCGGACACTAGTAACCTGGCCGATGATAATATTCTGGGGATAGTTCCCGCCCAGACCTGACGTTAAGATCAGATTTCCCGGGGTCACTTCCGCTTGCTGAGGTATTTGTTCCAGGGTGATGTCTCCCGTGATTGATCCGGATAATACAGCTGCACTCCTGGAAGGTTCTATGCGAACGTTAATTCTGGTCACTGGGTCGGTGATTAAGCTGACACGGGCTCCAGTAGCAGTTACCTGGACAATCCTGCCAGCTAACCCATTCTGGGTTACAACGGGCATACCCCGTTTAAGTCCATCGTCCGATCCCCGATTAATGATGATGTAATTTAGGAATGGGCTGGGATCTCTACCGATAACTGAAGCACCGATATATTTATGTTCCGGATTTGCGCGCGCGAATTCCAGCAAAGCGGATAAAATTTCATACTCAATCAACTGCTGCTGAAGTTCTACAATCTGGGCTTGCATTCTGGCGTTTTCAGCTTCAAGTTCTGTGTTATCCTGACGGATCTCGCGGATATCCTGGGAAGCTGAAATAAAAGTTTCTACTCCCTGGTACTGTTGCGAGACCCAGGACTGGATAGAAGTTAATGGCGAAACAACCAGCCGTGAGAGAGAGGTAAAGACACCACTGAGTGCCATGGCAAGAATTCCTATGGCTGCCAGACTTATTGCCAATATTCGGAGTGATTTTGGAAAACGTATATTCATACGAGTCTATTTACTTACCTGCGTTCGGGCTTACCTTGGTCACGAAAAATAAAGTGCCCTTCTGGTGTGAATTGAATCGAGTCTAAGGAAAAAAGAAAAAGGCTTCCAGGGGAGAGGGATGGGCGTTAAAATCAGATGGTTTTATCTCTCTGGGCGCTCTTGCGCTCCAAACCAACAAATAAATCTTTCCATTTATCGAGATCTTCAAGGGCGACCCCTGCACCCCTGGCAACGCAGCTGATAGGATCTTCAGCCAGCCAGGCTCGAATCTGGAGTTCTTCAGTTAACCGCTGATCTAATCCTTGCAGCAGGCTTCCACCGCCTGCAAGGCAAACCCCGTTATCCATCAGATCGGAAAGTATTTCTGGAGGTGTTTCATCCAGTGCATCGCGCACGGTATCGATAATCGTCTGGACTGAATCCGATATGGCATCACGCAGTTCAATTGATGAGATTTCGATTGAATCCGGCAGGCCGGTAACCAGGTTTCTACCCCGGATAGTCATGGTCTTCTCTTCAGCTAAAGGATATGCGGATCCTATCTTGATTTTTGCTTCTTCAGCCAAGCGTTGACCGATCAGAACGTTGTATTTATTACGTATATATTGAATAATATCCTCGTCCAGCTCATCGCCTGCAACACGCAGAGAGCGTGAGGATACGATCCCACCCATGGTCATGATAGCAACTTCGGAAGTTCCACCACCGATATCCACAATCATGTTGCCGCCGACATCATCAATGGGTAATCCGGCTCCCAGGGCTGCGGCAACAGGCTCTTCAATTAGATAGGTATGTCGGGATCCAGCAGCCATGGCCGCATCGTATACAGCTCGTTTTTCCACCTCAGTGACTCCTGCAGGAATACCGATAACAACCCGAGGGCGGGGAACTGGAACAACACTCTGTTGGTGAGCTCTGGCGATGAAATATTCAAGCATTGCCTGGGTGATCTCAAACTCAGAAATAACTCCATCCCGAAGAGGTCGAAGAGTAATAATATCAGCAGGTGTTCTGCCGATCATTTCCTTGGCAGCAGAACCAATCGCGATCGGTTCTCTGGTTCGTTTATTTATCGCAACCCAGGACGGTTCCTGAATTACTATTCCTTTTCCCCGGACATGTACCAGGGTGTTCGATGTTCCTAAATCAATCCCGATATCTAATGAAAAATATCCCAACAGCCAATCGAAGGGAGAAAATACCACTTCATACTCCTTTTTTATCTAACCAGATAGATTATACCAGTTTTAGAAAAATCTGTACTCCTTGGGGTGAAGGGTAGTTTTACGATAAAAAAAGGGGTTGTTTTACTTCAAATTATTGACTTTTAAAGATAAAAATGACCTATTGAAAATTTGAAAGAACGAATTGAAAGATCAATATTGATTTTCATGACAGATTGGTTCCCAGGGAGTATATAAAGCCGGCTTGAATTGAGTATAATAAAAGTACTACTACATTTGAAGGAGATTCCCATGGCAAAGAAAAAACCGATAGCAGATATTTCGCAAGTGCTGGTATTTCCATTTGAAGATGAAGCCTGGGTAAAAAAAATGGCTATTGCCAGTTTATTAATCTTTGTTAGTTTTATTCCGGTAATCCCAATAGTCTTTCTCCTGGGATACCTGGCTGAGATTATTCGAAGGATCGCTGTAGAGGGAGAAGCACCATCCCTCCCAGAATGGGATGACCTGAGTGTCTATTTTCAAAATGGATTCCGACTCTTTGGAGCAGGAGCATTATATTTGATTCCCTCAACCCTCTTATTAATTATTGGCTATGCC
>RCNF010000219.1_pt1 | contig 27393 bp, 24 predicted proteins | sample 2041311 | NCBI WGS metagenome assembly RCNF01 (sample SAMN09708228, study PRJNA481090) | Marine sediment metagenome, whole genome shotgun sequencing project. | biome: marine sediment; feature: ocean; material: sediment; isolation source: Sewage treatment plant 2 marine sediment (STP2) ...
GCTCGCAAAATAAACCCCGCTGGCTTGCCGGCGTCCCCCTTCATCGCGGCTGTCCCAGTGCAAGAGTGTCTGGTCTCCGCCGATGGCATAAACGTCCGAAGCGGATGCGCCCCAGACGCCCCGAAGGTCATTTCCCTGGGGAAGAGGATTCTGCCAGAACCAGTCGGCCAGAATGGGTTGGGAAAAAGCGGGAAGGGCGAAGAAGAGGAGAAGGATAAAGGGCAAACAGCGACTTAGCGGACGTGTCATGATAACTCCTCCCAAACTGGTGGTATTTTTGTGATCTCACCAGATTTCTGGGCGGGAATCAAACGGGGCGGAATTTCCGGCGGGTACGGCCGATTTGGTTTGTGGGGCCCGCCTTCATGAGTTAAATATGAAGATGCGTTTTACCCAAAACCGAGAAACCCTACTAAATCCGCCGGAAATCCGCGGATTCAATGAGGAGGCAGCAATGCTGGAGCTTAAGAAGGGCGTGGATATCCTCGCCGCAGTGGGAGGCATCGATTCCATCGATGAGGCGCGGAAACTGATCAAGGAAAAATTGGATGATGAGCACCAGGCTAGGCTGTCCAAGATCAAGACCGAGGAAGCCATCATCAAGATTGCCAACGCCATCGCGTGCTGCCAGCCGGACTCGGTTTACATCTCGACCGGTTCGCCTGAAGACATGAAGAAGGTCCGGCAGATGAGCCTGGACAAGGGCGAGGAAAAGAAGCTGGCGATGAAGGATCACACGATCCACTACGACCTGCCCGAAGAGCAGGGTCGTGTGGTCGACCGCACCTACTACATCATCAACGAGGGTGAACCCGTCAGCGTGATGGGCAAGAAGATGCTTCGCGCAGAGGGCCTGGCCTACGTCAAGGAACACATGACCGGCATCATGAAGGGCAAGACCATGATGGTCGGCTTCTTCAGCCGCGGACCGGCCGGCGCCAAGATGGCTCTGCCCGCCCTGGAAATCTCTTCCTCGACCTACGTGATGCATTCCGGCGACATCCTGTACCGTCACTGCTTCGAAAGCTTCGACGCTCAGGTCAAGAAGGCCGGCTACATGCTGACCAACGTGCACAGCGAGGGCCTGAACCGCCCCGAGGATCTGCCCAACGCCCGTGTCTTCATGGACCGCAGCTGGCTGACCACGTTCTCCATGTACTGCACCTACGCCGGCAACACCCTGTTGCTGAAGAAGGGCAACCACCGTTTCGCCGTGGATCTGGCCACCTACTACGGAAAGGGTGAGGAACTGTCCGAGCACATGTTCATCACGGGCATGGAAGAGGACAGCGGCCGGATTACCTGGTTCGCCGGCGCCGCGCCCAGCGGTTGCGGCAAGACCACCACGGCCATGGCCGGTACCGAATTCGTGGGCGACGACCTGGCTCAGATGTGGGTGGCCGACGACGGCACCTGCCGCGCCATCAACCCCGAGCAGGGCATCTTCGGCATCGTGGCCGACGTGAACCGCGAGGGCGATCCGTTCCTGATGGAATGCCTGCGCGACGAGGGTACCGAGGTCATCTGGTCCAACGTGCTGATCGACGACAAGGGCGTGCCCCACTGGATGGGCAACAACGAAGATCACCCGGACAAGGGCTTCAACTTCCAGGGCGACTGGTTCAAGGGCAAGAAGAACGCCGACGGCAAGGAGATCCCCATCTCCCACCCGAATGCGCGCTGCACCCTGCGCGCCAAGGCCATCGGCAACTACAGCCACAAGACCGGCGAATCCCCCGAAGGCGCGCCCGTGAAGATCGTGACCTACTCCGGCCGCGACGCCGACACCATGCCTCCGGTCTGGGCCGGCAAGAACTCGGATCACGGCGTGGTCATCGGCGCCAGCATCGTTTCGGCCGCCACCGCGACCGAGGTCGGCGCCTCCGGTGTGAAGCGTCAGCCCTGGGCCAACGCTCCGTTCATCCCCGGCGCCCTGGCCGACTACATGAAGACCCAGTTCCAGTTCTACGGCAACGCCAAGTACAGCGAAGCCGGCCAGCCGATCCTGGCGGGTCTGAACTACTTCCTGACCAGCGAGGCCCGTGGCGGCGCTGGCGGCAAGAAGCTGCTCGGTGAGAAGCGCGACGTGAAGGCCTGGCTGACCTGGCTGGCCCGTTACGCCCACGGCGACTTCAAGGGCATCGAGACCCCCTTCGGCTTCATCCCCAAATACGAGGACATGAAGCAGACCTTCACCGACACCATCGGCAAGGACTACCCGAAGGATCTGTACGACATGCAGTTCTCGATCTACACGGACCTGATCCAGGCCCGCATCGACCTGCAGCGCGAGGCTTTCGGCAAGGAAGAGAACCTGCCGGCCCAGCTGTTCAAGGTCTATGACGAGTGGGAAGCCGGTCTGAAAGAGCTGAAGGGCAAGTTTGGTGCGGTTGTGAAGCCGGATCAGCTTGGTTGAGGTTTTGTAGACTGACGAAAAGAGAAGCGCCCGGTGCAAACGAGCCGGGCGCTTTGTTTCCCTGAGGGCCACCGGAAATCTATGCGATAATCTCCCCTTAATTCCTGGATGATATCCATCTTGATTATTGAAATATATTGTATTGTAATGAGATTTGTCACCGCCTGATCGGGGCAGGGCCATTACTTCAACCGGGCAAAGTTCATGCAAAGGAGTGTTCTGATGGGCAAAGAAATCGAACGCAAGTATCTGGTCAAGGGTGAGGCCTGGAAAGAACTGGGCGAGGGTGTCCTGTATCGCCAGGGTTATCTGAACTCCCTGAAGGAGCGCGTGGTCCGCGCCCGCACCATGGGTCCCAAGGCGGCTCTGACCATAAAAGGCATCACCGTGGGCGCCACCCGGTTGGAATTCGAATACGACATTCCCATGGACGATTGCAACCAACTGCTGGATCTTTGCGAGCAGCCGATCATCGAGAAAAAAAGATATGTGATCGAATACGAAGGGCTGACCTGGGAAGTCGATGAGTTCAATGGCGAGAACCACGGATTGATTGTGGCAGAAGTGGAACTCAGTGATGAAAACCAGACAATTTCATTGCCGGACTGGATCGGTGAAGAGGTGACGGGCGACCCGAAGTATTTTAATTCTAATCTAGTTAAGCTTCCCTACAGCAAATGGTAGAGCCCACGTAGAACGCCTTACTGGTGAGCTTATTCGGGCTTGAGCTCGAGGATGTCGTTTCCCTCTTCGTCCAGGGCCATACCGCCGATCGAGAGAAGATTGACAGATAGGAATATTTCTCCTATAATCTTCCACAAGCGGCAACATACACATCTTCATCATCCAAGGGGGTTCCCCCATGAGCACGCGTGCAGCAGCTTTCTTCACGTTATTTCTTGTATTGTGCCTTTTGCCGGCCATCTTCACTCCGGCAAACGCCCAGACGATATATGTCCATGATTCGGCCACGGGAGCGAACAACGGCTCTTCGTGGACGAATGCCTATACTGATCTGCAGAGCGCCCTGGGTGCGGCATCGGCGGGTGATGAGATCTGGGTCGCGTCAGGCATATACAGGCCCACGACCACCACATCACGTTCAGCTACATTTCAGTTATCGAACGGTGTTTCCGTATATGGCGGGTTCGGCGGGACCGAGACACTGCTCAGCGAGCGCGACTGGGCGATGAATGTCTGTATCCTGAGTGGAGACATCGGTTCGATCGGTGTGGACTCGGATAACAGTTACCACGTCGTTATGGGCAGCTACACGAATTCAACGGCGATACTCGACGGCTTCAAGGTAGTGGATGGCAGGGCGGACTTCTTTCCCGATATCGACGGCGGCGGGATGTATAACGACTCCGGCAGCCCGACGATACGCAATCTGATTTTTACTGACTGCTACGCCGATCACTACGGTGGCGCCATGTACAACACAGCCAGCAGCCCGATAATTCACTTTGTTGTTTTCCTCGGCAACTACTCAGATACTGACGGCGGAGGGATGTATAACTATCGCTTCAGCAATCCGACTCTGAGGCAGGTCACATTCACGGATAACTCGGCTTACAGAAACGGCGGCGGGATGTACAACTACAACAGCAGCCCGGTGCTTGATGTCGTTCATTTCAGGGAGAATTCATGCACCGTCGCAACGCCTGCGCAGGGCGGCGGGATGTATAATGGTGAAGACAGTAATCCCCAACTGTCCGATGTGATCTTCAAGGGTAATGACGCCGAGCACGGCGGCGGGATGTGTAACAACGGGAACAGCGATCCATATCTTAAACGAGTCTCCTTCCTCGAAAACATCGCGTGGCGCGGCGGTGGGATGTACAGCGACACCAGCGATCCGACCCTGGTCAATGTCCTCTTCTGGGCCAATCAGGCTGCCGGGTACAATGCATTCGGCGGCGGGATGTACAACCGGGACAATCTGCCGAATCTGATCAACGTGACATTTTCGGCCAATCTCGCCGATGACGGCAGCGGCGGAGGGATGAGCAATCTGAACAGTTCTCCGCAGATCACCAACGTCATCCTCTGGGGCAATAATGCCGTTACGGCCGGGGACGAGATCAACAACGTATCGAGCACGCCTGTCATTGCCAACTCGATCATCGAAAACAGCGGTGGGAGCGGCGCAGCGTGGAACGCAGCCCTCGGAACGGACGGGGGAGGGAACATCGACTCCGACCCGATGTTCAAGAACACCGCCATAGGGGACCTGCATATCTATTCGACTTCGCCGGCAGTAGAAGCGGGCGACAATACGGCCCTTCCGGGCGGCACCTCGATCGACCTCGATCACTACCCTCGTATCTACGGGGTCTTCGTTGATATAGGCGCGTACGAGGTCCAGGGTCATCCGACTGGTACAGAGGATCAGGTCAATGTCCCGAAGGAACCTTCCATCCGGTCCGTCTATCCGAATCCATTCAATCCCTCGACAGTCATCGAGTTCGATCTTGCCGCGCACGGACCGGTCAGGCTGAGCATCTATGATGCCGGCGGACGGCTGGTGCGGGATCTCGTGGATGGAACACGGGGGCCGGGGCCTCATGATGTCGTCTGGAACGGCAAGGACGGGGCAGGCAGTACTGTTTCGAGCGGGATGTACTTCGTACGTCTCGAGTCGGACGGCAAGGTCACTTCGAGAAAGATCGTGCTGCTGAAGTAGCCTCTACTTCTGCAGCAGGTTAAAGAACGTATGAGCCCGGTTCCTGGCAGCTCGGGCGCTCTCATTCCAGATTGGATTTCGGCTAATCCGTTATTGCCCTCGCCTGCGAGTACGGGAGCCCGGCGTATAGCCTGTCCCGGGCGAGTTCGCCAAATGCTCTCGAATCATCGCACCCGAATGAGATCGCCATATCTTGTTTCTGGAGTACCTTGACAACAACGTTCCCGCACGCCGAGATCACACTGGATATCTCGGTTTGAAATATACTCCCCAGCTTTTCTTGATAGATCTGCATCAAGCGCATGACCTGCGCCGGCTGCAACTGTGCGATGAACATCCCCGGCGTTTTGCTGACGTTGATGCTTATCTCATGTATTCCATCCTGATAGTGAGGTGTTCTTTCAATCAATTCGCCGGCAAACTCCGGTGTAATGCCCCTGGTATCCGCCAGCTTGCAGGTCATTGCCTCCTTCAGATCGTTCCCCCATCCGAATGCGAATCGCGCGCCGGGACAAGTCAATTGTCCAGGCTCGACAATAACCTTGTTGAACGAAGCCTTTTTTAACGCCTCGCAAAAACGATCCTCCTGTGAACATGCATATTTCTCCTTATGTTTCACAGGTTCATCATGAATGGAAACGCCGAGCCAGCGACCTCCTATTACTTTTTCCAACTTTTGTATCGTTTCCATACTTGTCTTCTCCCGTTCAATTCCTTGTCGGCATGAGTATTACGTATTAATCGTCCCCCTCGGCGAGACGCAGAATGGGACCGATAGCCTCGCGAAACGCTTTTGTTGTCGCAGAGTCCGGGAAAGCCTTCGTGTATGGAGTCCCGTTGTCCCCGGATACTACGATATCCGGATCGAGTGGAATGCTGCCGAGAAACGGTACACCCATTTCTTCCGACATATTTTTTCCGCCGCCGACGCTGAAAATATCCACCTGCTCGCCGCAATGGGGACAGATGAATCCGCTCATATTTTCCAACACGCCGATGATCGGCAGATCGAGTTTGCGACAGAATGTGATCGATTTGCGGACATCACTGATAGCCACCTGCTGCGGTGTAGTAACTATAATAGCGCCGTCCATGCCTTCGATCGACTGTGCGACTGTTAACGGTTCGTCTCCGGTCCCCGGCGGCGAATCAATAATGAGATAGTCCAGATCCCCCCATACAACATCCTTCAAGAATTGCCGAATCGTATGGTATTTCATCGGACCTCGGACGATGACCGCATCCTCCTGGTTCTTTAGAAGAAAACCGATGGACATCACCTTAAAATCCTTGAACAACTCGACCGGAAGTAAAGCGTCGCCGCTTCCCGTTATTCGACTATCCTCCAGATTAAGCATTTTGGGAATACTCGGCCCGTGTATATCAGCATCAAGAAGTCCGACGCGTTTCCCCGCTTGTGACAGGGCGATGGCCAGATTTGTTGAAACGGTACTTTTCCCCACACCTCCCTTTCCTGATAGAATGACTATTTTATGTTTTATCGGGCGCATACGTTTCGTTAATTGAATCTGTTCCTTTTTTTGTCTTTCCTTGATCTCTTCACCGGTCAGAGCCATGTTTTTATTCAAGGCCATACTTACTTCTCCTTGTTTCGCCCCGGCGTTCTCAGTCATCTATACCTTACCGGCGCTTTTTCAGCCATGGAGTCAGTTTTCATCCCGGTCAGCAAACAGCCTCGTGCCGATCCTTACGATATTTGCGCCTTCATCGATCGCCTGCCTGTAACTGTTACTCATTCCCATGGAGAGGTATCTCATTTCAGCAGGTGATATCTTCTCCGCCGCCAATTGATCGAACAGTTTTTTAGTCAGTCGAAAATACGGTCTGGTTTCTTCGGGATCACCAAAACGCGGGCCCATTGTCATGAGTCCCTGAATCTTTAAGTTCGGCAATTCAGCAACTTGTGCGACAAGATGTATCACTTCATCGCGCGGCACTCCGGTTTTATTGGACTCACGGCCACTGTTGACCTCGATCAGTACCGGCATGACTTTGTCAATGGATGCACAGCGTTTATTCACAGCTTCAGCAATCCGCAACGAATCAATGGTCTCGATCATGTCAAACAATTCGACCGCTTTCTTAGCCTTGTTCTGCTGCAGATGCCCGATGAGATGCCACTGCACCTTGTGAAGCGCCTCCCGTGTTTCCCATTCCTTCAATGTTTGCCGCATCACTTCAGCCTCTTGAACATAGTTGTAGCCGATGGTGGTAATCCCGGACTCTATCGCGGTTTTTACTTCATCTGAAGCGCGTGTTTTGGCGGCAGCCACCAGGAGAACGTGCGGCGGGAGGGATTCTTTAACTGTTCTTATCCGTTGTTTCAGACTCTCTATTTTCATTGCTCACCCCTTGTTTGAAAGAGCAGAGGGTATACGACATCTCTCATCCAACAGGGAATCCAGCTCGCAAAGAACGGGGAAAAGCCGCTCCCAGGGCCACGGCAAAGTGAAATGGCGTCACGCTTTCTGAAGCGTTATTGCCCTGCTCGGGCACTCCACAACACAGAGGCCGCACCCGGTGCAGGCAGCAATGTCGATTGCGGCCACCGAATTTATCGTAATGGCTTCAACCTGACAGACGCTCTCGCACAAGCCGCAGCCGTTGCATGTACCGATGTCTACTACAGCCACCAGGTGATGCTGTGCGGCTGAACTCCCGAGCTGCTCCAGGCGCGTGTTGACGGCTTGTAGTTCGGCCTCAAGGTTCTGTGCCTCAGCCTTCAATGCATCGCTCTCACTACCGCTGGCGGGAGCCGATGGAAATGCGGCACCACCCGTCGAGTTCATTCCGCGGCCCATGCCCATACCGCGCCCGCTACCCATGCCCTTACCGCGGCCACTACCCATTCCCATGCCGCGGCCACTACCCATTCCCATGCCGGCGCCCGCACCGGCAGCCTCAGGCCGGGGTGCCGCTTGAGGAGCTTTTCCGGGCTCGGGCGTATCAACCGCGCCCATGCCGAAATGGCTGGCGACGTTAGGCTCCTGTATCGTGGAAAGACTTCCTGCTTTAAACTGGTCGACGGCATCGCGGATGCATCCGCTCGCGCCGACAACGATCTGGATCCCCGCTGCGTTGAGCGTTTGATGGGCATTAGGTCCGCAGTTGCCAGTAAGCACCACACTCACATCGTGTTCAGCCATAAGCTGCGCCGACTGAATGCCCGCGCCCCCGCCAAGGGCCAGATTGGGATTCTCGATGGCTTCGGCGACCATGGTATCCGTATCGACGACCAGAAAGTACGAACACCGTCCGAACCGGGGATCCACTTGAGCCTCGAGATCCTTTCCCTTCGCTGTTACGGCGACTTTCATGATTCTCCTTTACGTGTTTACGGTTCGATCGATCCAATCCTACAAATAGAGTTCAGATAACCTTTTCTGCAACCGCCCCCAGATATCCCGTATTGCTCCAGCGGCCTCTCCTTGTCCGTACTCCAGGACCGTTTTGCCCGCTATAAGGGCATCGTTTACCGCCCGGTCGAAAGGGATGCGCCCGATTACCTGCGATCCATGTTTCTCGGCGATTTTCTCAATCTTGTGCGCCTGGTCCGCGTTGAGGTCTGCCTTGTTTATGACAATGACCGTTGGTACGCCGAAATGGGCCGCCAGACTCATGACCCGTTGCATGTCGTGCACACCCGAGACGGTCGGCTCCGTGACGATTACCACAAGATCGGTTCCCGAGACGGAGGCGATCACGGGGCACCCGGTCCCCGGAGGACCATCGCCCAGGATGAGTTCCTGCTTAAGTTCGTCCGCCAGTTGCTGTGCGCGATGGCGAACCTGTGTGACAAGCCGCCCGGAATTCTCCTCAGCGATGCCTAACCGCGCATGAACCATCGGACCATGGGCGGTACCGGATACGTACCAGCGACCCGTAACGTTCTTCTCGCCGCTGATGGCGCCATTCGGGCAGACCATCGGACACAGTCCGCATCCCTCGCACGCCAGGGGTTCAATGCGGTAGGTCATATCCGTCATATCATTCCCGGGGCCATCGTTTCGAATCGAGTTGAAATGGCAGGCGGCTGCGCATAATCCACAGCCCGTGCACTTCCCGGGATCGATTGTGGCCTTCGTGCTGCCGACAAAATCGTGGCCCTCACGCACAACAGGTGCCAGGAGAAGATGAAGATCAGCTGCGTCCACGTCGTTGTCCGCGAGGATCTTGTTCTCCGCCAACTGAGCCAGGGATGCTACAACCGTGGTTTTCCCTGTACCGCCCTTGCCGCTTATCACCGTGATTTCCTTGCAGGCCGCCGCGGAGCCGATCGGAAACGGCGTCGGCTTGCCTTTAAATATCTCGAAGACATCTTCTGCCGGTTCCGGTGGTTGTGCCGTCGCGAGATTATCGTACATATCCAATAGATTCTCTCGAAGCTCGGGAAACATATCGACCAGTATACTCCCGCTAGAGTACGCCTCCGCGTATTCTCTCTTGAACGGAATGCGGCCCGTGATCGGAAGACCGACCTCTTCGGCATATTTGGCGATGATCGCATCTTCTCCGTCGGAACGATTGATGATGATGCCGGTGGGTATTCCGATCTTCAATGTGAGTCCGACGGCGAGCTTGAGGTCGTTGAGCCCGAACGGCGTCGGTTCGGTAACGAGCAGGACAACGTCGGAGCCTTCTACTGCCTCGACAACGGTACAGGCCGTCCCCGGGGAGGCGTCTATGATATTTATAGCTTCCGGTTCAATGTATTCCTTGACACTCCGTGCCACACTCGGCGCGAGCGCCTCTCCAATATTCAGCAGCCCGTGAGCGAAGAAAAATGGATTGTGCGATGGATCGGCCTGTACTTTTCCGATCACGGCGTCTTTCTCCGTAAGGGAGCCTTCAGGGCACACGTAGGAGCACACGCCACAGGAATGGCAAAGATCGTTGAAGATCAGGACCTTACCCTTGACGACGGCGATTGCACCATAATTGCATGCCTCCGCACATTTCCCGCAACCCGTGCAGGTGCTCTGGTCCCACACCGGCTTGGGCAGGGCGACGGCCTTTTCCTCGGTGAAAACCGGCCGAACGAAAAGATGATCGTTTGGTTCTTCCACATCGCAATCGAGAAGCCGTACGTTTTCTCCTCGTTGGGCGAGAGCGTAGGCCAGATTCACCGCAAACGTTGTTTTCCCCGTACCACCCTTACCGCTGGCAACTGTAATGACCATATCGATAGCCCTTTCCGTTCGGTATGTATCCCCTGCGTATTTCTCGGGATCCGTTTTCCTGTATATATGTGAATCGGCACTATCCGCTGCATATAGCGCACACCGCTGTACCAGGCGGAGAGCGCTCCACGACGATCAATCGAGGAAACACTCCCCGGCGTTGCCGCCGATGTAACAGATCACCTTGATCTCTTCTATAGCCGACCCGTCGGCAATTCAATCGCGCCCACCGTCTCCCGCCCCTTTTCAGGTCTTACTTCTCCGTTTCAGTTTCAAGTTCAGTGATTCGCTTCTTGATACCTTTGAGTGCATCCTCCAGGTACGTCGCCTGTCCTTTAAGCATGTCGGCTTCCTGCTCAGGGCTCGCCCCCGGGTTAAAGCCATAGGGCAAAGCGTTCGGAGCATTCGGCACTCTGTAGGCCGCGTCATAGGGATATGCGTACGCTCCGTACGGCACTCCCCGGTAACCGCCCCAGCCACGACCACCCCGTATACCACGCCCGAAACCACGCCCGAAACCGCGACCGGCCATCGAGCTCGTGAATTCCGCCACGGAATACCCGGTGCAGTACCCGGCTCCTCGCCCGGTCATCGGTCCCATTCCCGCCGGTCCTGATCCATCTCCACCTGGCATCTTCATCTCCTCCTTTCGTCTTCTGCTGAAGTGTTCTTTCTTTTCCCTCTCGCTGTTCTTCGTCCTGCCCCGCTTGATTTAAATTCTGTCCCCTCACGAAATCCTCTTCCGTGCCGCGATCGCCGACGTTCCGGCGGCGGCGATCCCGGCAAAAGGAATCTGGGATCCGTCAGGCGCCCGGACAGATAGGCTGTCAGCACCTCGTTGACCGGTCCCGATACAAACGGCACAAGCTTGATTCCTGCCTGCGTAACGAACCATTCCAGAGGCTGGGAGATCGCTCCGCATATCAACACCTGCACACACAGCCGCTCGAGCCGCGCCGCCCGTTGCAGTGCAGGTTCGTCGAATAACAGCACCTGCCTGCGAGATATTTCACGGTTCCCCTGAACTTCGATCAGGAGAATACGGCGCGAGAAGTCACATACCGTAGAAACCCTCTCTCGCCATATGGGAATTGCTATACATGTTTCCACGTACCCAGTTACGGCATGCATCATGCCATCACTTCTATCCTGAGCGAATACATAGATAAGGCATTGTCTTTTATGAAATTACATGAGCCAAAGTGGAAGCTCGACCTGTACGCATGGTAGCAATTCTGCGCCTGTTACCGAAAGAGGTAGTAGCATTTATGCTACCATGCTGTGGATTCTATGCCCTGTTCTGGCGGGAGGGGATCTTCAAGCCCAGCAACTTGATCTTTCGAAATATCGTCGTCTTGTGGATGCCAAGGGATTCGGCCGTCCTGGTGCGGTTCCAGTTGTTCCGCCGCAAGGCGTTCATGAGGAACGTGGCCTCCATTTGCCTGAAGGAGGCCTGGCCGGACGGCGGCTCGTCTTCCGTTGAACCCGCACTGATCCCCGGTGGAAGATGAGACCGCTCTATCTCGCCGCTGCGACACAGGACGAAGACTCGCTCGATTATATTCTCCAGTTCGCGAATGTTGCCGGGGAAATCATGTGCCATGAGACAGGCTAAAGCACCTTCGGAAATTCCGGTGATCTCTTTATTCTGCAGGCTGTTGAAGCGCTCGATGAAATGAGCGACGAGGAGAGGAACATCCTCCATGCGGTCCCGGAGAGGTGGTACATCCATTTTAACGATGTTGATCCTGTAGTACAGGTCCTCCCTGAAGCTTCCGTCCTTTACGAGTTGTGCCAGGTTCTTGTTCGTAGCGGCGATCACCCGCACATCGCTCTTGATGGATTCAACCGAACCGAGCGGCTCATAAACCTTCTCCTGCATAAATCGAAGCAGGCGCACCTGCATTGCCGGGGAGATATCGCCGATCTCGTCGAGGAGCAGCGTACCGCCCTCCGCGAGAGCGAAGCGCCCGGGCTTATCCTTCTTTGCGTCGGTAAAAGCACCGGCCATGTACCCGAATAGTTCCGACTCCAGAAGGGTATCCGGCAGCGCACCGCAATTAACGGCGACAAAGGGGCGGCGTTTCCGCCGGCTCATGTTGTGTATCGCCCGCGCAAAGAGTTCCTTGCCCGTGCCGCTGCCTCCCTCGATGAGGACGGTGCTCGAGCTCTCGGCGATTCCTGGAAGGATGTCGAAGAGCTCACGCATGCGATGACTGCAGCTCACAATGTCCGCCACTTCGTATTTCCGCTGTATCTCTTTCTGCAGTTGTTCGATGCGGCTGAGGTCACGAAATGTCTCAACGCCGCCGATGACGTCCCCCTCTTCGTTCTTCAGCAAAGCTGTCGTAATGTTGATGGGCCTCTGTTGCCCGTCCGTGTCCAGAAGCGTGACACGTTTGCAGATAATCGGCTCTCCGGTACGAATGGTCTCCGCGAGCGCGCATTTCCCTTCGCAGATATTTGCACGCAGAATATCCTTGCAGGGCTGCCCGATAGCCCGGCTCCGCGGAATCCCGGTGATTTCCTCCGCAGCTCGATTAAAAGATTTTATGCGCCATCTCCGATCGACGGTGAACACACCCTCTGTGATCGAATCGAGGATGATGTCACGATCACTCTGTCTCGATGCTTCATTCATTTGATCCTGCCGATCTTCATGTCATACCGCATCATTTCGCGATTCCTTTTCTGCTCCCGTAACTTCTTTTTAAATACATATCAGAATATCATGTTGAGTACAGTGCCGGCAATAAGGCTGCAAATGAACATGACCAGGACGCTCCTCACGAGATCGGCCCAACCCAGTTCTCTCCACAATACGACGAACGTAGCAACACATGGAAAGAACATCGCAAGGACCGTCACCGCAACGGTCAGTTGCCCTGCTGTCAGATCCATCGCTCCCAGCATGCCTACGGCCACGTCCTTTCTGATAAATCCGACCGCCAGTGCTACGACGGTCTCTTCCGGCAATCCCAATAGTTTCGTTACGACCGGCGCCGTCCAGCCGGCGAGTATTTCGAAAAGTCCCAGAAAGTACAAGGCGTTCACGACCAGAACTCCGAGAAGCACGATCGGAACCGCCTCCTTGAGGAACGCCACCATGCGCATCCAGAGTTTCTTTGCGAGCGCCCGCATTGACGGCAGCCGGTATGGCGGGATTTCCATGATCAGCTCCGGGCTCCACCCCTTGAGCACGCCGTTCAACAAGCGCCCGGTCCCCGCCCATGCCAGGAAAAGCGTTACGTATACGACTATGACATAGCCTGCCCCGCGCTGCCCGAGCAGGCCCCAGATCATCGCCTGGAGCGAGGCGCACGGAACCCCGATCGAGATGATCGTCGCCGCGATGAACCGCTCTCTTCTGCTTTCCAGAATCCGGGTGGCCAACACTCCCGGAACGTTACATCCCAGGCCGAGAAGCGAAGGAATGATCGCCCATCCGTGAAGTCCCATTTTATGCATCATCGTGTCGAGAAGCACGGCAAGCCGGGGAAGATATCCGAAATCTTCGAACAACCCCAGAACGAAATAAAAAGACAAGACGTACGGCAGTACCATGCCGATCGGTACGAACAGTCCCGTGGTCAATAAACCGAACGATTGTACGAAATCGATTTCACCACCGACGAGTTTTCCTATGAGGATCGCATGCGCCAGACCGTCCGGCTGCAGCATTGAACTCAGGTGCATCGCCACGGGCCGCCACAGTATTTCGAACAGGGGCTCAAGGGCGAAGGTGATGAGGCCCTCTCCAATTAATCGCACAGTGACGAATGCAGTCACCAGCGCCAGAACGGCGATCGGGATGCCGGTCGATGGTTTGACCGAGGCGTCCCCCAGCGCTTCGAGTGTCGTCCGGTGACGGTGTTTGAGGCACTGTACTGCTGAGAGAATCCGGCCGATTTCGGCCCACCGCTGCTCCTGAGAACGCTCCGGCACTTGAGGCGCCCGGGCATCAGGTACCCTGGAGACCAGTTCCTTGATCCCTTCGCCGCTGATCGCGACCGTAGGGACGACCGGGACGCCGAGCAGCGCCTCCAGCTTCTCGATATCGATCGATATTCCCTTGTGTGCAGCATCGTCCCACATGTTGAGCGCGACGATCATCGGTGTATTTCGCTCGAGGAGATGCAACGTGAGCCCGAGGCTGCGCTCGAGGTTTACGGCATCCATGACGTTGATGACCATGCTCCCGTTCTCGAGCATACCGACGGCGATCTCTTCAGCCTGGGAGAATGATCCCAGATCGTACGTACCAGGCACATCGATCAGGGTCGCTTTTTGTCCCTCCACATCCACGGTTCCCTCTGTGAACTCGACCGTGGTTCCCGGATAGTTGGACGAAATGACGCGGGCTCCCGTCAGGCGAGAAAACACGGCGCTCTTCCCGACGTTAGGATTGCCCATCAGCAGGATCTTCTTCACCGTTCTATCTCCACGATGATCTTGAGCGCTATGCCATACCCGAGAGCTGTCTGCCCTCCCCCGACCTGGACGACGACTGCGCCAGGACGAAACACATTGCTTATCTTCGTGACGAAGGCGCCGGCCTGTATGCCGAGCAACTGCAATTTATAGTGAACGCCTTTTCCGCCGCGCACTTCGACGATTCTGGCCTTCTGGCCCGCTTTCATGTCAGTGAGTGCAATACGTTCTGTCATCGGGCTCCCTTTCTCGATGGCGTCTTATCTGTCGGGTCGCTTCACTCAACGGATCATTCTACGCTAACTTTATGCGCTTGACTATGTTCGTATAGCAATATATTGTTAGAGTTGTCGAACATCAAGGAGCTTTTTCTGATATGGCGACCAATAATAAACTGACTTCAACGCTTGAGGACTATCTTATCACGGTGTGCCGCCTCGAGCGCGAGAAGCGCGTAGCACGTCCCCGCGATATTGGCCGCCGGCAGAAAGTCGCCAAATCCACCGTCACTTCAGCCCTGCAAAGCCTGGCGAGGATGGGTCTGGTCAACTACGAACCTTACGAAGCCGTAACGCTCACGGCGAAAGGCAAAAAGCAGGCAGAAGCTTTGATTATCCGCAACCAGGTGCTCAGGGATTTTCTCGAGGGAATACTGGGGCTTTCCCCCGAAGAGGCACGATCGACGACTTGCGGGATGGAGCACGCCCTGGATTCCAATGCGGTGGAACGTTTCGTTTGCCTTCTGGCATTTATAAAGAATCGAGGGCTTGATGGTCCGCGCTGGCTCGAGGAGTTCCGGGAATGCACGAGGCCGGGCGGGCAAAGCAAGACCTGTGCTAAATACGTTCAGGAATATCTGCGGATCCTGAAGAAGGCCGATACTGAATCGGGAAATGGAGATACTCAGGATTCGGATCTGCACTGAACCGATTGTTGATCACTCTGACATAGCCAAAACGTAACCGCTGAGAGGAAACGCCGATGTCCAAGTTCTCTTTCGATGTGCTGCAGCGCAGGGTTTTTCCGTTCACCATTGCCGATGATCCGGACATCCTTCTCGGCGCTGCGTTCGGTGAAGATGTGGCGCTCACAAGGGTGGGCAGCGACATTCTCGCTTCACACGTCGATCCCATCGTTGGCGCAGTGGGAGACATCGGATGGCTGGCAGTCCATGTAGCCTGCAACGACATCGCCGCGAGCGGGATTCCGCCGCGCTGGCTCCTGCTCCTTGTACTGTTACCGGGCGAGAGTGAGGAGGAACTCCTCGAAGAGATCATGCGGGATGCCGGCCGAGCTGCCGCGGAGGTGGGCGCCTCGATCATTGGCGGGCATACCGGTTATTCGGCGGGTCTCTCGCGGCCCCTTGTCGCCGTGACGGCTCTCGGGACCGCTTCGGGCCGCAAACCGGTGCGGACCGGCGGCGCCAGGGTGGGTGATCACGTGCTCGTTACCAAGGGTATCGCGCTGGAGGGGACGGCGATCCTGGCGAAGGACTTTGCCGATGTCGCTGTGAGACTCGGCCTCACGGAAGAGGAACTGGTACAAGGCCGCCGCCTGGTGGACTCGATCAGCGTCGTACCGGAAGCCTTGGAACTTGCCTCATGCGGCGTTTCGGCTATGCACGATGTCACACGGGGCGGATTGCTGGAAACCCTCCTCGAGATCGCCTATCTTTCAAACGTTTCCATCGAGGTGCAGCTCGCACGCCTGCCGTTGTCGCCTGTCGTTTCACGTTTCGCGAGCGCGTTTGAATTCGATCCACTACAAATGATTTCTTCAGGCACACTGGCCGCTACCGTTCCCCCCGGACGGATTGACGCTGTGCGGAACTCTCTGGAGAAATCTAAAACGGTCTTCGCCGTCATCGGCCGGGTAGCCGAGGGCAAGGGCGTTCATGTCATACGGGAAAGCTCGACCACTCATTACACCGAGCTTCAGGCTGAACAGGACGAACTGGCCCGCATCTGGCGTCTCTACCCACGGGACGCATAGCAGCGCGCGCATTTCCGGGTTAGAGGCAATTGCTACAATATATATTCTGCTTTATGCCTCGTGTCCCCGCCACACGCGATAACCGTCCACGGTAACCTTTCCGCGCGCGTAATCCAGGTGCCAGCCTTCCGGAACGGGCATTTCGCTGTAGAGCCGTCTGCGTTGCGCCTCCAGCAATAATCGTGGTCTGCGGAGAAAATCGGCTGCGCAGACGACCCTGTTCCCCGTTTCGCGGGAAACGCTTTTCAACCAGGCGATGCCCTCTTTACACCTCATCAGGTGGTGATCGAGTATTACCGTATCTATTTCGCGTGACAGCCTCAACGCATTTTCCCACGCGTATTCCTGTTGATCGGCCGAAAGTCGTTCGAGGTAGAGGGGAGGGCCGGAGGCCAGCACTATATCGGGACGCCAATGCAGTATCTGGCTGATCGCTTCGCGGTTGAGCAGCTGGATATCGGACGCGTGAACGAATACCTGTCCCTCATCCTCGATCCGCGTCATCATCACTTTCCCGTGAGTGCTGTCTGCGTCACCGTGAGGGACGGGTAGCGAAAAGCACATATTCCCGTCGCATGTTCCTTCGGCGTTGCGCAGATCCCGGTTCAAAGCGGTGCGGAGGGCTGTGGCCCTCTCCTTCATTCTGGGAGCGAGGGCGGAGATATCATTGGACCAGACGCGGGCGTTATGCCGCAAGCCGGTTACTTGCTCGATACTTAGCTGGTACGGATTGGCGTCGAACAGGGGAATGTGGTCGCCATGATAGTGACTGATCACGACATCGGTCGCTTCGGTCAATGCGGCCGTGATCCGTTCGCGGATTTTTATTCCAACCGCCACCTGAAAGGGATGGGGAAGCAGTCCGTGCCTTTGATATCCAAGAGCGATCCCTGGATCGATCAATATCGTTCGGTTTCCCGATTCAATTCTGCAGGAGAGCCCTCGGACTCCCAGAGATTCGGTGCCGAAAATCTCGATATCCATATCTGGAATTATCCGTTCATTACAGGTCACCCGGGCATATGATGAAGCAATACAATATCCATCACCGGGCATCCGATATCCGCGGCGATTATCGGGCATTTGGCCATCAGGAGGAAAAACACCGTTCTCTCCGCGTCAGACAGACCTTCGAAGTTTCCCTGTCCTTTGCTGATGACCATATCTGCCGCACGGAACCTTTCCATGAACTCATCGGAACACAGGGCCGGGATCGTGCCGGGTGCATCAGAACCCGACGATACTATTTCGGCAACGGTATCGATGCCACAATCGATCGCATCCTTCTCGAGGGCATCGTTTATGATCGGTTTTTCCTTCACTACGTATGTGATTTTCTTTGTCCTGTCCATCTTCCTGATCTCTTCAATCAGGATCCGGTCGAAGACGGTTTCGCCCGCATTATCACCCAGATAGAGTATAGAGCTCGCATCGATTAATGATTCCCTGAATGAATCGATATGAAAAAATACTCTATCCTCATCGCCCGTTGTATTTCGCTCGGTCGATAAGATCTTATCCAGTTCCGATTCGATGTCCAGACTGTTGTTGACGCCGAAATCTATGATATTTCCGGCTATCGCCAGTTCGACCGCGATCCGCAATCTATCGTCGCTGTGCTCGAGAATATCCATGGCTTTTTCACGAATGCTCATGGCGAGTCTGTTACTTCGTTCCTTGATCCGCAGGTAAGGATCGACCGAACCCGTGTATTTTTGCACCAGGCGGTGAATAACGCGGCCCATTTCAGGTGGAGACGCTTCCAGCGGGAACTCATGGAGGGTTTCGGCGACGGCGTCGAGGATCCGCCGCTGAATGTTCTCGTCAGCGCCGGCGATCCGTGATGCCTCGAGGGCCTGCTTGAAGAAGCATGGTATGCAATCCAGGTAGGTTTTCATCCTGAGTATAATTTAGTCGCAGTGGGAATATTCGCAAATGATTATTAGAAATAAAAATGCGTGTCGGGATGATCTATCCGCCAGATTATATGATTAATCGCGTAAAGCTGAGGGCATATTTAATTTTAATTGCCCGAGCCTGGGATGCCGGGGACAACAGAGGCAATCCCTTTGCCAGCGGCACCTACTATTACTGTCTCTTTGTAGATATAGAGGATGGGGGTGGGGGAAGAGGAGCACTTTACCCGGCACATGCTGTTTGAGACAGCGTAAAAGAAGATTACGATATATCGAGGGGTTGACAAGGCGGGCCTGGCCGATTGAGTCGATAACCTTTCGCTGAAACCAGGAGACTAACCCTTTTTCAATCTCTCCCCGATGCTCTCGACGAGCTCCTTTGATCCAACATACAGAGCTGTGCGCTGGTGCGGTTCCTCGGGTATGATTTCGAGGATGTCATTTCCGTCCTCGTCGATTGCCATCCCGCCCGCTTCCTTCGCTATGAAGGCGGCGACGTTCGCCTCGTAGAGGAGGCGCAGCTTTCCCTTCGGGCGGTTCTTCGATGCGTCGGGGTGATTGACTATGGCGGGGTACATGAACATCCCGCCGTTGGAGAGAAGGCGATGGAAGTCGGCCGCCAGGGCTCCCATGTAACGGAAGGCGTACTTCGGTTCGTGCTCGGCGATCCATTCCTGGACCTGCGGGATGAACGTTCCGCGGTTAGAGGAGTTGAACGAAAGTTCCCAGCTCCTTGTTTCTTCCGGCATCATGAGGCGTTCGGCGTTTTCAGGGATGACGTATGTCATCGTCTCGTCCATGTGGAAACGGAAGACGCCCGTGTCGGCGAGGGCGAGAGTGAAGACGCCGTTGGGGATGAGGTAGATCCCCGCCGCGCGAAGCTCCGAGCCCTTGCGCAGGTGATTGTCCTCGGGACCGTCGAGGTTACGTTTGGCGATGGCGAACATGAAGCCGACGGGGAGGTTGTGCTTTATATTGCTCGATCCGTCGAGCGGGTCGTAGTAGACGAAATAGCGGCCGCCATCCTCGTTAAGGATTACCGGATCGGCTTCCTCCTCGGTGATCGCGCAGATCACCTGCTCGGAGCGTTCGAGGTAGTGCAGGACGATCGAGTCGGCGATATCGTCCATCTTCATCACGTTTTCGCCCTGAACGTTAGTGATGCCCGCCTCGCCCATGAGGTTTTTCAGCGACCCTGTCTGGTAGTAGTACTGGATGTACTTCGCCGCCGCCTGGAGCGCTTCCATAAGAACGAGGAACTTGTAGCTGCGGTTGTGTTGCTGCTGGTGGTGGAGCATGAAATCCATGAAGCTCTGTTCAAGTTTCATCGACTGATCCTCTCCGTTTCATGTACTTTATTCCGCTCATCTCTTCGAAATCAGAGTCCTTATACTCCAAGTATAGCATCATCGAGATGGGAATCATCAGTTAAAACATAGAGTTAGCGACTTTTTTGAGGAGATTCCATTTTTCGGGTTGACTTTCGGTTTTTGTTCGGGTACGATTCGGGAGAAGATGAAGCAGCCCTGCGGCCGGGGGCTTTCAATTCTCCATTTTTGCCCCAAGCTCCCGGCCCGTTGCTTCACAAGACAGGAGAGAGATGACTTATCTGACAAAACGCCAGAGACAGATACTCGAGTTCATAAAGGGCTTCCAGGAGAGCGAGGGCTATTCGCCGTCGCTCGAGGAGATCGGCGCCCACTTCGGGCTCTCGGCGGTCAGCACGGTACACGAGCACCTGAGCAATCTCGAGAGCAAGGGGCTGCTCAGGCGCGGGTGGAACAGGTCGAGATCGATAGAGCCCCTTTCCGAAGGGGGCGGGTTTGAAGTGCCGCTCGCCGGAATGGTGGCGGCAGGTTCGCCGATAGAGGCGATCGAGATCCCAGAGAGCGTGGCGCTTCCCCCCGGTTTTGCCGGCAGGGGGGAGACGTTCGCCCTCAGGGTCCGCGGCATGTCGATGACAGGCGACGGGATACTCGACGGTGATATCATCGTCGTGGAGAAACGCGAGCAGGCCGAGAACGGCGCGCTCGCCGTCGTGCTGGTCGACGGTGCGGAAGCTACGGTCAAACGCTTCTATCATAACGGCGGGAGCGTCACGCTCCGGCCGTCCAACCCGGAGATGGAAGATATCGTACTTTCGGCAGACAGGGTTGAGATAAGTGGTGTGGTTGTGGGACTGCTGAGAAGCTACCGGACGTTCTGATTACGGCGTCACGGGCGGAAGATCCAATTAAAAGGAGAACAGGGATGTCCCTCGTCTATCGCAGGGTCGATAAGGTCCTTTCCGGCAATGCAGGAGGCGAGGTCCGCGAGGGCGACTGTCTTCTGCTCGAGACGGCGGGGGAGCCGGGAAGGGGAGAGCTCACCCTGGTAAGGCGCGACGGGATCGAGTCGCTCTGCCGGTGGAACGAGAAGTGGCCCGAAGAGATACTTGGGATAGTCGTGGGGATACGAAGAAAGCTGTAGCATGATGAACAGGGAGATACTTCACATAAACACCGATGATTTCTATGCCTCCGCGCTGAGGCTGAGGGATCCCGCGCTTCGTTCGAAGGCGGTCGTCGTCGCCGGGCCTGCCCCCCGGGGGATGGTGATCTCCGCCTCATACGAAGCGCGGGGCGATGGGGTGCGCCGCGGCATGACCGTTTCGTCGGCTATGCGCCTCTGCCCTGGTGGGGTCTTCATGCCTCCCGACTGGGACCTTTTCCGTGCGGTTTCCGGCTCGATCTTCTCGGTGATAGGTAAATACAGTCCCGTCGTCGAGGCGGTCTCGCTCGACGAGGGGTACGCCGACTACACCGGATGCGACAGGCTCTTCGGTCACGCCCTCGACGCAGGCAAGGCGATAAAGCGCGAGGTGCGCGCCGAGACGGGCCTCGATGTCTCACTCGGTATCGCTTCGAGCAAGCTCGTCAGTCATGTCGCTTCGCGCGAGGCGAAGCGGGCGCACATGGTCGATGTCTACCCGGGCTGCGAGCGGTACTTCCTCTCGCCGGTGCCTATCGAACGTTTTCCAATAGTAAGTGAGCGGCACGTCCCCATACTGCATGAGCTGGGCATCGCGAATGTCGGGGACGTGCTGCGTTTCGATGAGGAACTGCTCGCCTTCTGCTTCGGGTCGTGGGGACGGAAGCTCCATCTTGGCGCGAGGGGGATGGACGCGGCGAAGGTACGGGCAGGGAGTATCGGTGACGGGGAGTTTGCAGTGAAGAAGGTCCTCGAGCCTGATGCCGTCGACCGCCGGTTGCTCGAATCTTATATATACGTCCTTGCCGAGGAGCTCGGGGGGAAGCTTCGCACCGAGCGCTCGATGGCGAGGTCGCTGCGTCTTGAGCTGCGCTACGCCGACGAGGTGGTCGCGCATGGGCAGATGAGGCCGGCGGCGCCTACTTCCGACGATGCCGTGCTTTTCGATTCCGCCGGGATGCTCTTCGACCGTTTGTTCGGGCGCAGGGTGAGGGTGCGGGGCGTGAGCCTCGCGGCCCTTTCGGTGGAGCCGGAACCGCTGCAGTTCGATCTCTTTCCCGGGCCGGACCAGAAAGCGGCGATGAAGGCCCGTCGGGTGCAGTCCGCTCTCGACATGCTCAGGTCCGCCATGCCCTCGAAGGTGGCGCCGTCGTTCGGACGTGCGCTCGCCGCGAGGCGCGCAGCGTCATAGAGATTCATTTTGATGATGTAAAGGAACGCCGGAATGATCGCGCACGGGTCCGTTTACCACTTCACCTTGATGACGACCACGGAGACGGCCATGGCCGCCAGTGATACGGCTCCGATGGCTGCGTGTGTTGTGCCGGCGTCATCGTCGTCTTCCCATTCATCGTCATCATCCTCTCCGCCCGTTCCGGCCAGGACGCAGGCGGTGATGAACCCCACGGCGGCAAGTCCGCCGAGGATCGCGTGCCCGTCGAAGCGCGATATGCCGTCGCTGAGGTCGACGGTACGCCGGTACTTGATGACCCCGGTCGTGAGGGCGGCCGTTCCGAGTACCGCGGCGCCCCAGGCTGTGGCGCAGTGCAGGTCCTCGCTCGAACTCGATACAGCCGCGACCGTGCCGAGGGCGATAGCGCTGTATCCGAGCCATTTGTGGGCCGGTCGCATGTTCACGCCGGATTTTCCGTCGGTGGCCGTGGTGAGTGGCGTGACAGGCGGCGAAGCGGCAGCTGCGCCGCACGGGCACAGGATGAACACTGCATATGAACAGAGGATGATGAGAGAAAAGAGTCTTATACGGCCTGTCAAGACGGTCGCTCCCGGTGAGTCGATTCCATGCAGTCGAAGATACCACGGGACCGGTATCCGATGCACGAGGTATCGGTGCGGGAAGGAGGCCTCGTGATAAGACGGGCCAGGCAGCCGGGCAGCTTTACTCACCTGCACGTACACTCGAACTTCTCGATGCTCGCCGGGACCAGGAGGGTGGAGGAACTCGTGGCGGCAGCCGCTGCGTGCGGGATGGATTCACTCGCGCTTACCGACACCGACGCGATGCACGCCGTCGTCCCTTTTACGGAGGCGTGCGCGAAGCTCGGTATCAGGCCGATCTACGGGGCCGAGCTCACCGGTGAGGACGGGCCGACATTCTTTCGGGCCGTCCTGCTCGCCCGCAATCGCAGGGGGTACTCGGAGATCTCGAAGCTGGTCACGAGGCGGCGGCTCGATGAGGATTTTGATTTCGGGGATGCGCTCGACGGTGTGTCTGATGATATCTACGTACTCGTGTCGCATGAGCTGCTGCTCACGCGGCTTCGGCACCTGGACAATCTTCGTGCCGCCCTTCCGATAGCGCCGGGACACGGCCGCGACCGTGAACGCTGGAGGATCGCGGATGCGGCGCGTAGGCTCGGCGTCGAGACGGTCGCCGCCGGAGGGATCTGGTTCCTCGAGGAGAAGGAGCACCTCGTCCACCGGGTGCTTACCGCGGTACGCACGCGCACGACTATCGGCACGCTGCCTCGCGGGGAGGCGGTGCCGCGTGACTCGTTTTTCCATACACCTGACAGTGTGATGAGGGTATTCGAGAGGGATCCAGGGCCCGTCGCCGAGGCGGCGCGTATCGCCGCCGACTGCAGGGTCAATCTCGACCTCGGCCGGCGCAGGCTCCCCGAGTTTCTCCTGCCGCCGGGTGAGGTCGCTTCGGCGACGCTGAGGCGGATCGCCCTTCGCGGGCTTCGCGAGAGGATGGGAGAAGCCTGTCCGTACGACGAGAAACGGGCGGCGATGGAGAAGATCGACCACGAACTCTCGGTGATCGAAGACAAGGGACTCGCGGGGTATTTCCTCATATGCTGGGACATCGTACGGTTCGCCCGCTCACGCGGGATCCGCACCCTCGGGCGCGGGTCCGCGGGCAACTCGCTCGTCTCGTACGCCCTCGGCATCACCCATTTCAATCCGCTCCGCCACAACATGTTCTTCGAGCGGTTCCTCAACCCGGAGCGCGAGCACCTTCCCGACTTCGATCTTGACTTCGGTACAGACGACAGAGAGATCATCCTGAAGTATATCTTCCGCCGGTACGGCAGGGACCATGTCGCGATGATCGGCACCTTCAGCACGCTGCGTGCGCGTTCGGCGCTGCGGGAGACGGCGAAGGCGCTGGGGATACCGGAGGGGGAGATACGCCAGTTCATCAGGGCGATCCCCTTCTACGCCTCTATTGACAGGCTCGATCACCTCGCGAAAGTCTCGCCCCGTGCGGCGGGGCTGCCGGTCGACAGGGAGCCGTTCAAGACCCTTATCGCTATAGCGCGGAAGATCGGCGGGTTCCCGCGGCACATGGCGACGCATCCATGCGGGCTCGTCGTGTCGCCCGAGCCTATCACAGGGATGATGCCGATGCAGCGCGGCGACAAAGGGTACGAGATAACGCAGTGGTCGATGTACGAGGTAGAAGAAGCAGGGCTGGTCAAGATCGACATCATCGGGCAGAAGGGTCTTGCCGTGATAGGCGAGGCTTGCTCGATGGCGGAGGAGAACGAGGGAAGGCCGCTTCATCCCGAACGTGTCGACTATCTCGATGATGCCGATACGAAGAAACTCCTGCGGACCGGGAGGACCGAAGGGTGCTTCTACATCGAGTCGCCTATCATGATGCAGCTGATGAGCCAGGCGAGGTGCGACGACTTCGAGGTGCTGACCGCGTTGTCGTCTATCATCAGGCCCGGCGTATCGAGCCACGGCGGGAAGCGAAGCTACCTGCACCGGGCTCTCGGTCTCGAGGAGGTTCCTGCCATGCACCCGGCAGTCGCCGCGGTGCTGCGCGACACGTACGGCTGCCTGATATACCAGGAGCAGGTGATACGTCTCGCGGTTGCGGTGGCGGGGATGAGCTACGGCGAAGCTGACGGGCTGCGGCGATGCATGTCGTTCAAGAACATCGATGGTGAGACGATAGAGAGCTACCGTGAGGCCTTCCTGCACGGGGCGCGCGGGCGCGGGATCCCCGACGAGACGGCGGAGGACGTCTTTGAGAAGATAGCGGCATTTGCCGGATACGCTTTCTGCAAGGCGCATTCGGCGTCTTTTGCCCTCGAGTCGTTCGAGAGCGCCTGGTGGAAGGCGCATTATCCGGCCGAGTTCATGGCGGCGGTCCTTTCCAACGGTGGAGGATACTACGGGTATGAGGAGTACCTCGAAGAGGCAAGGCGTATGGGGCTTGAGCTCCTGCCTCCCTGCGTCAACAGGAGCCGGGTCCGTCATCACGGACGTGGCTGGGAACTGCGCATAGGTTTGATGCAGGTGAAGGGGCTGACCTCGGCGACGATCGAGGCGATCGTCGGTGCGCGCCCGTTTGAGTCGCTTGCAGATCTTATCGAGAGGGTGCCCGCCTCGCAGTCAGAGATAGAGTCGCTGATCCGCTGCGGGGCGCTTGCCTGCTTCGAACGTACGAGGCCGGAGCTGATGTGGGAGCTTCGTGTGATGAAAGCGGCGGACGGCGAAACGGAGCCTGATGTCCCGTCGGTCCTCGGTCTTGTCCCGGAGATACCCGACTTCGACCTTCGCCGCAGCCTCGAGGCGGAACGCAAGACGCTCGATATGTGCGTGGCGGCCCATCCCCTCGTGATGTACGAGGAGGAGCTGGATGAGCTTGCAGGCAAGGTGAATCTCACCAGTTCGGCCGACCTGCACGATCACGACGGCAGCGAGGTCGACCTGGTCGGGTGGAGGGTGACGGCGAAGGCGACGCGTACGAGCGACAAGGGGGAGGAGATGATCTTCGTGACCTTCTCCGACCGTTCCGGACGATTCGAGGCGATCTTCTTCCCCCGGGTCTACCGGCGCGTCGCCCGCGAGCTCTTCCGTGCCCGCGGCCCCTATCATATCCGTGGCCGGGTAGATAGCGACCTCGGGGCGGTAAGTGTCATCGCGGAGGATATCAATCTGCTGCAAATGGAGGATGTAGAGGCGGCCTATTGATCGATAGTGGTGGAGAGTATCTTCTGCTCGAGGGCCAGGGTGATTCCGAACTTTTCACGGACCTTCTCGCGCACCAGTTCTATGAGGCCGATGATATCACTGGAAGTTGCGTTTCCAGTGTTGATTATGAAGTTTCCGTGCTTTTCGCTTACTTCGGCTCCACCGACCTTCAGCCCCTTGAGACCGGCCTCCTCGATCAGGTACCCGGCATGGCTCCCCTCGGGATTCCTGAAGACGCTGCCTGCGTTGGGGAACTGCATCGGGTAGAGCTTTCCACGTTCTTTCCAGATCCTGTCAATATTCTTCAGAGCCGCTGCTCCATCTACTTCGACCAGGTTGAATGCGGCGTTGGTGATGAGCCAGTCGTTGCCCTGGAAAATACTGGTCCGGTACCCGAATCCCATATCAGAAGGGGAGAGGTTCAACAGTTCTCCCCCGGGCGTGACGGCCTCAACCGAATCGATGATGGCGGAGACCTCTCCGTCGTTCGTTCCGGCGTTCATTACGACTGCCCCGCCTACTGTCCCGGGGATACCGGTAATATGCTCGAATCCTCCGAGGTTCTCTTGCGCGGCGCTTCTGATCAGTGAATCGAGATAGACCCCCGCGTCGACAATGGCCTTTCCGTTCCCGCTGAAGTCGATCCTGGCGCCTTCGCTTTTTGTCTTCAGAACGATGCCTTCCATGCCTTCGTCGGGAACGATTATGTTGGATCCGGCTCCGATAACGGTCAGCCTGTGACCGTTGTCAAGGGCGAACCTGTAAACCCATTTAGCGTCATTTCCGTCCGCGGCGATTATGAGCAGCTCCGCCTCGCCTCCCGTGCGGTAGGTGGTGTGAGCGCTGAGCGGTTCGGATGGAAGGACCTCACCGGAGATGTTCTCTTTGATATTTTCAATAACGGAACTGTCGATCATATTCTTCTCACTCGATCGTTACGGTCATAAGATCTGGGCCGTCATAGAAGTCATCGTCACTGAGAAGGTCCTTCATCCTCATGTTGCTCACGTGAGGTGGCTTGTCGAGCTTTATCGATATCGTATACGTCCCCGGAGCGATATCTTTCGGTATGGGTACATCGAAGTACTCCCTCAGTATCTTGCCGGTCGGCCATTTGTCCGGGGGGTAGATCCCCTCGAAGGGGAGCTTGTCGATCCTGAATCTGTACCTCTCACCTCTGGTTATTTCGACTATCTTCCTGTAGATCTTGCCGTAGCGGGGACTGTAAAGCGCCCCTTTCTCGAAATCAGTGTCGAACCTGACGTACATTATGTAGCTTCCAAATTCCTTTTCGGTTCTGGCCACCCAGTCAACGTAAAGCCTGAGAGTCTC
>RCNF010000220.1_pt1 | contig 27378 bp, 15 predicted proteins | sample 2041311 | NCBI WGS metagenome assembly RCNF01 (sample SAMN09708228, study PRJNA481090) | Marine sediment metagenome, whole genome shotgun sequencing project. | biome: marine sediment; feature: ocean; material: sediment; isolation source: Sewage treatment plant 2 marine sediment (STP2) ...
TTCATTCCGACCTCCTGACCTTACCAGGGCCAATCCTCCTGGATGCACAATCAAAAGGACGGCCCCGTTGCCGAGGCCGTCCCTGGTTCATGCGAGGCTACTAATTACTGACCACTGCTCAGGGTCAGAATAACAGCATCCTTACCGAAACCGGTGATGGTGTAACCCACGGGAATATTGGTATTGAGGTCCAGGACTGCAACGATACCGACCTGGCCAGGCGTAGTAGCGGCAGCCGCATACTGGGGCTCGGTCCAACCGGCGGTGAAGGCGTTCTGCAGGACCCGGACATTGTTAACGTTATTGGGCAGCAGGGGCTGCAGGTTGGCACCAGTGTCGGAATAGACGCCATCGTTACGAACGGCGAAATCCTCGGCGGCCAGCTGCACGGTGTGCGCCGCACCCTTGACCTTGGCTTCCTTGGCACGATCCTGCATGCTGATGAAGTTAGGAATAGCGATGGCGGCCAGAATACCGATAATCACGACTACGATCATCAGCTCAATCAGAGTAAATCCCTTACGATTCAACACATCATTCTCCTTCGATTTCGGCCCACGGTACATCTTCGTGCGTAGACCTCTTGGTGCTTGCTGCCGGGTTGTCCGGCTCTCTACCTGCCAACGGCAGTCCACTTGAAGCAATGGCCGTGCCATTTGCCCCTTTATCAGTCAATAACGCCAACGTGTTGGAATTAAATGACCTACAAGTTTCAATTTTTGGGCAGGGGCAAAATAGTCCCGGCAATTTGCGTGCAGATTGCCTGTTGCCACCCATTTTTCCTTGCGATTCAAAAGCCGGACCACATTTAAACCTCAGTAGGTTCGGTGACCGACTCCCCGGATTCGCGAATCACCGATTCCACCGCCTCGATCAATTCCTCGCCCGGAACTTGTTCATTTTCATCAGCTTCGAAGTCCTGGTCCGATCCCGTATCCTGCAGACCGTATTTCTTGAGTTTCCGGTACAGGGTCGAGGCGTTGATACCCAGGATCTCCGAGGTCTGTTTGCGAGCCCCGCCCGTAGCCTCCAGAACGCCCAGGATGTGGGCCCTTTCCAGATCGTCCAGGGTAACCCGCCCGCCGACAGCAAGGTTGCAGGTCGAAGATTCGGACCCGGTCCCGGTGGTCACGAAGGCCGGCAGGTCCTTGACGGTGATCTTGTCCCCGTCACGAATGATGCTGGCGCGTTCGATGACGTTTTCGAGCTCCCGCACATTGCCGGGCCATTCGTACCCCTGAAGGGCGTCCAGGACCCCGTCTTCGATCAAGGCGCCGAGGTTGCCGTGAGTCGATTCCGGATAACAGCGTTTGAGGAAGTGGTCCACCAGCAGGGGAATGTCCTCGAGGCGTTCACGAAGGGCGGGCAAATGCATGGGGATCACGTTCAAACGGTAGTAGAGGTCGGTGCGGAAATTGCCGTCGTTCACCTCTTGCTCCAGGTCCCGGTTGGTGGCCGCGATGACCCGCAGATCGACCTTTACGGGACTGCTGCTGCCCACCGGATACACTTCCCGTTCCTGCAGCATGCGCAGCAATTTGACCTGGATGGCATGGGGCGTTTCCCCGATCTCGTCCAGGAAGATGGTCCCGCCTTCGGCTTGTCGGCAGAATCCGTCGTGGTTGCGGTCCGCGCCGGTGAACGAACCTCTCACGTGTCCGAACAACTGGCTTTCCAGGAGGGTCTCGGGAATGGCGCCGCAGTTGATGGCGACAAAGGGCCCGTCGGCCCGGTCGCTGCGGTGATGAATGGACTGAGCGATCAGTTCCTTGCCGGTCCCGCTCTCCCCGTTGATCAGAACCGTCGCCGTGGTGCCCGCAATCTTGTCCACCATCTTGTAGACCGACCGCATGCGCGCACTTTGGCCGATGATGTTCTTGCGCCGTTTATTGCGGGTCAGTTCCTTCTTGAGCTTGATGTTTTCGGTCTTGGCCTGGCGCAGGGCCAGGGCGTTGCGAACGACCATCTTGATTTCGTCGTTCTTGCAGTGTTTCTGCATGTACGAGAAAGCGCCGAGATTCACCGCGTCGATGGCCGACTGCTCGCTGGCATAGGCCGTCATGATGATCACCGGGGTGGTCGGATCAATTCCCTTGATCCCCTTAAGCAACTGGATGCCGTCCATCTTGGGCATCTGGATATCGGTCATGACCACATCCACGGGGTTACTGTCGACGACCTGGAGGGCCTGAGCCCCCGAGTTGACCGTCGTTACCTCATAGCCCTCTTTCTGCAGAAGAATCGAAAGGTACTGGCACATCGATTCTTCATCGTCAACGACCAGGATCTTGCCCAGGGCCATTGAATTCTCCTTGTTGCTGGAGGCATGTTGCACTGTCTGAATGGGTATCGTCAGGTAGCGGGAACGCTTTAACGCGAAATGCGAAAAAGTGGGTTCTTTCTCAAAAAAATAGCCCTCCGGGTACGGATGGCTGACCAGCCCTCATTGCATTGTGCATGATCAAAAGGGAAGAAATTCCGCGGGTCAAACGACCGAAAGGGGTTCAGGAGCTGTTTCAGAGGGTTTTTCCCCATCGTCCCGGTCGGACATCGGACCACCGGGGTCGAGAAGCCCCTGATCCACTGGCCACCGGACCCGGAAAATGGCGCCCCGGTCCGGATGGTCTTCGGCCTTCACGCTGCCTCCGTGGGCGCTGGCGATGCGTGCGACGATAGACAGGCCCAGACCGGTGCCCCCCTCTTTGGTGGTTTTGAAGGGTGAAAACAGGTCGTCACGGATTTCCGACTCGATACCGGGGCCATTGTCCGTGACCACCAGTTCGTAGGTTTCGCCGTCAGCGACCAGATTCAACCCGATGCGCAGTTCCCCTTGGTAGGCCATGGCCTGGCAGGCATTGATGGCCAGGTTCAAGGTCATCTGGGTCAACTGGCCGGGATCCGCGACGATGGCCAGGTCGGCTGGATCGACCCCACAGAAAACCTCCACCTGACCACCCTTGGCGGCGACGTGCTGCCGAATCTGCAGGGAAATCTGATCGCGAAATTCCTCGGCTCCGAAACACGACTTGGTCGCGGCGGGCATCCGGGAATAGGCCAAAAAATCGTTGATGATGGTGTTGACCCGGGCGCTTTCCTTGAGCACGAGCGCCAGCAACTGGTCCTGATATCCAGCCAGTTCCAGTTCACCGGCCAGAATCTCGACGCTGCCGCGGATGCTGGCCAACGGATTGCGGATTTCGTGGGCGATACTGGCGGCCAATTCCCCAATCGCCGCCAGTCGGTCGGATTCACGGATGCGGGCGCTCATTTCTTTTTCGCGGGTCAGGTCGGTGAAGATGGTGATCGCCCCGATGACCCGCCCGTCTGGAGCCGTGACATGGTTGACATTCAGCCCCAGGGGCATCCGTATACCCTTGCGGCTGATATGGACCTCACCCCGGGAAACGGAATCCCCACCCAAAGCCACCGGGAGAATGATATCGGTCAGTTCCTGCATTCCATCTGCCATCACGCCTCGGATATCCTGTTTCAGAAGCTTCTCGGGAGCCATCTTGAGGATGCGGGAGGCCGAGGGATTCACCCGCGTGATCACCCCCTTGCGGTTGACGGTGATCAGGCCGCTCTGGATGTTGTCCAGAATGTTGCGGACTTCACAGCGGGCCTTCTGGGCCACGATGCGGCTGCGGGTCTCTTCCTGCCGGCGGGCCGCCAAGCGATGAGCCAGACCTCCGCTGATCATGCCGGTCACCAGGAAAACCGCCATGTGCAGGGCGGTGACAAAAACTTGCCATCCCTGCAGGTAATCCAGGGTTGATTCGGTACCGGTCAACAACCAGCCCAGAGCCAGGCCGAAGTGACCCCCGCCGACCAGGATGGCAGCGGTGCCCGCAATGGCTATGGACCAACGGGCGTCGCGGTAGTAAGCCCCCAACATGATCGGAACCAGGAACACCAGCGGAAAGGCCGAATAGGGTCCCCCCGAAAAGTGGACCAGCAGGCCGATGCACAGGGTGTCGGCGGCCAGCTGGACGGAAAGGAGCAGCCGGCGGGGCGCCCCCGCCAGGTAGGCGGCCCAGCAGACGGTGATTGTCGTGTAAAGCAGCCCGAGAGAACCGAGCAGGCCGGCGGGGCTGACATCCTGGGATCCGAAATAGTGGACAAACAGGGATGAAACAGAGAGAAATGCGGCCAAAAGCAGCCGCCATATCAATAGCTTGGCGTTGGGATCACGGCCGCCGGGTCCGGAAACCTTATTCGGGACCCGGCTGCCGTCAATCGAATCGGACAACCCCATCACCCCACGACGCTGGACATCTTGAACATCGGCAAATACATGGCGATGAGCATGCCACCGACCATGGTGCCCATCACCACGATCATCACCGGTTCGATGGCCGCGGTCAAAGCGTCAACCGCCGCGTCCACCTCGTCATCGTAGAAATCGGCGATCTTGGCCAACATTTCGTCCAGGGCGCCGGTCTGTTCACCGATGCCGATCATCTGTACGACCATTGGCGGGAAAACACCACTGGCCTTCAAGGGCGCGGCGATGGTGTCACCCTGGGCAATACTCTTGGCGGTCTCGTCGATGGCTTCCTTGATCACCCGGTTGCCCGCGGTACGGGAAGTGATTTCCAGTCCCTGCAGGATGGGCACACCGGAACCGATGAGGGTACCCAGGGTGCGGGTGAACCGGGCCACTGACGACTTGAGAATCACGGTGCCGATCACCGGGATTTTCATGAACATCTTGTCGGTGTTTCGTTGACCGGTCACCGTGGCGCGGTACCGTTTGAACGCCCAGGTGAACAGCACGGAGCCGCCCAGCATGGCCCACCAGTAGCCACGGATGAATTCCGAAATGTTCATGACGATTTGCGTGGGCATCGGCAGGGTGCCCCCGAAATCGGAGAACATCTTGGCAAAAACCGGGATCACGAACATCAACATGAATATGCACGCACCACCGGCCACCGTCAGCACGATTGCCGGATAGGTCATGGCGCCCTTCACCTTGCGTTGCAGGGCGTCGGCCTTTTCCAGGAACACGGCCAGACGGCTGAGAATGACGTCCAGGATACCGCCGGCCTCGCCCGCGGCAATCATGTTCACATAGAGGTCGGAAAAGATCCGCGGATGTCTTTCCAGAGATTCGGCCAGGGTCGAACCGCCTTCCACATCGGCGGTAACCTTCAGGACCGTCTGCTTGAAGTGGGGCTTATCCAGCTGGCGGCCCAGAACGTCCAGGCACTGGACCAGGGGCAGACCGGCATTGACCATGGTGGCGAACTGCCGGGTAAAAACCGAAAGATCCTTGACCGATACGCCCTTTTTCTGCAGGAAACCGATGTTGATTTCCTTGGGCTTCTTTTTGATCGAAGTAATCACGATCCGGCGTTTGCGGAGGTATTCCCCCACGGACGCCTTGTCAGGTCCTTCGTATTCTCCCGAAAGGGTCTCGCCTTTCGCGGTCTTGCCTTTCCAAAGAAAAATCGTGGCGCTCACGGGATTCCTCCCCTTCCTATTTAGCCATGCCGACGGGTTCGCCGAGCATTCCCAGAAGTTCCTGGGCGTCGGATGTCCGCCCCATCGCTTCATCCAAAGTGATCCATTTGTTGAGCACCGCCTGGTGCAGCGACTGGTTCATGGTCTGCATGCCGTGTTTTTGTCCGGCTTGCATCAGTCCGTAGATCTGATGGGTCTTGTCATCGCGGATCATGGCCTTGATCCCCGGGGTGCAGACCATGATCTCCATGGTCATGACCCGGCCGCGGCCGCGTGCCCGGGGGATCAGCTGCTGGGTCAGCACGCCGCTCAGCGAAAATGCCAGCTGCGCTCTGACCTGGTTCTGCTGTCCCGGAGGAAAGACGTCGACGATACGGTTGATTGTCTCGAACGTGCTGTTTGTATGCAGGGTCGCCATGGCCAGGTGGCCGGTCTCGGCTATGGTCAGAGCCGCGCCTATGGTTTCTTTGTCCCGCATCTCACCGATGAGGATCACGTCCGGGTCCTGCCGCAGCACGTACTTCAGGGCGTCAGGAAAACTGTGGGTATCGCTGTTGACTTCGCGCTGGTTGATGATGCACTTCTTGTGCTGGTGCACGAACTCGATGGGATCCTCGATGGTGATGATATGTCCACTTAGAGTGCTGTTGATCGTATCGACCATGGTGGCCAAGGTCGTGGACTTGCCGCTGCCGGTGGGGCCGGTGACCAGAATCAGCCCCTGAGTCTTGTTGATCAGCGTACGGCAGATCGGAGGCAGACCCAGTTGCTCGAAGGTGTGGATCTCGTAGGGAATCTGGCGGATGGCCATGGCGGTCACGCCGCGCTGCTGGAACACGTTGGCGCGGAACCGGCTGATGCCCTGCACGCCGAAGGACAGATCCAGTTCCTGGTCGTTCTCGAAGCGCTTTTTCTGTTCCTCGTTGAGGATACTGTAGGCCAGGCGCCGGGTTTCATCCCCGGTCAAGACCGTGAACTGGGAGGTCTGCATCAGTCCGTCGACTCTGTATTGCGGCGGAACACCCGCCGTCAGATGAAGATCGCTGGCCCCCTTGGCCACCATCTCTTCGAGAAGCTCTCGCATTCCAATCACGTTATCTCTCCTCCTGGTTGTCGTGCGGTTGAGCGACCCTATGCGTCACTATTCGACCATGGCGGTTTCGCGCAACACTTCCTCGACAGTGGTAATCCCCTTGGCGACCTTGATGAGCCCATCCTGACGCAGGGTCAACATTCCCTGCTTGATGGCCAGCTTCTGAATTTCCGATGTCGGAGCCCGGTCCAGGATCAACTCCCGGATCTCCGGGGTGACCGGCATGACTTCGTACAGCCCCTGTCGTCCCGAATACCCTGAACCGTTGCATTGATCACAGCCCTTCCCCTTGGAGACAGTGGTGTCGGGGGGCAGGCGCAGGTCACTCAAAGCCTCGGCGGACAGCTGAATCTCTTCCTTGCAGTTTTTGCATATTCTCCGGACCAGGCGTTGGGCCATGATCAGGACGGTGGAACTGGCGACCAGGAACGGTTCAATGCCCATGTCGATCATCCTGTTGATCGTGCTCGGGGCATCGTTGGTATGCAGGGTCGAGAGCACCAGGTGACCGGTCAACGCGGCCTTGGTGGCGATGCCGCCGGTTTCCAGGTCACGAATCTCACCGACCATGACGATGTTGGGATCCTGCCGCAGGAACGCCTTGAGGGCCGCAGCAAAAGTCAGGCCCACATCGTCCCGGACCTGGACCTGGTTGATGCCGTCGATGTTGTACTCGACCGGGTCCTCGGCGGTCATGATGTTGCGTTCGGTGTCATTCAGTTTGGACAGACAGGAATACAGAGTGGTCGTTTTACCGGACCCGGTCGGGCCGGTCACCAGGACCATCCCGAAGGGCGCGGCGATGGCCTCGTAGATGTCGTCGATGGCCTTCTGCTCCATCCCGAAGTCGGCCAGGTTCAGATTCAGGTTGCTCTTGTCCAGGATACGCATCACGACCTTCTCCCCGAAAATGCAGGGCAGGGTCGAGACACGAAGGTCTACCTTCTTGGAGCCGATCTTCAACTTGATGCGGCCGTCCTGGGGAATGCGGCGCTCGGCGATATCCAGCTCGGACATGATCTTCAGTCGGCTGGTGATCGCATTCTTCAGTTTGATGGGCGGCTCCATCACTTCGGACAGTATGCCGTCGATGCGATAGCGGACCCGCATGTTGCGTTCGTAGGGTTCGATGTGAACGTCGCTGGCCCCCAGCTTGACCGCCTCGGCCAGCAGGGTGTTGACGAGTTTGACGACCGGAGCGTTCTGGCCTTCCTGGCCGGTGATGTCATCATCGTCCGCGTCTTCCACCAGCTCGATGTCGTCCTCGATGCCCTCCATGATCGAGGCCAGCGAATCGGTGGTCGCGTAGAACTTGTCGATGTATTTCTTGATGGACATCTCACCGGCGACGGCCGGTTGCACGTCCAGGCCGGTAATGAACTTGATGTCGTCGATGGCAAAAATGTTGTTCGGGTTGGCCATGGCCACGGTCAGGACACGACCCGCGCGGTTGATGGGGAGCACCTGGAACTTGCGGGCCACGTCGCCCGGGATCATATCGATGCATTCCATCTCGACTTCGGTTTTTTCCAGGACCAAAACGGGCAGGTTGTAGATCCTGCCGACAAATTCCGCGAAGGTGGATTCGTCGATGACGCCGATCCTGACCAGAGCCTGGCCCAGGGATCCGCCTTCCTTGTTCTGAAGTTCCCGGCCCTTGGCCAAGCTGGCTTCGTCTACGAGACCGGCTTCAAGCAGTTGCCCGGCTATCTTGTCTTTGGAGGCCGCGGTGGAACCTGTATTCATGTTGCGATGACTCCGCTCTTGTATTTCCCTAATCCGGATCCAAACCGGCAAAACGCCGGATTTCGGCCGTTGTGTCCACCGGGCTCCCTCAAGTGGGGATCCCGGCAGTCCATCCATGCCATTTCATTTTCGGATGTTATGCTGGCGACTTTACCGATGATTTAAGGGGAATCTTCGACCAGGGTGTCCGGAACCGTTTCCACGATGTAGATGACCAAGGGGGCCAACCTGGCTGTAAGGGTGGGTCCGATGCCCTTGACCAAGCTTAAATCCTCCTCCTGGGTGAATATGAAGCCCTCGGCGCGCATTTCCTCGATCCGAGCGGCCAGGACCGGCCCCACTCCCGGCAGCAGGGTCAAACTGTCCACGTTGCAGGTATTGATGGGTAAAGGGGAGGTCAACACGGGCCGGGGAGCTTTCTGGGGCTTTTCGGCCGCGGCGGCCGGGAGCACGATTTCGTCCAACCACAGGTGTTCGCGCCACTGCCCGTCCACGGTGACCAGCATCCGGTGGCGAACCAGACGTCCGCACATCAGCAGGCAGAAGACCAGAAGGATTCCGATAGCCTGGCGGCGCGAAAGGGGGGAAATCGATCGGCGAGGACGATTTAGTACCGGAAACCCCAATGCAGCCTGAAATCCATTTCCTGGTCGGGGCTCAGGGCACCGGCCGTCATTTGGGTCTTTTCTCCAGTCAGGTTGCGGATCGCCAAGGACAGGTTCGCCCCCACCAGGCGGAAACCCACCAGCAGATCGTGCACCGTCCGAGAGGGCAGGCGGTAGGTCCGGGTCACGTCCCAGGGATCGGCCATCTCCGCACTGCGGGTGCTGAACAGGGCGATTTGTAAGATGCCGTCTTCCCTGAAGAAATGGTTCTCCCACATCAGGTGCAGACGCAGATATTTGTCGGCCGGCAGAAGACTCGCGCGTCCGGATTTTTCCTCGAAGCTCTGCCACGTACCCTCCAGCATGATCCGACCCCAGCCGAGAAAGCGTCCCTGGCGGCCCAGGCTTCCGGTCACTCGGGCGGCATCCAGCTTCAGGCTGTTGTTCCAGATACCCTGATCTCCACCCGGGGCCAGGGCCTGCCAGGTAATCCCGTCGGTCAGCCGCCTTACGCTGCCATCGACAGCAAGATCGATTCCCAGGAGGCGCCGATTGAGCAAGAGACCGGCCCGCAAGGTTTTTTCGCGTTTCAGGTCGGAATTGGGAAACAGGGCGAGTCGCCGGTCGTCCACGACATGGAGTATGGGCGTCAACAATTCATCACTGCGAGGCGCCCGGCCGCCGTAGTGCAACTCGAGCCGCCACCAGGGCTGCCGGTCATCCTCTTCCCAGGCGAGATCCAGATGGGGGCCGAAGCCTGCATGCCGGTCCCACTGGCCGCCCAGGCCGAACAACAGTCGCCAAGCCCCGCTCCTGACACCCGTTCGGGCGACGGCCAGGCCGGTCTGCCCCGCCCCCTCGCCATTGCCAGAAAAACCGGCGGCCCAGTTCTGCGACGTTCCCGTGTCATAGACCTTCCAGTTGGTGAACTGAAATTTCAGGCCCGTCTGCGGTTGGGTTTCGTCCAGTCCAGACTCGGCCGAACGGATCAGGTCAACTGTCACCCCTTCCCGCCCGGTTTCGACTTTCCGGCGCTCGTTGCCCACCGAAAGGGTGTCGCGATCACCCCATTCAATGTCCCGGTTTTTCCAGAACAGAGAGGTCCGCCAGCGCCAGTCACCGGTACGGGCTGTCATGGTGGCGGCGATGCCGTCGTCCCAGACCTCCATGTGGTCGGCGCCCAGAGCGGGCAGGCCGTCCTTGGTCTTGCGCCCGTTGGAATACTCCACCACCAGTTGATTCGATTCATCCAGCCTGCGGAAGATCCGCGTGCGGCTCTGACGGATCTTGCCCTGGCCCGGAAAACCATCTGGCCGGGTTTGAACAAAAATCTCGTCCGGTTGGTCGGTGTAATTGTAGCCCTCGTTATCCAGGGATTCCTCGAATTCAAAGGACGCCCGCCAAGCAGCCTGCGGGGTGAGGACGTTGATGGCCCGGAAGTAGGTCTCATGGGGCCCTTTGATTCCACGGTAGACGGAAACGGCTTTGCCGGAGTCCGGGTCTTCCGTATCCAGGGTTACAAGTCCGCCGGTTCCCCCCCAGCCGTCAGTGCCCGGCCCACCATCGCGTGCCACCAAGGCCTCGGTCGGAACCAGGGAGGGGTCGTCGGCCAGCACGTGTCCCGTACCCACGGGAATTCCATCCCGCGTGAACATGGGCACCGGGCTGGTGGTGGCTTCACCCAGGATCACCGCCTGTGCCCCCAGACCTCCGTCAGTCACCGGCACCCAGGTGGAATACCAGTCAAGCCAGTCCAGGGCCGTCGGAGCAAAGGGCGTCCACAAGGCACGAGTCCACCCCATTGTCTGGTGCGCCCGCTGGGAAATGCGCGAGGTCGGTGGTTCCAGCTTCGGGCCCGGCTGACCAAGGGTATCCGGCTTCGCCTCCGGGGCATTCCTTACCAACGTGCTATCCGGGGCTGATTCGGAAGAGGGTTCAGTCTCCTGGGCCGAAGCGACCCCCACGGTCAAGACCCCCAAAAGCATGACGGCCGACAGGAGGGACGCTCCATTCGAACGGCCCTTGAGCGGGGCACGGGCCAGTAAAGCCAGACGGGGTAACAGGACCGGCAGCAAGACGGAAAAGACGGCGGTATTCACCCCGGCGTGCACCAAAAAAAACGGTACCGCGCCGACCAGAACAACCACGGGTTCGAGATCGAAGGCCACGATGATGGCCAGATTGGTCAGCAGATCGTAACCGATCGTGGCGACCAATCCGGTCCCGCCCGCCCAGACCATGGCGCGGATTCTATGACGGTTGGACAAGGCTCGGATCAAAGGACGCGCACTCCAACTGCCGACCGCACCGGCGAGACCCAATCCGACCGTCTGGGCCATCAACAACAGCGGATGAGGAAGGCCGTAGGGTGAACCCAGGGAAAAAATCGCCGCAGCCAAAACTCCGGTCAGGGATCCACCCCGCACACCCAGCACCGCCCCCGCCAGGGCGATGACCAGGGTCATGAGTTCCACGTTGGGCACCCCGGCCAGCAGGTATCCGGCCCCCACCGCCGTACCCGTAAAAAGGCCCAGCAACACGGGTTGCCGGACCGGGGATGTCTTGAGGGTGCCGTTTCCCGGTTTATTCATGGCCGCATCTTAAGTTAACAAACGCGGCGGATCAAGAATTCCCGAAAAACCTTATGGAGCGTTTGCAGCTCAGAATCAGACCCCAGCCAGTTGCCTCAACCGGGTGGAGGTGTCCAGGTAGTTGGGCGCGGCGGCTTGGATCTCCTTGTATATCTGAGCCGCAGGCTCGGGACGGTCGGCCATTTCATGGGCCCTACCGATATGGTAACGCAGGCTGAGATTCTCACGCGAGTCCGCCTCGGCGAACTGGAGTCCCGATGTCAGGACGGTGATGGACTCGTCGGCTTTACCGGCACGCTGCAGGGTGATACCCCACATTTCATGGGCGCGGATAGTGTAGTCGTCGTCTGCGGCCGCGGTCTCGAAACTTTCGCCGGCCTTGTCGAAGAGGCCCATTTCCAGGTAGACCATACCCATTTCATAGAGTCGGTCGGCATCTTCTTCGGAACCGTCGCCACCGACCACGCTGCCGATTTCCGCGGCGATGGTGTCCAACTGGGAGGAGTCATCACCCATCACGGCACTGGAATCTTCGGCCAGGATCTGAGCCAGCAGATCGACCGATTCGGGCTCTTCTGCGGGGACGGCCGAATTCGGCGAGGCGGGTCCGTCGGAGAGGATGGTTTCCATTCCCCCACCAGCGGTCGCAAGATCCGTATTGTCTTCTTCGGGAATGACCACACCCTGGGTGGCCTGGGCAATGAGGGCTTCGATGTCCGAGCTGTCGTCATCATCAATGACGAGACAACCTTCATCGTCCTTGGCGACCGGAACGTTTTCCACTTTCGCAGCGGGTTCCTCAGGGATTTCAATGGTGACACCCGAAAAGGAGGTCTCCACCGAGTCCGACCCGACCGCCGGCGGATCGGGCTGAGGTTCGGCAGGGGATTCCACAGGACCGGCGGGGGCCACGTCGTCCCCTCCCAGAGTGACCGAATTGTAATCGGCCAGGGGAGCCTCTTCCGGGACGGCCGAGGGGTTGACCAGTTGGTTCCACTTTCCGAATTCGGGATAGTTCTGTATATCCGGCGAGGTGGCCAGGATTTCGTCCACCAATTTGCTGGCGCTGTCCTGGTCACCCGAGTCGTACATTACACAGGCCTTCAGACAATCGGCGCGACTGGCCTCCAGGGGCTTTTGCCAACTGCGGAAAATCTTGGCCAGGGCCTCCATGATGGGCTGGCTGGTGGGATACAATTCCAGAAGCTTGGTGCAACGTTTGAGGAAGATCTCCTGGAGCTCCGCACTCATGTGCTCACTACCGCTGAGGAAGACCAGGGCGTGGGACTCACCCTCCACCACCAGATCCTGGGAAGAACGGATCTCGGCCAGGTACCAGTGAGCGTGCATGTTTTCTTCGTCGTGCCGAAGGATTTTCTTGCAGATGGCGACGGAATTATTCAGCAGGCCGGTCTTGCGGTACTTGTTGGAGGCGGAAAGAAAATGCTTGAGGGCCTGACGGGTGTTCCCCGCCTTCAGACACAGATCGCCAAGCTCGTTGATGACGGTCGGATTGCTCTTCTCCACTTCCAGAATCTGCTCATAGACCGAGATAGCCAGATCCCAGTTCCGGTCTTTCCCAGCCTTATAGGCTTTCTGCTTCAATTGGCTAAGCTTGGACAAGAGGCAGACCCCCGCTGTCAGCAGTCGGCTTGTGATGAACTACCCGTAGCCAGCGAACCTTCGCCGACTTCCCTTGCCTAGTCATCGCCGATTCCGGGGGTGGGTTAAGGAATAATCTTCCTTCCGCCAAGGAAAACCGAGTCCACGGGGTTATGGCCCGCCCGGTAGGGCGCCAAACGGTAATCAGGACCGTCCAGGAGCAGGAAATCAGCCATTTTGCCCGGTGCCAAAGAACCCACCTCAGCAGCCCTTCCCACCGCCCAGGCGGCGTTGAGGGTTGCCGCGACCAGGCTCTCGGCGGGGGTCAGCCGCATCTGGGTGCAGGCGATGGCCATGATCAGGGGAACCGAAAGGATGGGACAACTGCCCGGGTTGAAATCCGAGGCCAGGGCCAGGGCGCAGCCCTGGTCGATCATACCCCGACCAGGCGCGTACCTGTCCAAACCGAGGGTAAAAACCGTACCTGGGAGCATGACCGCCACCGTGGACGATCCGGCCAGGGCCTCACGTCCCTGGGCATCGATCATGATCAGATGGTCGGCGGAATCGGCGCCGAGGCGGGCGGCCAGGACGGCGCCGCCCATGGGTTCCAGTTCATCGGCGTGAACGGTGAGCGACAGGCCCAGGTCCCGGGCCCGGGTCAGAATGATCAGGCTCTCCTCCAGGCCGAAGACCGACGGTTCACAAAAGACATCGCAGCGCTCGGCCAGTTTTTCCCGGGCCACTCGGGGTAGGATCTCTTCGGTTACAAGTCGTACGTATTCCGAACGACGGTCCCGGAATTCGGCGGGCACTTCATGAGCTGCCAGGCAGGTACGTATCGACCTGATGCCCACAGCTGCCGCCGCCTCGCCGGCGACCTGCAGCATTTTCATTTCATCTTCGAGATTCAATCCGTAACCGCTCTTGATCTCGACCGTGGTGGTACCGAATGCCAGCATTTCCTTGAGCCGAACGGTGGTAAGTTCCACCAGATCCTCGGCCGAACGATCCCTGAGATCCGCAACCGAAGAATGGATACCGCCACCGGCCGCAGCGATCTCGAGATAGGTTTCACCCTTGATGCGACGTTCGTATTCGTCCTGACGGGTGCGTCCGAAAACCGCATGGGTGTGGGGATCCACGAAACCGGGAATCACCGCCCGGCCGGCCGCGTCGACTACCTCCACCAAATCCGGAATAGCCGGTTCGCCGAACACTGCGGTCAGAACTTCCTCTTCCGGTCCGCAGGCAAGGATCCGGCCGTCTCCCACCGCCAGGGCGGCCTCGGTGAAGATACCCAGATCCGTCATCCCGGCCCTGCGCCGGGGTCCGGCGTCCGCCTTGTCGTCGAGCTCGGGACTGTGAACCGTGCACAGCTGGCCTATTCCGGTCACGACGAGATCCACGGTCGCTGATCCGTCCCCGATTCCCGGAGCAATACGTACAGGAGCAGTCATGTCGGCTTCCTTAAATTTTGGCCCGCAGGCTCAGATGATCCCTTTCAGCGTCGCCAGCCCGGCCGCGGATACCTCGGGGAGGTCTCCCCGGCGCACCCAGTCCGACAGGCGGGCCACATCATCACTGAGCGACCGGTCCGCGGGATCGGGCTGGGACAGAGCGGCAATCTGTTTGGTGAGCGCGGCCAGCGGTTCGGACAGACCCAGGGGCGACCGGCCGGCGCGGGGCGCCAGATCGGCGCGCGTGATGTACTGCAAAGCACGGACGGCCGTCAACATCTCGGCCGCGACCACCGTCTCGGTGCGTTCGAGAACTCCGGCCAGTTTTAAAGCGGAGACACTGCCCATGCTCACATGATCCTCCTGCCCGTCGGAGGTCGGCACCGAATCGACGGCTGCCGGAAAAGCCTTGGATTTGTTTTCGGTCACCAAAGCCGCCGCCAGATACTGGAGGATCATCAAGCCCGATTCAAGTCCCGGATCCGCGGCCAGGAAACGAGGCAGTCGCCCACCGTTGCCCCCCAGCAGGAGATTGATCCTGCGCTCGGAAATATTGGCGATTTCGCTGACGGCCTGGTAAAGAAAATCGAGCTGGTGGGCCAGTGGTTGGCCGTGGAAATGCCCCCCGGTAATCACAAGTTCCTCGTCCGGCAGCAGGACGGGATTGTCGGTCACCGCATGGGCTTCGCGAAGGAACACCTCACCCGCATGGCGGACCACGCCCAGGCTGGCGCCCAGGACCTGGGGACTACACCGAACCGAGTAGGGATCCTGGACCCGAGCGCAATCATGGTGGGCGGACAGGATCTCACTGCCGTCCAGCAGGGCCCGGAAACAGGCGGCGACGTCCTCGATTTCAGGATGCGGGCGCAGATGGTGGTACCCCTGGTGGAAAGGCAGGGCGCTGCCTTCGAGAGCTTCCAGGGACAGGGCCGCGGCCAGGGTCGCCCGGCCTATGAGGTTCATCGCCCGGGCCACCGACACCAAACCGATACTGTTCATCTGCTGGGTGCCGTTGATCAGGGCCAGACCTTCCTTGGCTTCCAATTCCAGGGCGGCCCGGCCCCGAGAATCAAGTACTGGTCCGGCGTCAACGCGTTCGCCACTCGGTTCCAGAAAGTGGCCTTCTCCCATCAGTACCAAGGCCAGGTGGGAAAGTGGAGCCAGATCCCCCGAGGCCCCGACCGATCCCCGGGAAGGAATCCAGGGATGAAGATCGGCTTCCAACAACCAGAGCAATTGTTCCACGACGGCGACCCGGGCGCCCGAATACCCATGCGCCAGACTCATGGCACGCAGCAGGATCATCCCCCGAACCACCTCGCGATCCAGGGGATCTCCCCAACCCACCGCGTGGCTGCGCACCAGGTTCTTTTGCAACTGGACCTGGTCGGCCACCGGAATGACCGTGTCTGCCAGCCGTCCGAATCCGGTGTTCACCCCGTAGATGCGCCGGTTCGAAGTAACCAGCTTTTTCCGGAAATCATTGCAACGTTCCATCAAGCTGCGGGCTTTGTCTCCCAGCCGTACATCCGCACGGCCTGAACATACGGCCATGAACCCGGCCAGATCGATTTCCTGGTCACCTATGATGAATTCAATTTTCCCTCTGGATTCCACGACCACTCCCTGACCCGGCATGCCGGGATCAACGTTTGAAAAAATCATCCACCCGTTCCAGCAGATCGGCCGGACCGCCGAAAGAAACCGGCATGACGGGTAAAGCGCTCAAAAACGTAGTTCCGTAATTTTTGGTGTGCAACCGGTTGTCCAGAATGATCACCACGCCTCGGTCGCCCGTGCGGCGAATCAGGCGACCAAATCCCTGCCGCAACCGTAACACGGCATCCCGGACCATGAATGAGGTGAAGGGATTTTCTCCCACCGCGGCCAGCTTTTCACAGCGGGCCTCCACCCATGGATCCGACGGCACCAGGAACGGAAGTTTGGTCACCACCAGAATTTCCAGATCCTGACCGGGAAAATCAACGCCCTCCCAGAAAGTGGAAGTACCCAGCAAAACGGCGCGGGCGTGACGCCGAAATCTCGAAAGCAAGGTGCCGGGACCCGAGCGTGGATTCTGGGTCAACAACACCGGAAGGTCGGAGCTGCCGGTTCCGGTTTCTTCGGTCAAACCGGCCTCTTGCAGGACTTCCGCGGCCTCCCGGATCAGCCGGTAGGATGTGAACAGGCCCATGGTCTTGCGGGGAACACCCAGAGCCAGGTCCCTGATCACCTCGCCAACGGCGCGGCCAAAATGAGAAGCGCCGGGATCCGGGAAGTGGGACGGAGTCAGGATCAGAGACTGCTTGTGATATTCGAAGGGCGACGGGGTGGTGCTGGTCACCGTCGGAGGCCTGCGCCGGCTCAGTCCCAGTTCATTGAGCAGATGCGTGAAATCCTCCCCCACAGCCAGCGTGGCGCTGGTCATGACCGGTCGCAGGTCGGTTTCGAGCCAGAATTCCCGCAGCACCTGCCCGGATTCCAGCAGGGTGGCTCCCAGGCGGCGGATTCCACGGGAAGGCGCCGGTTCGATCCAGGTCACCCAGTTTTCGTCAGGGTCGGTCATGAGAAAGTGGATATCCAGGTGAAGCCTACCCAGCAACTGACCGGCCTGGGCCAGCTGGGCCAGGTCGTCTTCGATACCCGCGGAAAGATCATCCAGGACGGAAATGTGCCCCGCCAACCGGGCAAAGGTCCCGGAAGCTTCGGCCAGGTCTTCCAGGAGGCCCAAAGTTTCGGACCGGATATCGCCGAAGGCTTCGTCCTTGTCGCGAACGCGAACACGTCCCTGGTCCCTACCACCCGGCGAAACCGCTTCGTCGACCAACGAGCCCAGAGCCCGCCACCATTTATCGAATGCCTGGCCTGCGCGTATGAGGGCCTTGCCGAAATCCCGGCAGGAACCGGAAGCCTTTTTTCCTTCGGACCCATATCCCAGCAAACGGTCACTGGCCAAGGCGATTCTCGCGGGCAGGGATTCGACACCCTGGGCCGGCCCCACCAGATCTTCCAGTTCCCGCCAGCGCCACCGGCCACAGGCCACCGTGTGGGCATCCAAGGTCACGGCCGGCAGTCGGTGGGCTTCATCCACCACCAGATGATCTACCTCCCCGAGCAGGGTATGCCCCGATTGATGATCCGCCAGCAGGAGCGAGTGATTGACCACGAGGATATCCGCGTCCCGAGCCAGGCGGCGGGCCTTTTGCACAAAACATCGATCACCCTCGTAACACTGGCCCGGAAGGCACAGGTCGGCCCCGTCGAACAGGGCGCCCACTTCTTCACTGAGCACCGGATGTCCCGCCAGTTCATCCCTCAAGCCGTCCTGGGTAGCTTCCAGCCACAGGCGGAAAGCGACCGCGCGCAGGGCATCGGCGAAATCCTCCACCGGGCGCGACAGGAACGACTGGCGCTGACGAAGGCAAAGGTAATTCCGCCGGCCCATGAGCAGCCTGAATTTGCGGTCGCCTAGCAGGGTCGCCAGGCGCGGCAGGTCCTGTTCCATGATCTGGGCCTGGAGCGCCCGGGTATGGGTCGACACGACGGAGCGGACTCCCTGATTGACCACCAGGGCCACCAGCGGCACAAGGTAGGCAAGGGTTTTGCCCACACCGGTCCCCGCTTCAATCAGTAGTGGTTGACGATCGGCCAGAGCCTGGGCCACCTCGCGGCCCATGGTCGCCTGTTCGGTTCGGGGGGCAAAATGATCCCCGTACAATCCCCCCAAGCCCTCCTCGGATCCCAACCAGGCGTACACGCTCTCGGGCCCGGGAACCAGGGGGGTGAGGTGGTCCGATGCCGGTTCAGACTCCTCGTGCTTCGCGGGCTCGCTGCTACCGGTCCGTGCCACCACGGCATCATCCAGGACATCCAGGAAAGGCAGGGGATCAGGTGTGTAACCACGAAGAAGTCCCCGACAGGATTCCCGCAGAAGTGCCGACAGGCCCCGGTACCATTCCAGGCGAACGGCAAAGCGGCGGGCGGCCGCACGCAGGGCCGATTCCACCTGTACCCTCTCGGTGGCGATTTCCTCCGTGACAGGCGCGGCCCGCAGCGGATCCAGCAACGACCATAACCAGCCTTCAGGAATCAACAGGGCGCCGCCGGGCAGGGTCCGGCTTGCGGTCACGGTATGGGAAACCATAATGGCGCCGGGAGTTTCGGTGGGCACCAGATCGGGTCCCTGGAGATCGTGAATGCGGTCGCCGGTCAGCAGATCGATCGCCAACCAGGCCGAACGGCCGGGACGAACCCATTCACCCACCAAAAGAAGATCCCGATCAGTTGCCATCTTCAGGAGCCTTTTCCCCGGCATCGGTCAAAAATTCCTGAAAGGTCTGTTCATCGAGGATCCGAACACCCAGCTTTTCGGCCTTGGCCATCTTGCTCCCGGATTTTTCGCCGGCCACCAGGGCATCGGTCCGCTTGCTGACGCTGCCGGTCACCTTTCCCCCCAGTTTTTCAATAGCTGCTTTGGCCTGGTTGCGATTCATGTTTTGCAGAGTGCCGGTCAGAACAAATACTTTTCCAGCGAACCAGTTTTCACCCTCGAGGATTCGTTCGGCTGAAGGAAGCAGTTCTTCGGTCAGGAAAAAACCAGCCTCCTTCAACTCGGCCACCAGGGCGGCACCGGCGTCCGAGTCCAGGAAGGACACAATCAACTGTCCGACGATGGGACCGATGTCCGGGAGGTCCGCCAGTTCCTCCGCGCCGGCGGTGGCCAGCTGATCGATATCCGGGTAGTTGCGGGCCAAAGTCAGAGCGGTGGACACGCCGACCTGGGGAATCCCCAGGGCAAATATCTTGGCGGCCCACGGCCGTTGTTTGGCCTGGTCCAGACCTGTCAGCAACCGATCGGCTGATTTTTCACCCCAGCCCGGTAGGTCCGCCAAAACGGAGCGTTCGAGATGGAACAGGTCGGCCGGCCCCTTGATCAGGCCCAGCTCCAAAAAGAGATCGATGGACCGCCCGCCCAGCCCTTCGATGTCGCAGGCGTTCCGGGAAGCGAAATGGCGCAACCGCCCGGCGACCACCGCGGGACACATGGGATTCAAACAACGCAGGGCCACCTCCTCTTCCTGTTGCCCGGCGTCCGATCCGCAAATTGGACAAGTTTCAGGAGTGGGCAAGGATTTTTCCTGTCCGGTGCGCCGCTCGGTCAGCACCCGCAGGACCTTGGGAATGATATCCCCGCCCTTGACCACGACCACCCAATCGCCCACCCGGATATCCTTACGTTCCATTTCCGCCCAGTTGTGCAAGGTGGCGCGGCTTACGGTGGTGCCGGCCAATTCCACGGGCTCCAGTTCCGCCACCGGAGTGATCACGCCCGTGCGCCCCACCTGCAGGGTGATGTCGTGAAGCCGGGTGACCGCTTCTTCGGCCGCAAATTTGAAGGCCAAGCCCCAGCGCGGAGCTTTGGCCGTGGCCCCCAGTTTGACCTGGGACAGGCGGTCGGCCACCTTGATGACCGCTCCGTCGATCTGATAGTCAAGACCGGGACGCAGCTTCTCAAGATCATCCAGAACTGATTCAATTTCTTCTAGTTTCCCGACTTTCTTGAGAAAAGGGTTGACCGGTAGACCCAAAACCTGGAGGGCGTGCATTTCGTCAAAATGGTTCTCAAATTCCGGCAGCTCATCGCCGAGATCCAGGTTGGTCGGGTCCTCGGGGTCCACCGGGAACAACTGGTAGAAAAAAACCGACAGGCCTCGGCGGCGCACTTCGGCGATATCCAGCGTTTTCAAGGTACCCGCCGTGGCGTTGCGGGGATTGGCCAGGATATCTTGCCCTGCGTTTTCGCGTTCGCGGTTCAGCTCTGAAAAGCGCGACAGAGAAAGGAAGGCCTCCCCCCTTGCTTCGAACATGCGTACCGCAGAACCGGGAAAAACCTTGGCCCAGCCCGCCTTCAAATCCGGGGGAATCTCACCGATGGTGCCGACGTTCGTGGTGATATCATCGCCCTGCTTGCCGTCACCCCGGGTCAGGCCCACCGAAAGGCGCCCCTCCAGGTAACGGACCGCCACCGCCACCCCATCCATTTTGGGTTCCAGCGAATAGACCGGTTCCGTTTCGGGATCGGTCCGTTGCAACTCCTTGCGCACGCGCTGGTCGAAAGCCTGGACCTCGGCCAGGTCGTAACTGTTCTGCAGACTGAGCATGGGGCGACTGTGGGCCACACTGGGAAAATTTTCGTCGCGATCGCTGCCCACTTCACCGCTGGGGCTATCGTCCGAAGCCAGGTCGGGGAACTGGGCTTCGAGTGCTCTCAATTCCCTTTCCAGGGCATCATACTCCACGTCGCTGATGACCGGGGCGGCCTTCTGGTAGTACAGCTTGTTATGATGGGAGAGTTCGGCGCGCAGGCGGGCGATCTCTTTGGCGGTGGCATTGCGGTTCATGGTACTCCGGATCGACGGGGTTTTCACCCGGTCCCGGAGTTCCCGGGTCAGGAAAAAGCCCGCCGGGCTCAGAAGGATTCCAGCAGGGTGACGTGCAATTTTGCCTGATCGAAGTCCACCGTGCCGGGAAATCCCACGGCCAGGGAAATGTCCCCGGCCACCGTCCGGGCCAGGATGCCCAGCCCGTAACCCCGGGGCTGGTCGCTGAATCGCACCAGGTCGGCCGGGTCGGTGGTCAGTGGATCAAGGTTCCAGAATTCAAAGTACCCCAGGTCGTAGAAGGTGTAAAGACGCGACCCGCCCGGGCGGCCGATCCTGGCTTCGACACTGCCCCAGGCCGCCACGGACCCGTGGAATTCACCTTCTCGGTAGCCACGCAGCGTCGCAGCACCCCCGAAACGGAACTGTTCGGACAGGGGTACGTTTCGTTCCGGGCCGGTCAATTGCCGGAAGGAGGCCCGGCCCGCCAAGCTGACCGTCCGGCCGATCCACCATTCACCGGAGGAATCGACCTCGATGATGCGCTGGGTGATAGCCTCGGCCAGCTGGGCCGTCGAAGGCACATCCGGATCCTCGATCGATCTCTGGCTGGAGGACCGCCGTGCGGTTTCGATGGCGAACAGCCCCTCCCAGCCGCTAATCGTTCGGTCACCCCGGTTATGCAGGACCGCGCCCCGCGCCCGGACCCGGCTGGTCCTTTCCAGTGTGCCCAACGGATAGGTCGCTCGGTCCCAGCCGACCCCGAGTTCCACACCCCAGAGGGAGACCACGGACAATCGCCAGTTGTTTTCTAGCCGGAAGCGCGTATAGACATCCCGGTCGACCTCGTTGTCCAGGGCCAAGCTCATATCCAGCGGTGTGCCGAAGGCCAAGGGTTCCAGATAAGAAAAGCCAAACCGGGACCGTTTGTCGCCGTCGTCCCGCCAGCCGATCTTCAGGCTCCGGCCGGTGCCCGCCATGTTGGGCAAACGCAGATCCACCTCGCCGCTGATACGGGTACCTTCTCCTTCGGCTGGCCTGCTCAATCCCAGAATGACCGCCACTCGGTTGACCTTGCGCCTGGCCACGACCGGGAAATGGATTCCCACCGTGTCTTCGGATGAGGTCAGGTAAACCGTGGGTTCCCCCACAGTGGTGTACAGATCTCTGGACAACAGCCTCTGTCGGGCCCGGTCCAGATCCGAATGCTGGAACTTGTTCCCTGTACTGAGTCCCGAGGTGCGGGCCAGGAAGCGGGCGGCCCGGGTATGTTCGAGGTCACTGGTCACGGGCCCGATGAAGGCCAGGTTGCCAGGCAAAAGCATGGCCTTGATGGAAACGGTGTGACCGGCGGGCTCCAGGACGACTTCTCGTGTCACCCAGCGAGCGAAGGGGTATCCTGTCTCCCCCGTGCCGATCAGGACCATGTCGATGCCACGGCTCAAAACCTCACTCTGGAATCGGTCGCCCACCCTGGGCAGCCAGGTGGCCACCAGATGGTTCCGGCCCGGGAAATCATCCCCGGCCACATCCAAAACACCGATGGTCCACACCGGCCCCGGCTGGACCTGGAGAGAATCGCCCCTGGCCATCACAGCGGCCGAAAGGTAACCCCGGTCCATCCACCGGTCCCGCATCTGGGCGGCCACCGGGCGAACCACAGGCAGGGTGTCCCCGCTGGTTGCGCCCGCGGCGGCGACCAGGATTTTGAGGTTGTGCAACTGATCGAGATCCAGGGCCAGTCCGGGTTCCGACAGGGAATCCGGGACGACCGGAGCGGTGAATTTCCGGGCGGTCGGCAAGGCTTTGAACCAGCGGCGATCCTGTTCGAGCCATTCCTTTTCCTGTCCCTGCGGCTGCCAGCTCTCGACAAAGGTGACCACCTGTCCCGGGGAGGTCGCAGGATACATGACCGTTACCAGAAGGGTCAAAAAGGTGGCTGACCGTACCGTACCGAACGCCCCGGCCAGCAGCCTCTTCAAGCCATCAGAACCGGGCCGTGGTTTCCAAACGCACATCATGTTGCCACCTCCCCTCGGATTTTTTGCGAGTGAACCAGCTACCGGAAACAGAAAGGAATTCCGTGGGATCCCAGGCCAGCCGTAGAGAAGATTCAACATTCCGGCCGGGAAAGGAAAAAAACCAGGGTCTCAGGGAACCGGGCGGTTCCTCACTTTTGACGTCCGACACCCTGAGCTCGGCCTGCAAGGTCCAGGTGCGGCGGAACCGGCTGCGCAGGTTGGGCCGCAGGGCGAGTTCTTCCTGCATGACTTGCGAAACGTCATCTTTCCTGGTGATGTACTCGCCCAGCAACCCCAGACGCAGATTGGTGGTGGGATTGTAGTTGTAACCGCCCTCGTAACGCCGGGTCAGGGTCACGAAACTGCCGCGGGCACTGCCGGCGGTTTCCTGGGTGGCGCGACGTTCGTCCTGCCTCAACCAGCGCAGGTTGATCGCCGACTTGCGGGTCAGATTCAGGTTGGCCGAGGCTTGCCAGTTTCGTTGAATCCTGTCTTCGGGATGATCGGCGAACTGGCGATCCACCGTTTGCCGAAAATCGAATTTCCCTCGCAGGTCAACCGTGCGCACGTTTTGCAGGAAGGTCAGTTCCTGGGTGTAGATCAGGTCGCCCAGGACCGTCGTGGCCGGATCGAACAGCACGTTGGGGTCCAGGGTCAGCAAGCCGTTGAAATCCTCGGTCGTACTGCGGCTTTCCACCGAGACCAGGGCCAGACTCGACCAGGCCCCGTACCACCGGTCGGCCCCGAGAAACTGGAAACCCTGCCGCCAATTCAGATCAGTCCTCACCGAGGTGGTGGCGACCAGACTATCGGTGGCCGCCAGGGATACGGTGTAGGCACCCTGGCCCTTGCCCACGTATTCTCCGTCCTCGTTGTAATCGCCCAGACCCTCGCCCACGAATATGATCTGACGGTCCAGGACCGCGGCCCGGCTGTTGTCCACACGGTATCCCAGGGACCAGTCGCTGAACGCCTTGTCCCATTTCCCGGACAGGTTGAGTCGCGCCAGGCGGGTGGTCTCCTCTGGTTGGTCAGGCTGCAGGATGCGCCGGTACGTTCCTTCGCCAACCAGCCGCATACCGCCGAAATTGCCGGTGGTCAGTCCGGCCCGCACTGTCCGGCTGTCCCTGGCCAGCTGCCATTTATCCGCATAGAGTGAATCGGCGAGACCGCGCGCGAAATCCATCTTCCAGCTGAGGGTCTTTCCCGGCGCCGAAGCCAGGCCCAGGAGCGTTTCTTCCAGGCGGAACCCACCGGCCCTGCCACTGGTGATCTGCCCATCGCGCCAACGCCGAAATCGATACCTTCCTTTGGGCACAACCGGCCCCACCACCCAGCTGACTTCGTGGGACCGCAGGGTCCTTTTAATGTCCAGCGGGTCGGTCAGGTCACTGGCGGTTGCCGACTGCAGGATGTGGTGGCCCGTACCCCCGAAAATATTCCAGTTCGCCGTTCCGGCCGTCTGGTCCGCGGAAATCGAAGCCCCATGGCGCAGGGAACCCAAGTTTCCTTTCAAGCGCAGACCCCGCTCCTGTCCCCCAATCCTCCAGGCAGCCTGTGCCCCGGATTCCCGGTCCGATTCCTCAAGAAAACCGGGACGCCGCGCACGGTCGGCCAGTCCCCAGGGATCGTAGTCGAAAACGGTCTTGTGAACCTGAAAGGGTTTGAATTCCGCATCCTTGTTTTCCCAGAATCCGGTCAGGTCGAGTCGTCCCAGGGATCTGCCGGCCACACTCAGCCGCTGTTCCTTGACCCCTCCGGTCACCCGGGCGGCCGTACCTTGATTGTCCCCGTTGTCCAGATCGGAAAGCTGATTCAGATCGTATTCGCCGGCATTCCATTCAGCGGAAACAAAAACCCCCGTGGTGTCGCCCAGGACTCCGCTCAAGGTGGCGATACTGTGGTAGTTGGGCATGGGCAGAGGCCGGCCGATCAGGTAGCTGCCCAATCCGTCGCCCTTGTGGGAATACACCTTTTGCCCCGTGGCCGAAAGCTGATCAAGATCGTAGTCCCCCTTTTCCGGACCCACGTAAAAAAGGACCAGGTCGAAATTTCCACCGGCCGGGTTGTAGACATAGATGGTTTTGGTCCCGTCCAGCTGTTCATCATATAAACCTTCACCGGCGGCGGTGGGGATGACCCCGTTGGCGACGGCCTTCACCGGATCGTCACCCGCGGCGGCGAGAATTTGCTCGTCCTGTTCGCCCAGCTCCCCGGTGCGTAAACGGCCGGGGTCATCCTTTTCCCGGACCATTCGCGCCTGAAAGGTACCCGGCACTGACAGCCCGGGCAGGGTGAATTCCCCGCCCGCCCCACCGCCCAAGACGGTGCGGCCGTAGGGCCCCTCCCCTTCTTCGAATTCAATGACGATGGTGGATTCGGCGGTAATCAGCCGCCGGTAGGTGAAGGTCACCGTTCCGGTCACATAGTCGATCACGAAGTCCCGGTCCGCCCCACGAACCAGAAGTTGTCCGTTAAGCGTCACCCTTTCGGACCCGGCAATGATGAACAGATTCCCGGCTGCCGCGGTCCCGCCCAGATAATAGGGGCCCTGATTCGATTCCTGGCCCCTGATCTGCAGCGTTCGGTACAAACCCCGCGGAGATCCGGCCAGCACTTCGGCGCGGACCGGGCCGGGAGTGGCCTCAAGTGAAAATCCCTGCAGTTTGCGCCGGTAGTTCCCGAAGGCCGTTCCTCGTCGTCCGGCCACAAAATCGCCAAGGGTAGCCCGCCAGTTGGGGGCCATCATTTCCACCAGGACTTTGTCAATGTCTCTCAGCTCTTCGGTGTTGCCCTCGGGCACCACGGGGAGATTATCGTCCGACAGGAAAGCGCGCACAGAAATATCGTTGGTCAACTGGCCGACGATACTCAGCCGCAGGTTCTGATCCACGGTCATTTCCCGGCGGGATCCCGTTGACACCTGGACTGTTTTGCTCCCGGAAACCTGCAGATTACCTGCGCGCCAGGCCGCAGGATCCTGGGAGGCGCTGAACAGGGGCGCCGCTTCTCCGGTTTCCCGCATATCGGGCGGGGAGCCCACTGGCCGCAGGTCACGCCTGGGAGGCAAGGGAACGGGCAGGAATCGGTAGGCGACCATGACCAGTGCCCGCGCCGCCGGATCAGGTTTGGTCAGGGGGGTTTCATCAGGAGGCAGCCACTCGCGCATCGGAATGATGATTCCTGACCTGGCCCGGACCTTGTAGTCGATATTCTGTTGCCACAAAACGCCCTCGACGAACAACCGGACCGAGGAAGCCTCCACGAACCCATGGGTCAGGGTCAAGGGAATCGCTCCGGCGGGCATCAACCGGAATTCGTTTTCCGTCTGCCGGGAATCGGCAGCAGTGGGAAGGGAATCGCCCGCCACGGAAAGGGCGGGCCACAGAGGGATGAGGAAGGTCAAGAGGACCGATATCAGAGTGCCGAATCTGCCCCCAGGACAGAGTTTCATTATTCGTAGATGACCCGGTAAATGAGAATCGCTGCGCGGGCACGGTCGGTGACAGCCAACAGGTCACCAGGTCCCACTGCCACATCGACCGGAGCCGTGGGAGTGCCCCTCAAGGAAAAGCCCTCCCCTATGGAAGTCAGGGGCCGCATCCGTCTGTCCAGGACATGGACCTTGCCGTTGCCTTGATCGGCCACGAACAGATTACCAAATTTATCGGAGGCGACTCCCTGGGGAAGGATGAAGGGGTTGTCCAGGTCGAAATCACCGCCGGCGGTGGCTTCGAAAAACCCCAGGCGGTCGTAGCGACAAAGCCGGCGGTTACCACGGTCCGAAACAACAAAACCACCATCCGGCAGGAAAGTGATGCCGCTGGGGTCGGTGAATTGATCGTCCAGGGTACCGGGCGCTCCGACCCTCATCTGCAAACTGAGAAAAGTATCGAGAAGCAGAACCTGCTGCTGAGAGACGTCGGTGATCACCATGCGGCCATCCCGGTCCAGGGAAAAGGCGGTGACCTGGGGGATATTCGAAGGGTCCACCTGACGGATATCCAGTACCTCGTCGAGCCAGGCCCCGTTCAGGTCGAAGCGGAAAACACTGTTGCCCCCGGCATCCAGAACCAGGATCTTGAATCCGTCGACGACCACGTCCAACGGACGGTAGGGCCGCGAGTTGGGAGAATCGAATTCGTACCAGTCCAGTGATCCCGGATCCAGGCCGAAGACCTTGCCGCGTTTTTCATCGCAGAAGATCAGCGTCCCCTCGGGCCCGAAGGCGCAGCCCGCCAAACCCTCGAGGGGATAGTAGTAGGCGTTGCGCTGATTTTCATAGGCGTAGAGAAATTCCAGATCGACAACGGTTGTTCCCGGTCGGGGCGGGGCCGAAGATCCTGGCGTAATGTCACTGCCGGACTCATGGACACCGGATCCTAATCCTGATCCGCCGGAACAACCGCTG
>RCNF010000221.1_pt1 | contig 27365 bp, 26 predicted proteins | sample 2041311 | NCBI WGS metagenome assembly RCNF01 (sample SAMN09708228, study PRJNA481090) | Marine sediment metagenome, whole genome shotgun sequencing project. | biome: marine sediment; feature: ocean; material: sediment; isolation source: Sewage treatment plant 2 marine sediment (STP2) ...
TCTTCTCAAAGGATTTGATATCCCCAAACCCCCCGGCCGCCGGCCCGGACACATTTGTTTATGACAGTGATTACAAGCGCGACCTGTTCGATATCCCGTTTGAAGCTTGGCACAAGAATTATGAGATGAATGTTTTGGGGCCAATGCGATTGTTCAAATCGATGCTGCCACAGTTTTTGGTAAATGGACGTGGTGCATTGGTGGCAATGTCCGGAATCGAGGCCTTGCAACCCCGTTTGCCCTATCCACTTGGGCCAAATCGGCTGGCACTGCATGGCTTTGTTAAGCTGCTGTCAGATCGTCACGGCCCTGACAATATCCGGATCAATTGCATCGCACCTGGGCTGATGGAAAATGCCGCAAGCGAGTTCCCAGATGGCTGGCTCAGCCAAGTGCCAATGGGGCGGCACGGAAAAGTCTCTGAAATCGCAGGAACAGTAGCATTTTTGTTGTCGGATGACGCCGGGTACATCACCGGCCAAACCATTGTTGCAGACGGTGGCGTGAACCGGACTGAAGGACTCTGAGATAGGTTCCTTAAGGGATTGACCGCACAGGTCCAATGGCCGTATCCAGCGCCTTGCGCGGAGGGCTGGATGGCCGCGGACGGGGCGACCCGTTCGAGGAAAGTCCGGACTCCCTAAAGCAACGGTGCCGGGTAACTCCCGGGCGGGGTAACCCGACGGACAGCGCCACAGAAATGAAACCGCCCGCCGCCCCAAAGGTGCGCCAATGGATACTGTGTGCGGGTAAGGATGAAACGGTGGGGTAAGAGCCCACCGCGCCGCTGGCAACAGGGGTGGCACGGCAAGCCCCACCGGGAGCAATGCCAAATAGGACCCTTGCGCGGGCTGATCGGGCAACCGATATCGCCGCAGGCAGCTTTAGCCAGAAGGGTCGGGTTGGCAGCTAGAGGTGTTTTGGCAACAAAACATCAAGAGGAATGGTCATCCAGGAGGCTTCGGCCTCTGGACAGAATCCGGCTTATAGGCCCTCCGCGCATACTACCCCCGAATTGGGGCAAGGAACGTCGATAGGAACCGATATGAAGCTTCAAGACAAAGTGATCCTCGTGACTGGTGGCAGCGACGGGATCGGCCGCCATATCTGTTTAAAACTGGCTGCTGCAGGGTGCCAGCTTGCCATTCTGGGGCGCGACGCAGATCGTCTTGCCAAAGTCGAAGCAGAGGTTCTCGCAATCGGTGCACCCAAAGCCAAAGGTTTTGCTTGCGACATGCAGGACAGTGCCGCGGTTGAAGCCACAGCAGCAGAGGTAACTCGCGAATTTGGTCGGATCGACATCCTGATCAACAACGCTGGCATCTGGCATAAAACCGGGCCACTTGAGACAATCGACAGCGCGATGGTCGAAGCGACAGTGCAAACCAATCTGACCGGGTTGATGCAACTGACGCGCGCCTGCCTGCCGACGCTCCGGGCGCAAGACCAAGCCGCGATCCTCAACATCGTCTCAAAATCCGGCGTTGTGGCACAGGCCGGGCAGTCGGTCTATACTGCCACAAAATTTGGCGTACGCGGCTTTACGGAAGTGCTTAAAGAGGATGAGAAAGACACCGGTGTGCGGGTCGCCGGGCTTTATCAGAGCGGGACCAACACTGAGATGTTCGCCAAGGCAGGTGAAGAGGTCCCAAACCATATCTTCACCGAACCCGATGACCTTGCTGACGTTGTTGTCTTTGTGCTGTCACGGCCACCCAAGTTGTGGATTCACGACATTCGGATCGAGATTTAGCAGAACAACCGCGCCTGACCGAGCGGCGTTTTGACACTGAAACCGCGTAACCCTGCACGTTTCAGGGTTGACTCGGACACGCGCCCGCGTAAAAGCGCATCTTCATACGTATTTCCCGGACGGACCAACCTTCCGGCGCAGGAGTTTTATCATGGCGAAGCCAACCACAATCAAAATCCGCCTGAATTCGACTGCAGGCACCGGCCACTTTTATGTGACCCAGAAAAACGCACGGACCATGACCGAGAAAATGGTAGTGCGCAAATATGACCCTGTGGTCCGCAAGCATGTTGAATACAAAGAAGGCAAGATCAAGTAAGCCTTTCCGAAATCAGGACAGTGTAGACAGGGCCATGCGGGACAACCGCGTGGCCTTTCGTATTTTTGCGGGCGAAACATGTTCAAGATACGAACTTCAGAAAAATCGGATTTGACGGCCGTCGATGCGCTATTGGCGCGGGTCTACCCCAAGCTGCTGAAGACGGATTATGCGCCCTCGGTCTTGGTCACGGCTTTGCCAATTATCAGTCGAGCCAGACCGGGGTTGCTGACCTGCGGCACCTACTACGTGGCCGAAGCAGAGGGTGGCGCCGTTGTTGGCGCTGGAGGATGGACACCGGACGCAAAACAGGCCGGTCTTGGCCACATCAGACATGTAGTGACGGATGACCGTCAGGTGCGGCAGGGAGTCGGTTCCGCCCTGATGGTTCACAGCTTTGACAAGGCGTGCGCAGCAGGCATCACGCGTTTGGAGTGCTGGTCCACGTTTACGGCCGTGCCGTTCTATGCGGCCCTGGGTTTCACCGAAATTGGCCCCATAAAGATTCAGCTGCAGCCCGGAATTTCGTTCCCAGCCACGCGGATGACGCGATCGCTTTAGGAAGATCATCAGCACTGTGCTTTGCAGGCCGCATAGGGATCCGGCCATTGGTTGCCGGGCGGCCCCACTAGTCTAACGATCTTCCGGGAGGATCTTCTGGATGCTGGCACCGAAGCCTGCAATATCGGCTTTAGTATGCTTGCTGTATTTTCGCACTCGTCCAGCCGGATGATGGAGCAGGCCAGTTCCGTCTCGCCACGCGGTAACGGGGCGGATCGGACGGGGCACAAATCCTCCGCCACAGTTGGGACATGTATTGTGCAAGACGTCTTGGACGCAGGCCGCACAGAAGGTGCATTCATAGCTGCAAATGCGGGCATCTAAGGACGCTGGCGGCAGATCGCAGTCACAAAGCTCACAATTGGGGTGCAGTTCGAGCATGGGGGTTCCTTTCGTCGGGATCAGTCCCAGCCTTTACTTTGGGGACAGGCTCGAGCTCAGCAGCGCTATCAACAGCCTGTATCGCCATTGCGAGATCAACTAAAAAAGGGCCGGTCTCGCGACCGGCCCTTACATTGTCAGGTCTTAGGTGAACTTTACTCTCTGTTTCCGAATAAGGTCAGCAGCATCATGAACATGTTGATGAAGTCCAGATAAAGGGTCAGCGCTCCCATAATCGCGGCCTTGCCCAGCCACTCGCTGTCACCGCTATGTGCATGCGCCAGATAAGTGGTTTTGATCTTCTGCGTGTCATAGGCCGTCAGTCCGGCAAAAATCAGAACCCCGATGGCCGAAATTGCATACATTACGGCAGGCGATTGTAGGAAGATATTCACAACCATTGCGACGATCAGGCCAATCACGCCCATGATCAGGAACGATCCCCAACCCGAGATGTCCCTTTTGGTGGTGTAACCGTACAAGGACAGTCCTGCGAAGGCGATCGATGTGATCAGAAAAATCTGAGCAATTGAATATCCGGTGTACACCAGAAAGATCGAACTAATCGAAACGCCCATAGTTGCCGCAAACGTGTAGAAAACAAGCTGCGCCGTAGCTGCGGACATCTTGTTGATCATCGCGCTCAGCCCAAAAACAAAGGCCAGAGGGGCGAACATCACAACCCATTTCAGGGGCGATGCATAAAGAGCATAGCCCAGCGATGTCAGATATTTATCGGGGCCGAACGGTGCAGCTGCAGCACTTGGATCAGAGGTTACCGCAAGGCTGGAAATCGCCCAGGCCGCAGCAAATGTGAGCAGCATGCCCACGGACATTGTGCCGTAGACCGTGTTCATGTGCGCGCGAAGGCCCGCATCAATGTTGGCGGCGGCGGAACCGGCCGCTGTCCGGATTGTATTCAGTTCAGCCATGTAAGACCTCCAAATCAGGTGTCAGAGCAGGGCCGGAGAAGTCCGACCGCAGTATGTCCTAGATATTGGGGGTGTGAGATAGTTTTTCAAGCATATTCGCCCTAATCCTACGTAAAATCGTCAGATGCAGGGGGCAACCGGCAAATCAGCGGTCTTAGGGGTGTCAGACCTCCTTAAACCGCTGATTTCAGGCCGGATCAATTGCGCCACGTGCTTGGCGCATCCCAGAATGGACGCCGTGCTTCGGCAAAGGCGTCTTTGCGGCTTATGCCAATGTCGTTCAAGGCATTGATGTCCAGTTTCTGCAACGCCTGACGTTGACGCCAGACGTCATAGAGACGGTCAAATGTCGACAACTTTGGTCCTGTTGCAGTGCGATTCAGGTCGACAGGGCGGAAGAGGGTGTCAATGAGGGTCATGATTTCTGTCCTTTTATCGTTTCGCGATGATTTCGCCGCGATTCATCAAGTTACTTGATATATATGGCGAAGCATGGTTCATTTTAAAAACGAATGTTTGTGACGCCATTGATCAAGGATTGTGATAATGCGAAATCTCGACGTAACCACTCTGCGGTCCTTTGTGGCTGTGGCCGATTCCGGGGGCGTGACCCGCGCTGCCGGATTTCTGCATCTCACCCAATCGGCAGTCTCAATGCAGCTCAAACGGCTTGAAGAGATGCTGGGTCTGGATTTGCTGGATAGGTCCGGGCGTGGCATTGCGCTCACAGCGTCGGGCGAGCAATTATTGACCTACGCGCGCCGCATGGTGTCGCTTAATGATGAGGTGATCACCCGACTGACGGATCAGGCCTTTGAGGGAGAAATTACACTTGGTGTGCCCCACGACATCGTCTACCCGTTCATTCCCCGGGTCCTGCAGCAATTCAATGCCGCATTTCCGCGCGTAAAGGTCCATCTCATCGCGTCTTTTACCAGAGGCCTCAAGGAACAGTACGAAAAAGGTGAGGCAGATCTGATTCTGACGACCGAGAATGGTTTGAATGGTGGGTCCGAAACTCTGGCCAATATGCCCTTGCGCTGGATTGGCGCACACGGAGGCTCAGCGTGGCGACAGCGACCCTTGCGCATCGCCTTTTGCCGGCACTGTACATTCCGCCCCCACGTGATCGAAGCGCTGGATATTGCGGGCATCACTTGGGAAATGGCCGTGGACACTGAGTCTGATCGCACAATTGAGGCAACGGTTGCAGCAGATCTAGCGGTGAGCGGCGTGATTGGCGGCACCGAACCGTCGCATCTCGCCCAGATCGATCACGCCGGGGCGCTACCGAACCTGCCTGAGCAAAAGATCAACCTCTATGGTTCAGATGACAGCAAGGGCGAGGTGGTCGATGCGATGGCTGACCTGCTGCGTCGTGCCTTTGCCGGGACAGAAGCCACCCGGTTGCGAGCAGGTTAGCTGTATTCGCAACAAGCAGCTCACGTGGATTGAATTCTGCCATTCAGGTACTGAGCGAACTCAAAGTTTGGTCGTTCGAGATGAGATAATGGCCCGGGTTCTGCCATGCCTGAGCAGAGGCCCCGATATACTTTTTCTGTGCAGCCGCGGTCCTCTTGGTTCACCTCGTCCAGCAAGGCCTTAAGCGCATCAAAGTGTTTGGCTGCGTCCGGGTCGTCCAGAAACTCGGGCGCAAGACCGCCACCGTATAGAATTTTCACATGGTCCGGTCCGTCAGGATGTAGGGAAAGGTACCAGAAATAGCCCGGAGTCAAAGTGATCAACAGCGACGGGTAGATCGACAGAAGATAAGTCTTTCGGCGATCCTCGCCTACAAGGTGTTTGTTGTTGGGGTGTGCCAGCGTCAGCGCCAGTTCGTCGTTTTTCATAATCCAGTGGTAGTTAAAGGCTGGCAGCCCTTCCGGGCAGGTCATCAGCGCCAGATCAACGGTGTTACCAATTGTGCCCGAATGGCACACCGGCAAATGATAGCTCTCCATGAAATTCTCGGCCAGAACCTTCCAGTTTGTGTTCCATCGGTGCGTTTCGCGAAAGGATTCGATGTAATTCTCCATCCGGTAATGACCAATAAGCGCGTCGATATCAGACAGCGCGTCCGCAACCGGCGCGGCATCCGGGTTCAGTGTCACCATGATCCAACCGTTCCAATCCTCACACCGCACTTGCGGCAGCTTGATATCGGATTTGCAAAATGCGTTGTTGTGCATCATCGCAGGTGCGCCGCGCAGGGTGCCATCCAGATTGTAGGTCCATGCGTGATAGGGACACACAATTGAACCTACCGTCCCGCGACCTTGAAGCAGAGTAGACATACGATGCCGACAGACATTTGATTGCGCACGCAATTCTCCGTCTCGGTCGCGCAGGACCATGATCGGTTCACCGGCAATCTCCATTGTTGTATAGTCGCCGGGATCAGCAAGTGAGCTTGAACGCCCGGCGCACAACCAGTCTTTCCTAAAGACGTTTTCTAATTCCTGTTTCAAAAAATCCTGTGATGTATACACCGACCGAGGCATTGCTCTGGCGCGTTCAAATGGCACTGCAACGTTGTCACTCAGCTCCTGCACTGCATCCATCGCCTGTACTCCATCAAAGCGTCACATGTGTTTTGCGTTCATTGCCCGCCGAAAGTGAATTATGTGGCTGAGCCGTTTGCAAGGCGCAGCCTAAGCCTCCGGCCTCTCGTTCGTCCAGTTGATTTGTGCACAGGGGCTCAGCCACATGGTCGTTTTCCCAATCTGGAGCACGTGCGGCACCATGCATTTGTACGATTGATCCAGGGCAGGTCCTTTAATGATCGAAAAAAACACTGGCAACGCGACCGCACACCCATGATAGTGGTTTTGTGGGCTGCGCCCGCGATCAGTTTATTTTTGTGATTGGCTGCTTTGGCATGTGATGACATCCGGCGAAGTGGAGTGAGTTTGGGGACGCCATGAAGTTGTGGCGCGTTACAGCAGGAATTTTTGCGATGAAGAAGTTGGCATTATCTTTTGCGGTTTTGGGTTTGATCAGCGTCATAGCCGCCCCGCGCGTAGTCGCAGCGCAGAGTGGCGACGAAGTTGATTTAGGCAATCGGTTGGCGGCTGTGCTGCGCGCCGGGCGCGGCGTGGTGTCGAGTAGTCAGGGACTGATTAATGATCCATCAGTTGTCGACAAAGGTCTGACCGGAGAGGTTTTTCGCGCGATGGTGATCGAGGCCTATGTGGCGCAGTATGGAGTACCTCCGCTGACCGATGATCTGAGCCCGGAAGAGCGCCAATTGACCGAGTCACAGCTGGCGTCCATGACTGAGGTGATCAACGAGAACCAGAGCGTCATCAACGCCGAGGGTTTGGCGTTCAAAGGTTTCATACCCGCTATTTTTGCGCGGTTGGTGAATGAGAAATTCGCTGACAAAATGGCGTCGCAGGCGTCGGTTAAGGTAACCGCACCAATAGACAAAGTGCGCAACCGGAAAGCCCGGCCAGATCAATGGGAAAACGACGTTATTGAAAGCAAATTTAAAAGTGACGGATGGTCCAAGGGCGAGGCCTTTTCTGAGGATGTCCTTGTAGGGGGAAAACCCGCATTCCGGATGTTGATCCCAGAGTATTATTCGACATCCTGCCTTGCCTGCCATGGATCACCTGCAGGTGAGACGGATATCACCGGCTTCCCCAAAGAAGGTGGCTCTGAGGGTGAACTGGGCGGCGCGATCAGTATCACCCTGTTCAAATGACGAGCCAAGAGGCTGAAGGCAAAAGTCGCTGGGCATGGGTTTCCGAAAAAAAAATTCCTGTGCGCGTTGGATCGCTCTCGGCAGCATTGCTGGCAGCATTGGTGATCAGCACAATTGTGATGACTTACGATCTGACGCGGAATCAGGCGAGAATTCAGGATGCTAATGTCGGTTTCCACAGGTTGCAGTTGGCAGCCGAAGCCGATCGTCACTTTGGCGAAATGCGCTATTGGCTGACGGACCTGTCGGTCAGTCTGTTGACCCTTTCAGAGCGCCGGGCAAATGCCGCCCGCGACAAACTGGATCAAAGCCTGACCGCGTTGGAGGATTTTGCGCCGGATGCTGCCCAAAACATCCGCGGCGGCGCAAAAGCCTACTACGAGAGCGCGCTAAAGGCTGTGGATGCTTACACGGATGGCAATCGAATTGTTGGCAACACCTACCTTGCCCAAGCGCGGCAAGGCAGTGATGCGGTGGATGCAACTCTGACCCAATTGGTCGAGGATATGTCGATCAGGGCGGACGCGACCAGCAAAGAGGCGACGGCTGCGGCTCAGCGGGCGTATATGCGGGCGGTGACGGCCTGCCTGGTAATTGTGTTTGCCGGTGCGCTTTTGACTTGGAGAGTGCTGCGCTCGATCGTCATTCCGATGCGGGCCAACAGCGAGGCGATTTCGGCACTGATCAGCGGGGATCGAGATGTTGTTTTGCCCCCCGAGGGGCGCGACGAAATGGGGCGCATGTCGCAGGCTTTGCGGGTCTTGCGTGACAGTCAGGACAAGCTCAGGGCGCTGGAAGAAGAGGCGCGCACGCAGCGCAACACAATCCTGACTGCCATCGAGACGATCCCGGATGGATTTGCGTTGTTTGACAGCAATAACCAACTGGTTCTGGTAAACGACCGCTATCGCGAGATGTTTTCGCCAGCGAAGGACGTCTTGGTGCCCGGCGCTAGCTTTGAGGATATATTGCGCGCGATGGCAGAGCACGGCGCAGCTGATACATTGGGTATGACCCGCGAGGAGTGGATTGCGGACCGCCTGCACCAGCACATAATCGCAGATGGAACGCGCGATGAGATTCAGGTTTCCGGCGCGTGGGTTCAGGTGTCCAAACGCAAGACTCCAGATGGTGGGAAAGTCACCGTTTACAGCGATATTTCAGATCTGAAATCCAAGCAGGTCGAGCTTGAAGAAGCCCGCGAACTTGCTGTCGCCGCCAGCAGCGCAAAAAGCCAGTTTCTGGCCTCGATGAGCCACGAATTACGCACGCCTTTGAATGCAATCATCGGCTATAGCGAAATGTTGTCCGAAGATGCGACGGATATGGGGTTCGATAGCGCAACAGAGGACCTTGAAAAGATCATGGCGTCGGGGCGGCATCTGTTGTCGCTGATCAACGATGTGCTTGATTTGTCCAAGATCGAAGCCGGGAAAATGGAAATCTTTGTTGAGTCATTCCCATTGACGCCTTTGCTCGACGAGGTCGCAGCAACCGTTGTGCCGCTGGTTGCAAAAAACAACAACGAACTGGTCCTGAAAATCGAGATCGGTGATGATGAGATTGAGACCGACAAGACCAAGCTTCGCCAGAACCTGTTCAATCTGCTCTCTAATGCTGCCAAGTTCACTGATGCAGGCAAGATCGAGTTGAATGTCGAGCGGATCACACGCGACGGGACCGATCTTTTTCGATTTGCGGTGCGGGACGAAGGCATTGGGATGACACCGCCGCAACGCGAAAAGCTGTTCAAGGCTTTTGTTCAGGCAGATCAGTCCACGACACGCAATTTCGGTGGGACCGGGCTCGGCCTCGCCATTGCGCAGCAGTTTACCCGGATGATGGGTGGTCAAATCACGGTCGAAAGCGAAGAGGGCGTTGGGTCAACTTTCTCTTTCGAAATCCCCGCAAGGGCAGTGAAACCTGTTGCTGATCGGAGCGGCCTTACTGCTGAGACAGAAAGTTCCTCGTTGGGCCGCGTTTTGATCGTGGATGACGAAGCGGCCGCCCGCTCTGCTATCGCAGATGTTGTGCGGGCAGAGGGATATGAGGTTCTTGTCGCCGCCAATGCCGAAAAAGGACTTGATCTGGCACGTTTGCATCATCCCGACGCAATTATTCTGGATGTTATCATGCCAGAACGAGACGGCTGGTCGATGCTGAAAGAGATCAAGGCAGATCCGGATTTGTGCGAGACGCCGGTTGTCTTGGCGACAATCGTCGCAGATCGCGAAATGGGTCTGGCCTTTGGCGCGGTTGAACATCTAACCAAGCCCGTTGATCCGGCATTGTTGCTGTCCACGCTCGAAGCCGTAGCGGGCACCCGTGACCGCGAAGTTCTGATTGTTGATGACGATGTAGCGACACGAAACCTTTTTCGGCGTATTCTGGTGCGCGAAGGGTGGCATGTTCGCGAGGCTGCAGACGGAAAGGGCGCGTTGAGCCAATTGGATAAGAAGCGGCCAACGTTGATGCTGCTCGATATCATGATGCCCAATATTGACGGATTTGATGTCCTTAAGGCGGTGCGGGCACGAGATGATTTGATGGATTTGCCGGTAATTGTGGTCACATCCAAGGACTTGACACGTGAAGAAACCGACTGGCTCAAGGCACATGCTGGCGACGTCATTCGCAAAGGCGAAACCGGGCGATCTGATCTGGTGGCCGCGTTAAAGCGGCATTTGAAAACATACGAATGAAAAGCAAGGGTAGCAGCTTATGGTGAAGATCTTGATCGTCGAAGATAACGATATGAACCTCGACATGCTGTCGCGCCGACTGGTGCGCAAAGGCTTCGAAATCGAAGCTGCGCGCGACGGGCAGGCCGGTGTCGATGCGGCGGCTGCAGGCGACCCTGATCTGATCCTAATGGACATGAGCCTGCCGATCCTCGACGGCTGGGAGGCGACCCGGCGGATCAAAGCGAATCCAGACACGTCGTCAATCCCGGTAGTGGCATTAACTGCGCATGCCATGGCGAGCGATCGCGAAAAGGCGATGGCGGCCGGGTGTGATGATTTCTATACCAAGCCCATCGAGTTGCCGGGTCTATTGGACATCATCAGTGCATTGCTGGGAAAGCAGGGCAAGTGACAGAAAAAGGGCGCATCGGCAATCTGGCGTATGCAACGCGCATTGCTCAGAAGCTGACTGGCCCGGCCGAAGCGATCCTCGGCTTCCAGGCCCTGCTGATTGATGACGTGCACCGGAACGGCCCGGCCGCAGCGCTGGAGGATCTGGATAAAGTCACAGATGCGGCGCACCGTCTGAATGACATGGTGCAGGCTTTGCTTGATCAGCCAGGTAATGTTGAACGTGATGCGCAGGCGCAGTCAAAGCTGCGGCACGATCTGCGCACACCCCTCAACGCTATTCTTGGGTATTCCGAGATGATTATTGAGGATTTTGCGGCTGACCTAAGTGCGGCAGTGCGCGATGACATCGATGCTGTCATGAACGAAGCAAGGCGGTTTTCAGCGCAAATCGATACAGCAGTGTCTTTGCAGGACGATGCTGGTGAAGCGTGGGATACATCCGCCGATGCCGAGATTGCTGCAGGGCTGGAGCGGACCCTGACGTCAAAGGGCAAGGGGCGCGCAGTTCAGATCGGACATATTCTGGTTATCGACGACGAATTGGCCAACCGGGAGATACTGTCTCGCCAGTTGGAGCGGCACGGCCACAGTGTGCGAGCTGTGGCCTCGGCGCGCGAGGCCTTTGAGGCATTTAAGCATGAGCGGTTTGATCTGGTGTTGCTGGATATCTTGATGCCAGACACAAATGGCATCGAAGTTCTGGCGCGGATAAAGGAAGATCCCGCCATGCGAGACATGCCAGTCGTCATGGTCTCGGGTCTCAGAGAGACGGATGCGATTGTGAAATGTATTGCGGCCGGTGCCGAGGATTATCTGCCAAAACCGATTAATCCTGTGCTGCTGCATGCACGCGTCGATGCCTGTCTCGAGCGCCTGCGGTGGCGTGAGCGAGAAATCGAATTCACCAACCAGATCAAGTATGAAAAAGAACGCGCTGATGCTTTGCTGCATGCGATGCTGCCGGCACCAGTCATTGTGCGGCTAAACGATGGCGAGACCCATATCGCCGATCGGTTTGAAAGTGCGACGATCCTGTTCGCCGATATCGTGGATTTCACGCCGCTCGTCGCTCGCATGGACCCTTCCAAATTGTTGCAGGAACTGGCGAATGTGTTTTCAGCCTTTGACGAACTGGCAACCGAGCATGGTATTGAAAAGATTAAGACCATTGGCGACGCCTATATGGCGGCCGCAGGTATCCCGTCACATCGCCCTGATCATGCTGTGGCCGCTGTGTCTTTTGCACGCGACATCATCGATGCGATGTCAGACGACCGCGTTTCCAAGGCCGGCCTCAAGATCCGCGTTGGTCTGCATACCGGGCCTGTGATTGCTGGCCTGATCGGAAAAAAGCGGTCGGTCTATGATGTCTGGGGCGAGACGGTCAATCTGGCCAGCCGACTTGAGTCAACTGGGGTAGCGGGTAAAATTCAGATTTCTGAAGCAACCCGAGACGCGATCGGAGATCACGCGGGTCAACTGGAAATACGCGATCACAATGTCAAAGGCGTCGGGCAGATAACATCGTATTTCATAAAATAGATGATGTGATTTTGGCTGCTGGCGCGCGGTGTTTAGCCTCTGGCCTGTTGGCGAAGCCATACACGCGCCGCTAGATCGTAATCACAACTTTGCCGGTGGATTTGCGCGATCGCAAAAGTTCCATGCCGTCCGCGACCTGTTCCAGCGGCAAGATGTGGCTGATATGGGGCTTGATCTTGCCGTCGCTGTACCACGAGAATAGTTCCCTCAGTGAATGAATGATGACCTCTGGCTTGAAGGACATGTACCCTCCCCAGTAAAAGCCAAGTACTGAAATGTTCTTGACCAGCAAATGGTTCGCCGGAATTTTTGGAACCCCGCCGCTGGCAAAACCAATGGTCAAAATGCGTGCTTCGGGATTACAGGCGCGAAATGCGGCCTCAAAAAGATCACCGCCCACCGGATCATAAACCACATCTGCGCCACCCAGCGCTTTTATCTCGGCCCGCAGATCTGCAGTGCTGCTGTCGATCAGGTGATCCGCACCGGCTTGCCTCGCAATCGCTAACTTGTCAGCCCCCCGTGCGCAGGCAATTACCGTTGCCCCCATCAGTTTGCCGATCTCAACGGCTGTCAGGCCGACGCCTCCTGCGGCACCCAGCACTAGGAGCGTCTCACCGGGTTGAAGCTTGGCGCGGTATCCAAGCGCGACATGGCTGGTGCCGTAAGCGATCTGAAAAGCCGCTGCATCCTCAAAACTCATTTCATCGGGAACAGGGAGCAATCGCTCGACCTGATAGCAGCCTTGTTCAGCCAGTCCGCCATGACCACCAAACACCGCAACCCGATCGCCGACGCAAGCGCCGCTTGTCTCGGGCCCGAGCGCATTTACCACGCCGGCGACCTCCATACCCAAGGTAAACGGCGCAGGCGGTGTGTCCTGATAGGTCCCGCCTTGCATCAGAAGGTCAGCAAAGTTCAACCCGCAGGCTTTTATGTCGAGTCGAATCTCGCCTTTCGCAGGTTCTGGTGCTGTGATGTCGATCATCTCAGCGGCCGCACCTGGGGTCTGAATGTGATAAGCGCGCACGATGAATACTCCCAAAATCACTCGACGGCAGCAAAAACAGCCACCTGCCCGGCGAGTTAACCATTTTTGGCGGGAGGAAAAACGAAAAAGTTACTGTTGGTTAATATTATGAAAACCGACAGATATTCGCCTTTTGATTGAGCGTCTAGCCGCGCATTCGCCCATGTCGTGTGTCAAACCGCTTGATATGCCCCCCAAACCTCGTAGACTACAGTTGCTAAACCCGTCGGTGGGGCGTGGATGATGCGTAGTGTAGATTAAGTTGCGGCAATGTACATATGGTTGTGTACACTGCTGGCAAGATAGTAGCGAGTAAGGGAAAGGGAGTACAGTAATGACACATCCTGTAGACGTTCACGTCGGAAAACGGATTCGACATCGCAGGTGGCTTGTTGGGATGACCCAACAACAACTGGCCGAGCAGGTAGGTATCAAATTCCAGCAGATTCAGAAGTACGAAACCGGTGCAAACCGTGTCAGTGCGTCCCGGTTGTGGGATATTTCTGATGCGCTTGATGTGCCGGTCAGCTTCTTCTTTGAAGGAGTGGATGCAGACCAGACCCAGCATGCCGGAGCGATTGGTGCAATGCCAGCGGATCTGTTGGGCGACAAGGAAGCACTGGATCTTGTGCGTTCCTACTACGCGATCCCAGAAAACCAGCGCCGGCGCTTGTTTGAACTGGCGCGTGTGTTAAGCGACGTCGCCTGAAACAAAGCTTAAGACTGTGTGAAAAGAACTGCACCGCCCTTGCAATTGACAAGCGGCGGTGTCACGGCATTTCTCATGAAACACGATGACAGCGATCTTCTCGCCGTAGCACACAACCTTGCTGACGCTGCGCGCCTTGCGATTCTGCCTTATTTTCGCCAAGCCGATCTTGTCACTGATAACAAAGTCGCAGGCGGTTTTGACCCAGTGACAGAAGCAGACCGGGCTGCAGAACTGGCAATGCGGACCATCCTCGCTGACAAGCGCCCAGACGACGGCATTTGGGGCGAGGAATTCGGTCAGACCTCGGGTACCTCTGGTTTGACTTGGGTGCTGGATCCTATCGATGGTACGCGCGGGTTCATCAGTGGCACCCCGACGTGGGGTGTGCTGATTGCACTGTCAGACCAGAATGGCCCCCGATTGGGCCTGATCGACCAGCCCTATATTGGCGAGCGATTCGTGGGGGGCGCGGGCGAGGCATATGTTGACGGCCCGCAAGGACGCCGCCCGCTCAAAACCCGCTCGTTTCGCCCTTTGAGCGAGGCTACGGTTTTTACCACATTCCCCGAAGTTGGCAGCCCGGCAGATCGGACAGGGTTTGAGGCAGTTGCAAAACAAACCAATTTGGTCCGCTACGGCATGGATTGTTATGCTTACGCGCTACTTGCCGCCGGGCAGATCGATCTGGTGATTGAGGCGGAGTTGAACGCATATGACATTCAGGGGCCAATCGGAGTGATAGAAGCTGCCGGAGGTATGGTCACGGACTGGCAAGGCGGACCAGCCCATCAGGGCGGTCGCGCAGTTGCCGCAGCCAATGCGCAGATCCATACTCAGGCACTGAACATTCTGCAGCATCACTGAATAGGTTGAGCCAGCGCAAAAGATCAGCTAATAAAGGTCCCGCACCAAGTCCTTAGCCCGTCTTCTGTTGGTGCAGCTTCACACTTCATACCGAAGCGGGCTTATTGAAGTGTGGAGGCATGAAATGTCTGAAATTACGATGAAAAACGCACAGACCGTGCTGACAATGGATGACCAACGGCGCGAACTAACATCGTGTGATATCCAGATTCAGAACGGGAAGATTACTGCAGTTGGAGCCGGTTTGAAGAGCACAGGCATCGTCATAGACGCTGCAAATTGTGTGGTAACGCCGGGTTTGGTGAACACCCATCACCACCTTTACCAGACACTGACCCGCGCAGTGCCGGGCGGACAGGATGCCTTGCTGTTTGGCTGGTTACAAACGCTCTATCCTATCTGGGCGCGATTCGGTCCTGAGGAAATGCGCGTCTCGGCCATGGTTGGGTTGGCGGAACTGGCACTCAGCGGCTGCACGCTGAGTTCGGACCACCTTTACCTCTACCCAAATGGGGCCCGCCTTGAAGACACAATAGAGGCTGCACGCGAAATCGGCCTGCGGTTTCACCCAACGCGCGGGGCCATGAGCATCGGAGTCAGCGATGGCGGTTTGCCACCGGATGATCTGGTAGAGCGTGAGGCAGATATTCTGAGTGATTGCATCCGGGTGATCGACACCTTCCACGACGCGTCCGAAGGGTCGATGTGTAGAGTCGGGATTGCGCCTTGTTCTCCGTTTTCAGTCAGTCGCGAACTGATGCGGGACGCCGCCCTGCTGGCCCGGGACAAAGGCGTAATGTTGCACACACATCTGGCAGAAAATGACGAAGACATCGCCTATTCTCTGGAAAAATTTGGATGCCGGCCGGGTCAGTACGCCGAGGATCTCGGCTGGACTGGTCATGATGTTTGGCACGCACATTGCGTGAAACTGGACAGTTCAGAAATAGACCTGTTTGCGCGCACCAGGACGGGTGTTGCACATTGCCCCTGCTCAAATTGCCGTCTTGGTTCTGGTATCGCGCCGGTAAGGGCGATGCGGGATGCAGGCGTTCCCGTTGGGCTGGGAGTTGACGGGTCTGCCAGCAACGATGCGGGCAATCTGGTGGCCGAGGCCCGTATGTCTATGTTGCTGCAGCGGGTGGCCAAAGGGGCTGATGCGATGAGCGCTCGCGAAACGCTGGAAATTGCGACTCGTGGCGGCGCGGATGTGCTCGGAAGACCGGATTGCGGGCGAATCGCGGTTGGAAAACGCGCAGACATTGCGATCTGGGATGTCTCAGGTATTGAGAGCGCGGGCAGCTGGGATCCGGCCGCCTTGTTGCTGGCGGGGCCAACCCGTGTGAAACATCTTCTGGTTGAAGGACGTGTGGTGGTTGCTGACGGTGAACTGACAACCGTCGACCTGCCGGGGCTGGTCACGCACCAGAACCGGCTGGCGGCGCAGTTGATGGAGCGTTAAGTGAAGCCTGCTCTTGCCTTTCTGATTTTCCTGGGGCAATCCCAACCCTTGTTCGCTGACCCGGCGGCTACCAACGCCCTGAACACCTTTCGCGCCACCAAAGGGCGCACCCCTGTCGCGTATTCGCAGGTGCTGGAACGCGCAGCGCAGGCGCATGCGCAAGACATGGTAAGGCGCGAATACTTCGACCACACCGGTAGTGATGGGTCGACGATTGGCGACAGGCTAAAGGCGCAAGGCTACGGATTCTGTTTCGCGGCCGAGAATATCGCAAAAGGCCAGTCATCTTTGGATGAGGTCATGAAAAGCTGGGCGAATTCGTCCGGACATCGCAAGAACATGGTTCATAAGAAGGTCACTGAATTTGCGCTTGCACGCGCGGACGGTAACATCTGGGTGATGGTTCTGGGGAGACCCGGCTGCTGAGGAGTGTGAAACGCGCGTGATTTGTTCCCAGATACCTTAGCGCAGCTTGCCCCCGATCCAGACATCTGTAACCGAACGGTCATCGCCCATCATGATGGTCGGAAAAAGTGCTTCCCACAGATCATCGGCGCGCTGCGCGCGCTGGGCAATGGCGGGCGTTGCGTGCAGATCAACAACAATCAGGTCAGCTTCGCATCCCACCGTCAGATTGCCGATCAGATCATCCATCCGCAAGGTCTGCGCTGATCCGACAGTGGCCAGCCAGATCAATTGTGCGGCGTGCAGCGGTGTGCCGCGCAACTGGCCTATTTCGTAAGCGGCCGCCATTGTGCGCAGCATTGAAAACGACGACCCGCCGCCGGTATCAGTCGCTAATCCGACACGCTGGCCTGCCGCCTTGAGCCCGGCCATGTCAAACAGGCCCGATCCGATAAAAGTGTTTGAGGTCGGGCAATGGATCAGCGCCGCGCCAACTTCGTGAAGGCGATCCTTTTCTCTTTCCTCAAGATGAATCGCGTGGCCGTAAAGGCCATTTGCACCCAATAATCCATGCGCTTCATATGTGTCGAGGTAGTCGCGCGCATCTGGATAAAGCTCTTTGACCCAGGCGATTTCGTCGACTTGTTCGCTCAGGTGGGTCTGCATCAGACACTGTGGATGTTCGGCCCAGAGTGCGCCCATGGCTTCGAGCTGTTCGGGAGTTGACGTTGGCGAAAACCTCGGGGTGATCGCGTAAGACAGGCGATCGACGCCGTGCCACGTCTCGAGCAGGGTCTTGCTGTCGTCATAGGCAGACTTGGGCGTATCGCGCAGCCCGTCCGGCGCGTTGCGATCCATACAGGTTTTGCCAGCGATCACACGCTGACCGCGCCGTTTTCCCTCGGTGAAAAAAGCATCAACGCTGGCCGGATGAATGGTGCCATAGCTGCACATCGTTGTGGTGCCGCAATCCGCCGTCAGATCAAGATAACGCGCCGCAATCTCGGCGGCATAATCGGCATCTTCGAACCGCATTTCTTCCGGAAAGGTGTAGCTGTTGAGCCAGTCGATCAGCCGTTTACCCCAACTGGCGATCATGGCGGTCTGCGGATAATGGACGTGGGCATCGACAAATCCGGCCATGACCAGCTTTTGACCATAATCTGTGACAGCAGCGTCTGGGTGCGTTCTTCGCAGGGCAGCACCGTCGCCAACAGCTGTCACGATGCCATTCTCGATCAGCACGCCTCCTGCGCTGTTTACACGTGTCGCCTCTTCTATCGGCGTTGAAAAAGGGTCGGAATCAAAGCTGAGAGTCTGGCCCAGCAGCAGGTGTTTTGTCAGCATATTTGCCAGCCTTTCTGACGCATTATAAAGCCCGCAGATACAAAGGTAAATCTGACCATGCACCATTGTGTCACGTATGAAGCTTCTCTTATGGTGCGCCAGATCAAGAGTTCAATTTAGACAGGGCGCAACATGACTGATCAACCCAACCAGCAAGACGCCGAGTCCGAAGAATCGGCCTATGCTCTGGGCCGAAAAGAAATCGCCGCGATCATGTATGCCGTCGATATCGACGACAAGGAAACCCTGACCCGTCTGATGGAGCCGTTGCACGCGGCTGATATTGCCGACCTTCTGGAACAGATCAATACCTTTGATCGATCGCGTCTTATCCGGCTTTATGATCGTGAATTTGACGGCGACATCCTGTCCGAGCTTCACGAAGGGCTCCGCGAAGAAGTCATGGCAGTGCTCAAACCGCACATTCTGGCGGACGCTGTGCGCGAGATGGACAGTGATGATGTGGTCGATCTTGTCGAAGATCTGGATGAGCCTCAGCAAGAGGCCATTCTGGGCGCTCTGGATGATGCCGACCGGGTCGCGGTCCAGCAGGCTTTGTCGTATCCGGAGTATTCCGCCGGACGTCTGATGCAGCGCGAGGTTGTCGCCGCACCAGAGCATTGGACAGTTGGCGAAACCATTGACTTTATTAGAAATTCAGACGAATTGCCGGATCAATTCTATCATATTGTTTTGGTTGATCCCCGCATGCATCCAGTTGGCAATGTCACGCTGGGCCGACTGATGGGGTCTGCTCGGTCGGTAAAGCTCGCCGATATTCAGGAAGAGATGTTTCAGACCATCCCCGTCACCCAGGACGAGGAAGACGTGGCATATGCCTTTAATCAATACCACCTGATTTCGGCCCCTGTGGTAGATGAAGATGGGCGTCTGACCGGGGTTATTACCATCGATGACGCAATGGCTGTGCTGGATGACGAGCATGAAGAAGATATTCTGCGCCTTGCCGGGGTCGGAGAAAGCTCCTTGTCAGACGGCGTCTTTGAAACAAGCAAACGGCGATTGCCGTGGCTGTGCGTTAACTTGTTTACAGCAATCTGCGCCGCCATTGTTATCGCTCAGTTTGAAGACACGATTGCACGGTTTGTGTCGCTTGCGGTTCTGATGCCGATCGTTGCTTCCATGGGGGGCAATGCCGGGACCCAGTCGATGACCGTTGCTGTGCGTGCGCTGGCAACAAGAGATCTGACGCGATCAAATGCCTGGCGGGTTATTCGTCGGGAGCTTTCGGTCGGGCTGCTGAATGGTCTGATTTTTGCTGCTGTGATGGGTACGATCGGATTTCTTTGGTTTGGATCATTGCAATTGGGTCTGGTGATCGCGGCTGCATTGATTATCAACCTGATCACCGCTGGACTGGCCGGAACCGTTGTGCCGGTTACGCTTGAAAAGTTTGGGGTCGACCCGGCGTTGGCATCCGGCACTTTTGTGACCACCACCACTGATGTTGTAGGTTTTTTCGCCTTCCTTGGCCTGGCGTCGCTGGTGTTGATGTGACTGATCTGTCCGACGTTAAATCAATGGCGCGAAAGGCAGCAGTCGCGCGTCGCAAGGCCGCATATGACGCAAAATTGCCCGGTGTTGCAGGGCATCTCAGCCAGGTTCTTGCAGGGTATCGCGGGGTGCCGCTGGCCGGGTACATGGCGATGCGAACCGAGATTGATCCAACCCCGGCGATGGAAGAGGCAGCGGCTCACGGTCCGGTCAGCGTCCCGGTAATTGTTGGTGCGGGCCTTCCGCTTCGCTTTAGCCGTTGGGAGCCGGGCATCGCACTCAGAGACGGTCTTTTTGGCGCCCGTGTACCAGAGGCGGATGATTTCTTTGAACCAGAGATACTGATCGTACCGCTGGTGGCCTACGATCTGCAGGGCGGGCGGCTCGGTTACGGCGGCGGTTTTTATGATCGCACGCTTGAAATGCTGCGCGCAAAACGAGCGACCCTCGCGATCGGTTTTGCCTTTAGCACACAGCTCGCAGAGGCACTGCCGCTGGAAACCACGGATCAGCCGCTGGATATGATCGTGACGGAACGTGATGTGATTGGGTTTTAGCGGGTGAACAGCGCGCAATCAGCGCCACCGAAAAGCGTTGCATCAGAGGTTTCGTCGGTTTGGCCTTATGTAGCGCTATCTTACACCGTTAAAGATCAATCTGCCTTTACCTCCCCGGCCAATCTGCCATCCCACTCGGCCTGGGGGATTTTTGGCACGTCCGGATCCCGCTCATAAGACGGAGTCATGATCTGCACATTGTTCTCGTTGAACACAGTAACAATGTTTCGATGAAGGTCAGAGAGCATCTTGGGCAGGCTGGATCCACGGGTTGTGTACGCGTTGATCTGGTAGTTGATCGCGTAATCCGCGAGCGCCGTCCACAGAACAAATGGCTCGGGCGACTTCTTTAGTCCAGCGGTGAGGTGTGCAGCTTTGATCAGCATGGCCTCGATTTTTTCCTGCGGTTCTTCGTAGCCAATGCCAACCGTCGTGTGCAGCAATAGCCCGCGGCCATCTATTTTTGAAGAATAGTTTATCACTTCTGAATTCAGAAGCTGGGCGTTGGGAATGCTGATCAGTTCATTCTTGATGGATTTGATATGGGTCTCCATCAGCTTGATCTGAACGACATCGCCCACGTGTTCACCGATCTTGATGCGGTCACCGATGTTAGTACTGCGCCGGTAAATCACAAATACCCCTGCCAGCAAATTGGCGATCACAGAGTTCGAGCCGAGCGAAACCATGACCCCGACGAGGATGGTCAGCCCCTGAAAAGCGGCCGAGTCCGACCCCGGTATATATGGAAAGCTGATGACGATGGCGACCAGCACCAGTATCACGCGGATAATGTTGAACGTGGGCCATATCCAGGTCGCCTCGAAGTTTTTCAGGGTGATCGCACCAACTTCCACGTTCTCAAAAAACAATCGTGCTCCTTTGATCAAAAACCGTGTCAGCGCAGCGATAACGGCAATGGCCACAAAGTTTGGTAGGTACGAAATAAAGCCCAGAAGAACCCCAAGGATTGGATCCGTGACATAGGTAATCAGCAGTTCCGCAAAGGGGCCTGTTTCTGCAAATGACAGCAAGACGAGGGAAAGATAGTAATATAAAAGAACGATTAAGATCAGCAACATGATCATTCGCAATGCATATTGAACCAGACCGGCCACAGCAGATCCACGCACCATATCATTGGTGGCTTCCTGAACACCAACAACCCGGGATTCAACCAGTTTCCCTACACGATCCGGCAGCCAGTTTCTTAATTTTACAACCAAACCGGCAACAAGTGCGAACAGTGCGGTCCAGACGAGTGCCTCAAGAACACTACCGACGCGAGCATCGTCGCTGCGATCTGCGCGATACAAAAGAATGGCCTGCTCAATTGCCTGACCGTGCAACGCCGACAGGACGTCCATGTCCATCTGTTCCATTTCGCTGTCGGCGTCGGTTGTGACAGTGATCATCTTCCCATTGGCAAAAATAGTTTTGCCGAGGTCGGTGTCGCGTATTTCAATTGTGACTGCTGAGGATTCGGAACTCTCGGCCATGGAAATGATGCGGGTGCTTACCGACTCGGCACGTTCGTTGGCAGGCAGGGCGCTTGATCCTCTGACAAGGAACAATTCTTCACCGTCAACGATCACTGGCGCGGAAAATACCAAATTTTCTGCCGTTTCCTCTGTCGGAGGAGCATCCTCCGGCGCCTGTTGGGCCTGTGCCAAAGGCATCCCCCACAGACATAAGGCAAGCAGCATTGAAACGAATAGTCGCATGGTCAGTCCCTTTGGTCAGGCGGAAACGCTCCGAACGGCGTTCCCCGATATGCGCTAATCTATTGTTTCATTGTGGTTTTGGCGACAAGAAATGCGGCCTCACGAATTGCAGGCTCCCAAGGCTATTGGCTGCACCGATATAGACTAAGAGGCCACATAATGCAGCGCGCTGAACTGAGCCCGCAACGCACGCGTTTCCGACGCTAGGGTCTCTGGCGTGTTGGAGCGAAGTGCCTTGGCGACCAGTGCGGCAATGTCCACAATCCGGTCTTTTGTCACGCCCCACCGCACCAACTCAGGTGTACCGATCCGCAACCCGTTCATGTCGCCTTCTACCGGGGCGAGGGGTAGGCCGATGCCACAGGCCAAAAAGCCCGCCCTGCGCAGTTTTTTGGCTGCGGTTTGACCGCCGCCGAAACCGGCTGCTTCAACCGCAAACTGATGCGAATTGGTAAACCCTTGCGCTTTGGCGAAGACCGGCAGGCCGACATCGTCTAGCGCGGCAGCAAACGCCTTTGAGACGGCAATCATCTCGGTTGCGTAAGCCTCGCCATAGTCGATCCAGTCCAACATGGTGAGCGCAAGCGACGCAGATTTCGCCGCATCAAAATTCGCCGTCATACCGGGAAACGCAATTGCATCGAGACGTTCAGCCATCTCTGCATCATTGCTGACAATCAACCCACCCGCCGGACCACCGAGGCTTTTGTAGGTACTCATGGTCATCAGATGCGCGCCTTCTGCAAGCGGGTTGCGCCATGCCTTGCCTGCAATGACTCCGCATTGGTGGGCGGCATCGAACAGAACCTTGGCACCAACATCATCGGCAATGGCGCGAACCTCGCGCACCGGATGCTCGAACAGGTTCAGGCTGCTGCCCACTGTGATCAGTTTTGGGCGAATGTCCTGCGCCAGGGTGCGCAAGGCGTCGATATCAATTGTGAACCCGTCCGCGTCGACTGGTGCAGAGACTGTGTTCAATCCGAACAGCCCCGCACATCCCGCAGCGTGGTGTGTGACATGCCCGCCAATAGAAGGTGGGGGTGCGATGATTGTATCCCCTGCCTTGCACGTCGCCATGAAGCCATAAAGATTTGCAATCGCCCCGGAGGGCACCCGGATTTCAGCGAATTTCGCATCAAAGACCTGCGCGCAAAGCTCAGCCGCGATTACTTCAATCTCTTCGATTGCCTCAAGACCCATTTCATATTTATCGCCCGGGTACCCCAAAGATGGGCGCGATCCGATCCCGGCCGACAAAATCGCCTCTGCCCGTGGTGACATGACATTGGTCGCGGGGTTGAGGTTGAAACACTCTCGTTCGTGTATCTCGCGGTTTTCATCAGCCAGAGCCTGAATTCGCGCGGCTATGTCGGTGGATGTTTGATGCGCTGTTTGTATCGCAATGTCGCGCACCCGCTTTTCACAATCCGCCGGAACCCAATTTCGCTGCACAAGCATCGCCTAACTCCTTCAAAGCTTTCTTCAGCATGCGGCTACTTTTGCATTTGGTGCAAATCAGTTTTTCTGATATTTGGCGTAGAAAAACTAGGGCTAGAAAATGTCGATAAAACCACCAAGGCCGCGCGGACCACATTTGAATGCGATGCGCTGTTTTGAGGCTGCGGCACGACTGAACGGATTTGCCACCGCTGCCGAGGAGCTTTCGGTGACTCCGGGCGCGGTGTCTCAGCAAGTGAAAGCTCTTGAAGACTGGGTCGGCGCGCCGCTTTTTGAACGCAGATCGCAGGGTGTCGTACTCACACCGCTCGGCACCAGTGTGTTGAACGAGTTTTCGGATGCATTTGACGCTCTGGGCTCTGCGCTGAACAGATTGCGCGCTGTTGCCCCTAAAGCCGCAATTAACATAGCTGCTTTGCCATCGGTCGCGCAGCTTTGGCTTTCTCCAAGATTGCCCGCCATTCGCGCCGCTTTTCCGGATCATGTCATTTCGATCACCGCACTTGAGAAACCGCCTAATCTCATGCGCGAAATGTTCGATATGAGCATTTTTTTGGGTCCATCTAGTGGAGCGCCAGTCCAGCGCATTCTGGAACAGGACATCATCTTTCCCGTGTGCGCACCAGCGGTTGCATCGCGACTTCACGCTCCTGCCGACCTGACAGGCGAAACATTGATTCATGATGCTGTCTGGGATGATGATTGGCCTCGTTGGCTGGATCAGGCCGGTTGCCCAATGATTGCCGGCAAAGACGGTCCGGTATTCTCGCTCTACAGCATTGCGTTGGACGAGGCACGAAACGGCGCAGGCGTGCTGATGGGCCACAAAGCGCTTGTCGAAAGGTACCTTCACGCCGGCGAGCTTGTGGCACCGTTTGCCGAAGAAATAAGCACTGGCAAGTCGCTGACCCTTGAAACGGCAGCACCTGTGGGCGCGTCGGACTTAGTGCGCCGAATCGCTGATATGCTTATGGCATGACCTCTACACCGGCTGATGCGCGCATGGTTTCGACCTCTTAACACACCCCCTTGCTCTTGCCGGGACTCCCGCCTACGAAACCCCTATGAGATGTCTTTTCCTTGGCGACGTAATGGGTCGCGCCGGGCGCGCCGCCGTCACTGAGCATTTGTCCCGCCTGCGGTCCGAGTGGCGATTGGATTTTGTTGTGGTGAACGGCGAGAACGCCAGCAACGGCATGGGGCTGAGTGCAGAGCACGCCAAAGCCATTCTGGCGGCAGGGGCTGATTGCATCACCCTTGGCGATCACGCCTTCGACCAAAAAGATATGTTGCAGTTCATCGAATCCGAACCGCGTATTTTGCGACCGCTGAACTATGCCAAAAGCGCGCCGGGCAAAGGGTTTCGACTGTTTACTGCGCTGAACGGGCGGAAGGTTCTTGTACTGCAGGCGCTGGGGCAAGTGTTCATGAAACGCGCCTTTGACGATCCGTTTTCGGCAGTTGAACCGGTCTTGAAGTCGCATCCTTTGGGTGGTTTGGCGCAGGCGATTATCGTGGACATGCATTGCGAAGCGACTTCTGAAAAGATGGCGATGGGCCACTACTGCGATGGCCGTGCAAGCCTTGTTGTGGGCACACATACCCATGTGCCAACGGCGGACGCGCAAGTGCTTCCTGGCGGAACCGGATATTTGTCGGATGCGGGCATGTGCGGCGATTACAACTCGGTCATTGGCATGGACAAGGCTGAACCGATGCGCCGCTTTATAACCGGTATGCCAAAGGCTCGGTTTTCCCCCGCGCTGGGCGAGGCGACCCTGTCGGGTGTTTTTGTTAACACCGATGACAAGACCGGAAAAGCGAATGATATCAGGATGATCCGAGTCGGAGGCCGATTGCAACAGGCCGCGTTGTGACCACGCAAAACCGCCTATTTCTGATCGGCGTGTTGATTGTGCTGGGCGCAGGTTGGGGCGCAACTATTCCGCTGACCAAGCTGGCAGTGAGCACCGGACACGGGCATTTCGGGCTGATCTTCTGGCAATTGTTCATCGGCGCGGTGTTGATGGCCTGCATATCATTGCTGCGCCGACGGGGCCTGCCTTTGGGGAAGGCACAGTTTAAAACTCATCTGGTTATCGCGTTGATTGGCACGGTAATATCCAATTCTGCCAGCTATCAGGCGATTGCAAATTTGCCGGCAGGAGTGATGTCGATCCTTTTGTCGCTGATCCCAATGATGTCATTTCCAATTGCGCTGGCGTTTGGGCTGGACCGTTTCGGTTTGCGCCGATTTATGGGGCTTTGGGTCGGATTGGCGGGCGTGGCGCTGCTCGTCCTGCCCGAGGCGTCGCTGCCAGATCGGGCTGCCATATGGTGGGTGCCGGTCGCGATGCTGGCCGGGCTGTGTTATGCGTTCGAGGGGAATTACGTCGCCAGATGGGGCACTTCCGGACTGGATGCCATCGAAGTCCTGTTTGGCGCGTCGGTCCTGGGGGCTTTGATTCTACTGCCAATGGCGCTGGGCAGCGGCCAATGGATCAACCCGGTGATCCCGTTCGGCATCGCTGAATGGTCGCTGATCGCCTCCTCCCTGATCCACGTCTTGGTCTACGCGGGTTATGTCTGGCTTGTCGGGCGCGCCGGGCCGGTATTTGCGGTACAGGTCAGCTATCTGGTCACGGGATTTGGGTTTGGGTGGGCGATCTTGCTGCTAAACGAAAGCTATTCGTCCTATATTTGGGCAGCATTAGGGTTGATGTTCGTCGGATTGTTCTTGGTGCAGCCGCGGCCCAAAGCGGCGCTTGCTCCGGATGCGGCAATGGGCGACACTGTTCGCTGAGAACCAGCCCGAGGCAGAAATAGGCCCGCCAATGCAACAGGTTACCGATGCCGTTTCTTGAGATGTCTCAGACGACAAGCGCTGTCGTGACACTGTGTGTTGTCGCCGCGATGTTTGTGATGTTCTTGCGCGAAACCTTTCCGACGGAAGTCGTTGCCATTGCCGGTGCCGCTTTGATGTTGGCCCTTGGCGTGTTGCCCTACGATGCCGCGTTGACGGTGCTGTCCAACCCGGCGCCGTGGACGATTGCGGCGATGTTCATCATCATGGGGGCGCTGGTGCGCACCGGGGCGCTGGACGCTTTTACGTCTGTGGCGGACCGGAAGGCGAAATCAAACCCGGCGATGGCCATCGTAATGCTGATGGGGTTTGTGGTGCTGTCATCTGCCATTGTATCAAATACGCCGGTTGTTGTGGTGATGATTCCGGTTTTTGTTCAACTGGCACGGACCATGGGCATCAACGCTTCTAAGCTGCTTATCCCGCTGAGCTATGCGGCAATTCTGGGGGGCACGCTGACCCTGATAGGAACGTCGACCAACCTGCTGGTTGACGGCGTGGCGCGGGCAAATGGGCTCAAGGCGTTTACGATATTCGAGGTCACACCGCTGGGTATCGCGCTGGTCATCTGGGGCATGATCTATCTGCGCTACATCGCTCCAATGCTACTGCCGGATCGTGATAGTATCGGCAACCTTCTGTCCGACAAGTCAAAGATGAAGTTTTTTACTGAGGCGATTATCCCCCCGGACAGCGATCTGATCGGGCGCGAAGTCAATGGCGTGCAACTGTTCAAACGCGAAGGCGTGCGACTGATCGATGTTGTGCGTGGGGATTTGTCTTTGCGGCGCAATCTGAAAGGCGTGGAGTTGCAGGTCGGCGACCGGGTTGTTCTGCGGACCCAGATGACCGAACTGCTTAGCCTGCAGCGTGATAAATCGCTCAAACGGGTTAATCAAGTTTCTGCCGTCGAAACCTCAACAGTTGAGGTTTTGCTGACACCGGGTTGCAAAATGGTTGGACGCAGTCTGGGGTCGATGCGATTGCGCCGGCGCTACGGTGTTTATCCATTGGCGGTTCATGGCCGCAACGACGGATTCGGGCGACAATTAGATGACATCGTGGTCAAAGTTGGTGATACAATTCTGCTGGAAGGCGCCCCAGAGGACATCGCCCGCCTTGCAGCAGACATG
>RCNF010000222.1_pt1 | contig 27354 bp, 23 predicted proteins | sample 2041311 | NCBI WGS metagenome assembly RCNF01 (sample SAMN09708228, study PRJNA481090) | Marine sediment metagenome, whole genome shotgun sequencing project. | biome: marine sediment; feature: ocean; material: sediment; isolation source: Sewage treatment plant 2 marine sediment (STP2) ...
AGCAAAGATCCGGTGCAGCCTGGCGACACGCTTACCTACACCGTGCGCTATGGCAATACGTCTGCGGGCAACATCAGCGCCGGGACAGCCAGCCACAAGGCCGACAGGCGTTCACGCGCACCCGAGCGCGCCCGGTCCCCCCCGAAGCCGCGGTGCCGGGACACCAGATACACGACAACCGACAACGCTGTTGCCGCCAGCCTGGGGTCCGGCACGGTCCAGGCTGAAAGCTCTCCTTCTGGCTCTGTTTCCGCGATGGAGACTGCAGCGGCAACTCTCGAGGAGAGAGGAACCGCGATACACGAGCTTTCCGAGGAAAGTAACGGTCTTGCTCTCAATATGGCGCTGATGGCGGCCAGGGGTGAAGCAACCGAGAAGGATCTCGCTGAACTGGCCGAAAAGGTCAGATCGTCAGCCGAAAGGTACGGCAAGCTTGGAAGAGAGCTCGAGGGCCTGGCAAGGACGATCAGTGATAACAGCAGGAATGTCGGTTCGGCCTCAGGCGCAACTGCCGTGAGTCCCGATGCCGGCCACGGAGTATTGGAGATATCGGAGAAGATAGAATCGCGCAGCCGCGCCCTTCAGAAGAAGATGACTTCGATGGGAAACGATGTCGAAGAGATCAAAAGAGCGCTTCAGGCCGGGAATGAAGAAGAAAAAGAAGAGCGCATCCGCACCACTGACGGTTCGATCGTGAACTTCGGGTCCGAGTCGGAAGGACAGGATGAGGAGCCCGGTGGAATCGATGATTCCGATCTGGTCATAGATCATGGAAAGCTCTGGGAGGGCCCGGAAGAGGATGCAGTCGAGAGCGAAGATGCCGGCGATAGCGGAGATCTGCTTATCTCGGGCTTCCAGGAAGCGATGGGCGTCATGCAGCCTGATTCGGAGGAACCGGTCGAGGATAGCGTGCCCGTAGACGAGCCCGTTGTCGAGGAGATCGAGCAGCCGGAACAGGTCGAAGACAACCCTGTTGAATATGCTGAAGAGACACACGAAGAAATCATAGAAGAAACAATAGAAGAGACCGTGGTCGCTGAACAGGCCCAGGTCGAAGAGAGTGCCGATCTTGTCGGTGAGATATTTGCCGATGAACCGGTTACCAATGATAACTGGGATGATATGCAGGTAGCGGCGGAAGTAGAGCCGGAACCTGAGATCGCCAGCGAACCTGTCAACGAAATGCCACCTGTCGAGCCAGAGATCGTCCATGAGCCCCAGGCTCACGAACCTGCCCCCGTCGTGGAGCAGGCCGCACCGGAGACAGACGAGGAACCGGTATACGATCTATTTGAACTCGGCGCAGTAGAGTACCAGGAAGAAACCGAAGTAAATCTGTGAGGTGAATGTTCGTGGTGATGTTGAGCAGTGAGAACAGACAGCTTTTCGGCGAGCAGGTCAACGACCACATCGCCAAGCTCAATGATCTGATGGGACTGGCCTGCGATCAGCCGCTGGACAGGGTGCCCGTTGAGAAGGCCTGCTTTGCAGGCAGGCTTCTCGAGGGCAGCACACGGATGCTCGGACTGGACGAGTGGTGCAGTACGCTGAGTATGTTCAGGGAACTCCTTGAGAAGTCCCTCGCGGCTGGAAGACACTGGGGCGAGCAGGTCTCACAGATCGTATCAGAGTTACTGGAATCAGAGGAACAGGCGGTTTCTGAGATAGTTGCCGATGAGGAAGAGATCGACCTCAGGTGTTTCGGAGGGCTTCAGCAGGAAATAGAGCTGGTCCTTTCCGAGCCTTTTGAGAATGTCGACGCAACACCTTCCGATCCCGGAATAAGTATCGAGAGTGATACGACCGGGGAAAAGGAAGTCCTCTTTGAACTTCCCCGGTGTGAAGAGCCTTCTGAAGAGGTGGTCCGACAGGATGACAAGTATGTAGCGGATCGATCAGGTGAAAACAGGACAGAGGGTTTTGCAACCATTTCCAGGCTTCAGGATTCGCTGAAGAAGATCGATTACAGGCTCGAGGAATGTCTCAATGATGGAAACAGGGGAGACGCGGCTGTAAGGGATCTCGAACTTGCCATCGGTGAGAGCGAGTTCTATATGGCCATGCTGGGAAGTATGCTGAGCAGGCTCGGCGATAACCGGAAGACCTTCCGTTCGAAAGTATCAAGTTCGACGGTAATGGACGGCCTTAAGGATTTTATCGGGGTCCAGAGCAGGATGAGGAACTGGAAAACGGAATTGAGGACGAGGACCGGCGATTTCTCGCTTGAAAGAGAAGCGGCGACCGATCTCGCCGTTATCCTTGAGAACTGTGTGTTCGACATATGCAGGATGAGCGAGCGAAGCAAAAGAAGAGATGTAAGCGTAAAGATAGATGTATCGAGCGAGGGTTCGTATCTGACAGCGAAAGTGTTCGACGATGCGAGCGATTATCTCAGTGATTCAGAGATCGACAGGGACGATGCCATGGCATATTACCACGGCCTTCTGCAGGCCAGGGGGCTGCTCAGAAAATGGGGAGCTCTGTTGTGGGTCGAGCCGGGGGAAGGAAGCGAGGACCGGTTCAGGTTTACTTTCCCGCGTACGTCCGTCATCACCGATTATCACCTGATAGATTCGGCCGGCATGACATTTGCGGTACCGAAGCATGGTGTGGATGGCGTGATCGATCTCTCGAATGTGCGTATCGACAGCGACCAGGGAGGCAGGTCCGTCATGTATGGCGGGTCGCGCGTTTCTGTATGCAGGATAGATGAGCTTGCGGCCGACGAGCTTAGTGCCGGTTCCGATGGTGACCACGTAGTGGTACTCGGGCTGGCCGAAAAGAGGATCGGCATTATGTCCGACGGGTCGGGCCGAAAGGTCGAGGGCCTGATCGAGCAGATCACGGAGAACGGCTGGGCGTCGCTGTCCAGGTGTCTTCTCCATATAGGAGAACGTGAGTTCCCCGTCCTGGACTTCCAGCTGATGCTTGACCGTTTCAGCATGGTTCAGGGCCTCGAGGATGAGGAAGGGGGATCGGGCTCCTGGGTGGATGAGGTTGCGGAAGTAAATCAGTAGACGTTTTCGCGTGCTCGAACGCGTGCAGTTATATACTGAAACGGTTCCGGCGTTCTCTGCCGCTGGTTCCAGTTCACCAAGCGTAGAGAGGTTGTCATGGTTAAACAGCACCACAGGGACTACGGCAGCATCATAATCGGCGGCAATGACGATGCCACCGAAGTCATGACATCCGTCGAGGCGGCGGAGTATCTTAAGATGCACGTCAAGACGGTATGCCGTCTCGCGAAGGAAAAGAAGATTCCCGCGAAGAAGGTAGGAAGCGAATGGCGCTTTCTGAGGAGCGTTCTGGACAGATGGCTCGCTCAGGAAGAAGAGGTTGTATTAAGCGCGGACTAACATCAGGGCGGGAGCGGCCAGATGACAAGGACCAGATTCGAAAGACTCGAGTTCGGCGGCGCTGACAGCGCCGGGTTCCAGATCTCGGGCAAACTCGGATTCCACGAGAATGAGAAGATCGAACAGCTGACGCAGGAATGTCTCAAAAGAGAGTTCAAAACTGTCGTTTTCGACTTTTCCGAACTCACTTCTCTCGGTGGCGGTGTGGCGAGGATTCTCCGGGGATTTGTAAAGGACCTGGGGGAGAAGGGTGGAGAGGTAACATTCGTTGTTACAAGCAGTGTCGTTCTCGATTTTCTGAAGGATGAAGAGACAAACATCAATATCTGTTCCACTATGGAAGAGGCCGTTTCCGGAGCCTCCGTTTCAACGGTGGTGAAGGAGGAGGAGACCGCGGATCCTTCTCCTGCTGCTGAGACAACTGATGCCGACCAGGCAGTGGAAGCTGCCGTCGAAGAGCAGGATGCGGACGAGAAAAGCGAACCTGCCGGTCAGGACGGAGTCATCCTTATGGCGTACGACTCCGGTGAAAATCAGCCGAAGGCGGAAGTAAAGCAGGATGAGCCCGCTGTCGAAGAGCCTGTCGAGTCTGAGGATGAAGAAACGCCTCCTCAGGCTGAGGCAGAAGAGGACGCGGGCGGCGAGGAAGAGATAATCTCGGAGATCTTCGAATCGACAGGAGGGGGAACTCCTCCGGAATGGATCGATGATCCGGTATCTCCGTTCAGCCTTGCCGACGAGATCGATACCGAGGATGCCAAGGACCTCAATAAAAAGCTCAAGAGGCGCATATTCGAACTGAAGACCCTGTTTTCGATAAGCGCTGACTTCAATTCCATCAGGGAACGGAAAAAACTTCTGGATATTTTTCTCCTGACATCGATCGCACAGGGCGGGGTAGAATCCGCTGTTTTCTTCGAGAGAAGAGAAGGCGTGTTCATGCCCTCCATTGCCAAGGGTGTCGATGAGGAGAAACTTTCCCCGATAGAGTTAAGTGACAACGAAGTGGAACGGATCGGCTGGGGTCGGGATGTCTTCGAGATAAGCAGCATGGAGCTGAACGAGAAGACCAGGAACAACCTCGGGGATGTAGGGCTTGAGTATGTGTGCCCCTTCAATCTGGGCGAGGAAATGGCCGGCCTGATATTTCTCGGCAAGCGGCTCGCCGGCAGAGGGATGCAGAAGGAAGATTTCGAATTCATGAAGATACTCGTGAACCTCGCGAAAGGCGCTTACAGCAACGCCGTGATGTTCGAGAGGGAGAACGAGAGGACCCTTGGAATAGTAAAGACGCTCATATCACTTATTGAAGAAAACACGATGCTGAAGGGGACCTCCGAGATCGTCTCGCGTTATGTGGGCATGGTCGCGAAAAATATGGATTACCCCGAGGATAACTTCAAGGATCTCATATACGGTACTGTACTCAGGGACATGGGCATGGTGAAGGTAAGCGACCTCATTGTGCGCAGTCCGCGCGAACTGTCCAAGGACGAATGGCAGGTAATCAAAAGGCATCCCGAGGATGGCTCCGAGATGCTCAGGCGGATGAAATTCAACAATCATGTCGTTGATGTTGTACTCAGCCATCACGAGCGATTCAACGGCGAGGGTTACCCGAGAGGTCTCAGGGGCAAGGATATTCCCATGGGGGCGAGGATCATCTCTGTGGTAGAGAGTTACGCGGCCATGATCAATGAAAGGCCTAACCGTCCTGCCCTGTCCGCCAGGGAGGCGCTCGACACGTTAAAAGAGAATTACGGACTCAGATACGACCGTGAAGTCGTCAATACGTTCGCCGCGATCATGGAGAAGGAAATAGCAAAATCGGTTCAGCCCGTGGGTTCCGTCTCCTGAGGGGTGCATAACCTTGAACGGTAATATTCTCGTTGTCGATGACGATCCCAACGTTGTCGAAATAATCACCGAATCGCTGAGAAGCAGAGGGTACAATACCGAGTATGCTCTGGATGGCGAGTCGGCGCTGCGCAAATACGACGAGTTTCTCCCCGATCTGGTCCTCCTCGACGTAGTTCTTCCAAGGAAGGACGGATTCGCCGTATGCGACGAGATACGCACCCGCGATATCAACCGTGACATCCCCGTTATCATGATCTCAGGAAATGCTATTCCGGACAATATGCTCGAAGGATTCAAGTCCGGAGCGCAGGACTATATAAAGAAACCGTTCTCCATCAAGGAGATGATCGCCAAGGTCGATAATTTCCTGTCCCAGGCAAACCGCCGCAGGGACCTGAGGGAAAAGAACGAGCATCTCGAAGATGAGGTCCAGAAGGGGATGGATGACATCACGAGGGTCAACAGAGAGCTTAAGAAGAAGGTCCTGGACCTGCGGTCGATCTTCGACCTCAGCCAGGATCTCAACAGGCTTCGCGATCCCGAGGAACTCACGAACGTCTTTTTCCTCACGTTGGCCGGGCAGCTCGGTATCGGCTCTGTATGTCTTTTCTACTCGCCGACCGACGCGGATAGCCATCTTTCCTACGCGGGAGGCAGGGGTATAAGAGACTCGGTCCTGAGGGCAGTAAGGCTTTCCAGGGACGCCGGGATGAGTCATCTGCTCTTTACCGGTGAGGGAAAGCTCGACCTCAGCCGTGACGATGTACCCGAAGACGCGAAGCGTGAGATCAAGTTCATGCAGGATCTCGGATTCCTCTACTCCTATCCGCTTATCGTCAAGTCCACCCTGATCGGCATAGTCTTTCTGGGCAGCAAGGTGAGCGGCCAGGAATATACGGTGAACGACTGGGAAGTCTTCAAGTCTATCTGCAGTTCTTTCGCTACCGGACTGGAGAACTCGCGGCTCTATGCGGAGCTGCAGTCCACCTATCTTTCGACGATCAAGGTCCTCGTCTCCACGATAGAGGCAAAAGATTCGTATACGAGGGGCCATACAGATAGAGTGGCGATGTTCGCCAGGCTGATAGCCGAGGAGATGGGCCTGGACAAGAAGGATCTCGAGACTGTCAGTTTTGGGGCCGCGCTGCATGACATCGGGAAACTTGGCGTTTACGAGGACATCCTCAACAAACCGGGCGAGCTTACCGATGGCGAATGGGAGATAGTAAGGAGCCATCCCGAGGTCGGAGCGAATATCATCAGGAACATGAAGTTCCTCGAGGCTGCCTGCGACCTGGTCAGGCACCATCATGAGCGTCTCGACGGACGAGGGTATCCGGACGGCCTGAAGGGCGAGCAGATATCAGTCGGGGCGAGGATCGTAGCCGTTGCGGACAGTTTCGACGCGATGACGAGCGACAGGCCGTACCGCATAGCTTTCGGATACAGGGATGCACTCGAGCAGCTCAAGCTCCAGACCGACAAGTTCGATGGTGGAGTGATCGATCACCTGGTCAGGCTCGTTGAGAGAGGCATGATCAGGGAACCGCGAAAAACCTAGACACCGGCAACACAGTTTCCATCACATATTCCAAAGATGAGAGAGCGTTCCTCAGGGAATCGTCATCCCGGGTCCGTAAACGGAGGTTGCGACCTTCTTACCTGCGGACAAGAGTCCACCAGGCACTGGTGAGCGTGTAACTGTCTGTAATGTAACGTTTATCACGTTTTGTGCGGGACGCTCGGAACCGGGCATCATGCTTGCCCTTATCATCCACCGGAACGGTCCTGAAGGAGAAGGGAGCGGAGGCCGGGACGTGAAGATGTGTGTGGTGAGGTTTCCGCTCCCGTTCCGTTACGCGGTTGGAACGGTTTCAGCAGATTTGATACCCAGGATGGCAACGAGCTCGTTTCGTAGCGCGTTGAGGTCAAGCTTGCGCTTCAGCTTGCCTTCACGCGCCAGCGAGATCGAGCCTGTTTCCTCGCTTACAATGATCACTATAGCGTCGGTCTCCTCGGATAGTCCCAGGCCCGCCCTGTGCCGTGTGCCCAGCGCGCGTCCGATCCTCGGGTTCTGCGAAAGGGGAAGGATGCAGCCCGCTGCTATGATCCTGTCCTTCTCGACTATTACAGCGCCATCGTGAAGAGGGCTGGGAGGCGTGAATATCGTTACGAGCAGCTCGCTCGACACCTTCGCATCGAGTCTCGTGCCGGTCTCGATGTAGTTCTTGAGACCGACGTCACGTTCTACCACGATTATGGCGCCGAGACCTTTCTCGACAAGAAGCTGGCAGGTCTTGACCGTCTCTGCGACGGTACCTGTGGATTCGACCTTCAGAAACATCCCTATGATCCTGTTCTGGCCGAGCTGGGTCAGCGCTTTCCTCAGTTCAGGCTGGAAGAGGATCACGAACGCTATTACCCAGACAGTCTTGAGGCTGCTCAGGATCCAGTTAAGAGCGTTGAGATTGAGCCACTGGGCGACAAACGAGACTATGATGAGCAGGAAGAGGCCGATGAACATCTGGATCGCTCTCGTGCCCTTGATAAGCATTAAGAGCCTGTAGAAAAGGAAGGCGACGATCAGTATGTCGAGCATATCCATCGTCAGGTTGAAATGAAAAGAGCTCAAGAGGAGCCGCCCTTCCTGTTTATGGCCTTCCAGACCGCGATATAATCGGCCGTTTCGCGTACGTCGTGTACACGCAGGATCTGTACGCCAGCGTCAAGACAGATACCCGTAACCGCCAGTCCGCCCGATAATCTTTCCCCCGGCCCGTCTCTTCCCGTAATAGTTCCGATGAACGATTTCCGGGAATGCCCGACGAGAACGGGGTAGCCGAGCGTATGGAGATCGCCGATCCGCTCGATGATCTCCAGGTTATCTTCTAATCTTTTTCCGAATCCGATTCCCGGGTCAACGATTATTTTTTCCCGGGCTATTCCGTTTTTGACGAGATCGCCTGTGGCGGACTCAAGCCAGGAGGATATCTCGCCCGGAGCATCGTCGTAATCAGGGTCGTCCTGCATCGTCTCTGGTGTGCCTTTCATATGCATCACCACAACGGCAGCACCTGACCGGGCAGCGATTCCCGCCATTTCGGGATCATGAGTGAACCCGCTGATATCATTGATTATAGAGGCTCCCAGGCTGACCGCTTCCCGCGCTACCAGGGAATATCTCGTATCTATGGATATCACAGCGCCGCTGAGGCCCGTTGTCTTTTCCAGTACCGGTGCGATCCGGTCGAGTTCCTCGGACGGGTCGAGTTCCGCCGCTCCCGGCCTGCTCGATTCGCCCCCGATATCAATAATCGCAGCGCCCTGTCCGATCATCTCTGCGACCCTTTCCGCTGCCGCGGCCGGATCGTTGAACTGCCCTCCGTCGCTGAAGCTGTCGGGAGTGACGTTCAATATCCCCATGATGACGGGGCCGCCGGTCAGATCAAGAGAGCCTCCGGGAAGATCAATCGACCGAGGAGGCGCCGCCCGCATTTTCAGCAGACGGATAATTTCGGAGCCGGCCTCTTCCAGGCCGAAAGGCTGACCGGTCATGTTGCCCGCGAGGACCTCGAGCCTCCTGGCGTCGGAGATAAGATAGGCACATGATTCGTCAGGCGCGCCGCGGATGACTTCCCTGTGGACCGCTGCGTCTCCGCCTATCGACAGCATCTGTTGTTTTATTATATTGGCCGCCGCTGCGGAAAGGCCACAGATCCGTATCACAACGGTCTCGGCCTTCCGTGTCATGATCTCTATGCCTGCAGGATCGACGCCGGCCCTGCGGAGGTGTCCGGCGAGGGTTGATCCGCGCGTGGAAGAGATGAGTTGGAGCTTATAACGCATCTGCCGCTGCCGCGCGCCCCTCCTTAAACGTCGTCCTTCTTTTCCCCGGGTGTGGTCTCATCAGGATCTACATCCGAGAAGAGATCCGTCGGGGCAGGCTCAGTCTCTACCGTATCGTCAGTATTGTCGACGACGGGAGGTTCCTCCGTGGCCGCTTCCGTCTCGGTGGCCTCATTGTCCGCGATTACCTCGGGTTCAGCGGGAGGCGCCGGTTCGGCTTTTTTCTCCTCAGGCTTCTTAATCACTGGAGGAAGAGTGCCGCCGCTGAGAAGTATCTTCACATCCTCGCCATCGAGTGTCTCTCGTTCGAGAAGGGAAGTGGCTACCGCATGGAGTTCCTTCTCGTGCTCGGTCAGGACGCTTCGCGCTTTATCGTAGCAACCCATTATTATCGTCTTTACCTCGGCGTCGATCTCCTGTGCTGTCTCTTCGCTGTAGTCTTTGTGCGTAGATATCTCACGCCCGAGGAATATCTGTTCTTCCTTCTGGCCGAAGGATATCGGGCCGAGCTTGCTGCTCATGCCCCACTGCATGACCATCTTTCGCGCGATGCCTGAGGAGGTCTTGATATCTCCGTAGGCGCCGCTGCCGATCCTGCCTATGACGAGTTCTTCGGCGACCCTGCCGCCCAGAGCCATTGTTATCATGTCGAGAAGGTATTCCTTTGACTGGTAGTAGTAGTTGTCGTCGTCGGTGAGGAAAGATGTAAGGCCGCCGGCACTGCCCCTCGATATGATCGTCACCTTGTGAAGAGGATCGGCGTTTTCGAGGTACGACCCTACCACGGCATGTCCGGCCTCGTGGTACGCGGTCATCCGTCTCGTGTCTTCCTTGAAGACGCGGCTTTTTCTCTCCGGGCCGAGGAAGACCTTGTCCTTCGACTCTTCAAACTCATCCATGAAGACCTGTTCCTTGTCGCGTCTCGCCGCGAGCAGAGCCGCTTCGTTGACGAGGTTGGCAAGGTCGGCGCCCGACATACCGGGCGTCCCCCTGGCGAGTATATCGAGATCGACGTCATCAGCCATCGGTATGTTTCTCGTGTGGACCTTGAGGATGCCCAGCCTGCCCCTTATATCCGGCATATCGACGATCACACGGCGGTCGAAGCGCCCCGGCCTCAGAAGCGCCGGGTCGAGGACATCGGGCCTGTTCGTGGCGGCGAGCAGGATGACTCCCTCGTTAGTCACGAACCCGTCCATCTCTACGAGCAGCTGGTTCAGCGTCTGTTCGCGCTCGTCATGTCCGCCGCCCAGTCCCGCGCCCCTGTGACGGCCGACCGCGTCGAGTTCATCTATGAAGAGAATGCACGGAGCGTGCTTCTTGCCCTTGTCGAAGAGGTCACGGACACGGCTCGCGCCGACACCGACGAACATCTCGACAAAGTCTGATCCGCTCATGCTGAAGAACGGTACTCCCGCTTCGCCCGCGACTGCCCTGGCGAGCAGGGTCTTGCCCGTCCCCGGAGGGCCGAGCAGGATGACACCCTTAGGTATCCTGCCGCCGAGCTTCTGGAACTTCTTCGGATCCTTGAGAAACTCGATCACTTCCTGAAGTTCTCCCTTGGCTTCATCGACACCCGCGACATCGTCAAAGGTAATGCGCGGCATGTTATTGTCCGCCATCTTTGCCTTGCTCTTTCCGAACGAGAAGGCCTTGTTGCCGCCCCCCTGCATATTGCGCATAAGGATCACCCAGAGCACGAGCAACGCGATGAGGGGAAGGGCCGTGGCCAGCGCCTTCACCCAGACGCTGCTTCCCGGGTATTTCGCCTCGATCTTGGCGTCGGGGTTCCCCTGCCAGATACGTTCCGCGAGCTGAGGGTCCTCGGCTGGCAGAATCGTCTTGAAACTCGATATGGTAGTACCATCCCCGCCGGTCGGTATCGTTATCGGGTTCAGGAGCTTTCCGCGGACCTCGATCCCCTTGATCTCCACGCTCGCGATATTACCGTTATCTATCTCGGCGATGAACTGGCTGTAATCGATGGGCCATTCCCTCTCCTTAGTCGAATTGAAGAGGAGGAAGGCAAGGAAAAAGAGGATGATGACCATGACCCAGAGAGCCATCGATCTCGATGGTTTCTGCTGGCCGGGTGCGCCGCCGGGCGGGACCCATTTCTTTTTTGGATTCTTGTCACGGTTCTTGTCGTCACCGTTCATAGTATCGTTTCTCCGTTGGAAAATGGCTGTACAGGCCACAGCAGGAAAGAGCGTACTCTCTCCTCATACGGCCGGGAAATCCGTCGCTTTAAAGTTTCTGAAATCAAGATAAGCGATAACCGGTAGTTTGTCCAACCTAATAACCCGTTATGACTTAATGGTGTTTCTGATCTCGGGGGTGAGCTCGGCGATATAGGGGAGGTTCCTGTAGCGCTCCCTGTAATCAAGCCCGTAACCCACTACGAATACGTCAGGTATCGTGAATCCGACGTAGTCGACCTCGATGTTGACCTTACGGGTCGAAGGTTTGTCGAGCAATGTGCATATCCTGTGGCTGCGTGCGTTGTGATCCTTCAGGGTCCTTATCAGCCGCGAAAGTGTGTGTCCGGTATCGACGATCTCGTCGACGATTATGATGTCGCGGCCCTCGATCTTGCTGCGGATGTGATTGATAACACCGACATCGGAGCTGCGCTTGGTCCCGTTCTGGTAGCTGAACAGTGTGATAAAATCGATCTCATGCTGTATGTCGAGGTTCCGGATCAGGTCGGCAGCGAAAATGAAGGCACCCTTGAGGAGAACGATGAACAGGGGACTCGACTTCGGATAATCTATGGAAATGTCTTCCGCCATCTCGCGCACCCGGCGCTGGATGTCACCCGCTTCGATGAGTGTCTTGAATCCCTGCTGCTCCATCGCGTCCCCTCTCCCGCAAAGGTTATCCACGCAATACTAGCACAACGGCCGTGATTTGACATTCTAAATCTGGGAAGTAAAAGGTAGCGCCCGGTTATTTCTTTCGGGACAGGAGGAAGGAGGTCACTTTCCTGCTCTTGCCGGTGACCCTTGTTCTTTCGGCAGTCACGAGGCCGGGGGCCCAGATGATTCCTTCGCTGTCCTCGAAGACAGGAACGGCACCGCGGCTGCGCCGGGGGATCTTCGCGTCGATCATGATGTCACTGAGCTTCTTCGTCCCCTTCATGCCGAACGGGACGATCCTGTCACCGTCTTGCCTGGGCCTGACCCTGACGGGAAAAGATACTCCGGCCAGCGATGCCTCGCTCTCCGAGGAAGGGGAAGGGGATCCGTCGTGTCTGCCCGTTGTCGTGATGGAAACGGTCATATCCCAGCCCGGGAGGTCGAACTTTCCATCACCCGGGAGAACGATGTCGTCAGGAGTGTCAGTCGGGCCGGAAGGGGCGGCTCCGCGTTCGAAACGGACCGAACCCGGTTCGATCGTCACCCGGATCCCGTGCGGCAGGGTAGTGTGCTTGCCGGAGTTTCCCGAGCGGATAAGCCCTGCTGCCGCCTCGAAATGGACCCTTCCGATGTCACGGTACACATCGAATCTGTCCCTCAGGACCGAATCTATCAGCAGGTAGAGCCTGTAGTCGGGGAGTTCACGGGCCGATGCAGCATCGATCGTCACGCTGCCGTCAGCGGCGGCTGGGGGGACGAGGTCCCCGATCCCTTCATCGAGTGCGCTGAGCCCGTCAACGGCATTATTAGCCAGTCTGAGGAGCGCACCCCTGATATTGGGGTTATAATCCTTTTTCAGCGATGGAAGGAGTCTGTGCCTTATCCTGTTTCTTAGAAACCTGACGTCCCTGTTGGAACTGTCGACTGCGTATCCGATATGCTTTTTCCGACAGTAATCCTTCAGTTCGTCACCTGTGCAGCACATCACCGGCCGGATGAAAGAGCCCCGGCGCACAGGGATCCCGGTCAGTCCGCGGATACCTGTCCCCCTGATAATATGATGAAGCACCGTCTCTACCTGGTCGTCACTGTTGTGCCCGAGTGCGACGATGCCGAACTTTTCGAGAAAATCGTACCTTGCTTCCCTGGCCGCCTCCTCGATCCCGATCCTTTTTTTGCGGGAAAGGGCCGGTACGTCTCTTTCCCCGGTCACCAGGGGGATACCGAGGCGCCCGCACCATCTCTCTGCGGCATTGCGCTCGGTCTGCGTATCTTTCCTGATGAGATGATCGAGATATGCTGCCGAGAGGGCGAATCCAAGCTCCCCGGAGAGATTGTTGAGGATCGAAAGCATGGCCATCGAGTCCGGGCCGCCCGAGACAGCGGCAGTAACGCTGTCGCCCCGGCTGATCAGCCCGTTTTCATCGATCCAGTCTCTGACCTTGTCTTTGCAGTCCATGGGATTTCCACTGATGAGAGAAGCCGGAAAGAACTGGTGGCGGTGCAGGGACTTGAACCCCGGACACGCGGATTATGATTCCGCTGCTCTAACCAACTGAGCTACACCGCCACGCACCAATGTATACTATAAAAAAAGGCCGTCATGTCAAGTGAAAATGAAAACAGAGGCGGCGAAACACGCTGAAAATACTGACAGTTCCGGGATTGCGGAGGAATACCTCCGGACCTTATATTACTTGCCCGGCCGATGCCCGTTTGCTATAGATACTTCGTGCAACCGGAAGGAACACGGACGTGAAAGTAATGACAGAAAAGGACGCTCCGGCGGGTAATCTCGACGGAAGCCTGATAGTCATCCTGGGATATGGAAACCAGGGGCGTCCGCAGGCTCTGAACCTCCGAGACAGCGGGTTCAATGTCGCAGTCGCGGCCAGGTCCGGCGGAAAGGCGTGGGAAACGGCCGGGAGGGACGGATTTGAGGTCATGGAGGTCCGAGAAGGGGCCTCGAAGGCCCGGGTCCTGATGTGCCTTCTTCCCGACGAGGTGCAGGGGCAGGTATACAAAGCCGATATAGCCCCGAATCTCCGGCCAGGTTCGACGATCTGTTTCGCGCACGGCTTCGCGGTCACGTTCGGACAGATAGAAAAGGAATCGTTCGATCTGGTTATGGTCGCACCGAAAGGACAGGGAGGCGCCCTCCGCGCCGCTTATGTCGAGGATTCAGGGCTGCCATGTCTCCTGGCTGTGGCGCATGATTATACAGGCGGGGCGCGCCGGACCGCGCTCAGCATCGCGAGAGGACTCGGCTGCCTCAGGATCGGAGCTTTCGAGACGACTTTCCGCGAGGAAGCGTTGAGCGATCTTTTCGGCGAGCAGGCGATACTCGTTGGCGGAGTGCCCGCGCTGATAAAGGCAGCCTTCGATATACTGGTGGAGAAAGGGTTCAGCCCCGAGGTCGCCTATTTCGAATGCATGCACGAACTGAAGATCATCGTCGACCTGTTTGCCGTGCATGGCATCGCCGGGATGAGGGAAGTGATTAGCGGAACAGCCGCCTACGGCGGGTTGAAGTACGGCGAAAAGCTGGTGACGCCCGAGACGGCCGATGAGATGAGAAAGATGTTCGACAGGATAGAAAGCGGAGAGTTCGCCCGTCAGTGGCTGGAGGAGACAGCCGGCGGGAAGAAGGAACTCGCCGATATGATCAGGAAAGAAAAGGAACTGAAGATAGAAGAAGCCGGCCGTGAAGTGCGGAAGCTCTTTGACCGGCAGTCGCTCGATAAAAAAGACGGAGGCTCGAAATGAGATCAGGATTGGTAATCCTTCTGGCAGCGGCGCTGGCCCTTTCGGCCGGGTGCGGAGGAGGCGGGAAGGATGATTCGGCCGGGGATGACGGAAAGTTCAGGGTGCCGGATTCGCTCCTCTCCCCTATAGAGGGGTACGGGCTCCTGGTGGATGACTACCACCCCGTCAACGGCGGTGTGATGGCCAATGCCGACATAGAGGTACATTATCCGCCCCAGGAAGTCGCACGGTTTATCGCCGTCAAGTCTTTCGGCGAGATACTCAGGGGATACAGGATAGTCGCGGAAGAGATCGGGAGGCCGGTCGCCGGGAAAGTAGTTATTATCGGCGCGAAGGACCTCGATGAGTACAGGGTGATGACCCGCAAGGAATGGTGGTACTACGCCTGGGTAAAGGGCGATACGATATACAGTGAGCCTCTCAACGTGCTTCTCAAACGCTGGGATCCGATAACCGGGAAGACGCTGGTCGAGATAGGACTGACACAGAGGATCGCTCAGCTCGCGCTTGACGGGCTGTCCAACGGCAGGATCCCCATCTGGATGAAGGAGGCTGCGGCTTCATTCGTGGCCGTGGAGCGTCCCGTACTGCATCAGCAGATATATCAGTTTGCAGACGTGCTGGAAGGGTATTCGCCGACGATTGATGAGCTGGAGGATCATATCCTGGCGGGAACAGATATGCAGGAGTCCCGTCTCGCGTACTTCTTCGTATTCAGGATGCTCGAGAACCTCCTGGAAAAATATGAGTTCGCCAGTGTGCCCCGGTTCGCGCGCCGCCTGGGCGAAGGCGCGTCTCTCGACGACGCCTCGAATGAGGAATTCGGGATAAGCTATGCTGAACTGATCGCGGCCGTGAGACCGGCCGATATCCTTGACGGCGCCGGGCCGCTCGAGAAACCGACGTTAAATGAAGGGACCCGGTAGGAGCATGATGACTGACAGCAGTGAAAACACCATCAGGGTAAGGTTCGCGCCGAGCCCGACAGGACATCTTCATGTGGGAGGGGCCAGGACCGCTCTTTACAACTGGCTATACGCAAGGAAAACGGGTGGCGTATTCGTCCTCCGGATAGAGGACACGGACGCTCAGCGCTCGACACATGAATCGTACGAAGGGATCCTCAGGGGAATGCGATGGCTCGGGCTCGACTGGGACGAAGGGCCCGATGTCGGCGGCGATTACGGTCCGTATATCCAGTCGTCCAGGGGTGTCCTTTATCATACTGACGCTGCCAGGCTGATCGACGAAGGCAAGGCGTATCACTGTTTCTGCACTCCGGAGAGACTCGATGAGGTCAAGGAGGAGCAGAAGGAGAAGAAACTTCCGATCAAGTACGACGGACTCTGCCGCGGACTTTCCGTCGAGGAGGCGGATGAGAAGATAAAGGCAGGAGAGCCGCACGTTCTACGGTTCAGGATGCCGGAGGATGGGGAGGCACGGTTCCGGGACCTGGTCAGGGGTGATTTCAAGATCGCCAATACCGAGCTCGACGATTTCGTGCTGATAAAGTCTGACGGCCTTCCTACATATAACTTCGCCGTCGTCGTCGATGACGCGAGGATGAAGATCAGTCACGTGATCAGAGGCGACGATCACATCTCCAACACGCCCAGGCAGGTACATATCTACCTGGCGCTCGGATACAAGGTGCCGAAGTTCGCGCACCTGCCGATGATCCTCGGAGGAGACAGGACAAGGCTCAGCAAGCGTCACGGAGCAGTATCGGTGGACTGGTACGCCGACCAGCAGTATCTGCCCGATGCGATGGTCAATTACCTCGCCCTGCTCGGATGGTCCTTCGATGACCGTCAGGAGCTCTTCACGCGCAAGGCGCTGACGGACAAGTTCTCGCTGAAGAAAGTGTCGAAGAATCCGGCAATGTTTGACAATGACAAGATGGAATATATAAATGCCGAGCACTTCAAGAAACTGTCGCCTGCACAGAAGGTCATGCATGTCTATCACGTCCTCAAGGACGAAGGTTATATTCCAGGTGATTTTCATGTCGACCTGGAGAAACCTGTCGACCTGAAACTGGTTCCCGGGAAAGAGCCGCTGACAGGTAACGGGGAAAAGAGCGAGGCCGACGAACTGGGGCGCCTCTTTCTTATCGTTACAGCACTGGGGAACAGGTTGAAACTCCTCAAGGACGCGCCGGGACATATCGGGTATTTCTACAAGGATGATTTCGATGTTGACGACAACGCAGTCGAGACCCATCTGAAGCGCAAGGAGGTGCCCGAGCGCCTCGAAAGGCTCGCCGATACTCTCGAGGGATTGAATTATTTCGACAGGGAGAGGGTGGAGGAGTCAGTCAGGGCCCTGGCCGACGAGATAGAGATCGAAGCAGGCGAACTTATTCATCCGAGCCGTGTCGCCCTTACCGGCGGGACAGTGTCTCCCGATATCTTTCAGGTAATAGTCCTGCTCGGCAAGACCAAGTCGGTCGAACGGCTGAGAAAAGCGGCCGGAATCGCGAAACACTGATTTTTTTTGACAAAGGATATTGCGCAGACGAATCAAATATTGTAACTTGTCTTGTACTTTCTGGAGAGTCGTCCAACGGTAGGACAGCTGACTCTGGATCAGCCGATGGGGGTTCGAGTCCTCCCTCTCCAGCCATTTTATTATATGGCCCCTTAGTCTAGTGGTCAGGACGCATGGTTCTCAGCCATGAATCAGGGGTTCGACTCCCCTAGGGGCTACCAGATAAAAACCGGCCGCCGTAATGGTGGCCGGTTCTTTTCATGTAAAACTCTTAAACGGCGGACCGCCGCTCTATCTGAAGGGGTTTCAGCCGAAACCTCCGCCGGACGGGGCGCAGCCGGAAGCAGAGCTTGAGAAGAGAGAGATCTCTCTTACGACCTCATCGCTCTTACAGTCAGGGCAGGAGACCTTCTCCCTGGAGTTCATCACGAGCTCCTCGAAGCGCTTCCCGCATGATTCACATCTGTATTCGTACATCGGCATCTATTCTCCTTCGGTTTTCTTTTCTTCCTTGTTTTCTTTATCCTCATACCGGTCCCCGGTATCGCATGTCCCGCTCATTCATGTGGGGACGCCCATACGGGGCAGCACGATCTTCATGATCACAAACCAGATCACCAGAAACGCCAGCAGCTGCAGGATCTCACCCATTCATCATACTCCCTTTATTACAGTCGCCAGTTTGTCTCGTACCAGGGCTCCGGTCTCTGCCAGGGCCGCGTTTCCTGCCACGCTCATCGCGGACATCGGATCTATCGCCGATACCTCCACGTCTCCGTCCTTCGTCTCGCGGACGATAACGTTGCAGGGAAGCATCAGGCCGACTCTGTCCTCGGCCTTGAGTGTCTCGTATGCCAGCTGCGGGTTGCATGCGCCGAGAATCCTGTACTGTGTGAAATCGACGTCGATCTTCTTCTTCAGTACAGCTTTCACATCGATATCAGTCAATACTCCGAACCCTTCCTTCTTCAGTTCCTCGATAGTCTTCGAGACCGCGTCTTCGAATGAGAGGTCGACTGTCTTTGATATATGATAACTCATTCCGTACCGCCTCCGGTCGCCGACCGGCCGACAGGGGGAATACCGGGTCCCTCTGCCGGCTGTCGGGTATAAGAACTGCGCAGCGCATCCAGTCGATCTGTTGTCGTGTCTTCCATTGATCTGCAGACCATTCGGCAGATATCCTCAGGAAGGGTGCTGGTAAGGCTGTAGAAGATCTTCCTGTGGTCCCGCCGGGTACTGACCAGCTCGTGCCGTCGCAGTATGCTCAAATGCTTTGAAATGCAGGCCTGACCGTATCCTGTCTCATCTACGATGCATGAAACGTTCTTTTCGCCGTCGCAGAGGCAGTGGAGTATGGCGAGCCTCGCCGGGTCCGACATAGCCCTGAGCCTGCCTGCGATGACTTCGAAGGTCCCATTATTATTTTTCGCGGTCAAGTCTGCTCCTTTTGTCATATTCTCATATATGAATATGTTAATATGACAAAGAAGTCAAGGGGTTATTTGATTTTTTCAGAGAATTGTCACGCAGAGGCGGCGTAAAGGCTCAGATCCGGTTCCTTTTCCAGCCTCCCTCACGGAACTTCCAGGCCATCATGAGCGAGAAGACGATCATATAGAGGTAGAGGGCCACCCATGCGATGGTCATGCCCGCTCCGTAATGGACCACGGCCAGCCATGAGAAGGGTATCATCACGAACCATATGCAGATCATCTCGCAGACCATCACGTACATCGTACTGCCGGCTCCCTGAAGTGTCCGTGAGAGTACGATGCCGACACCGTCGATGAGCTGGAACGCTCCAAGCATCCTGAATGCGGTGACTCCCAGTTCCACGGTCTCGGGGGAGTCTGAGAAGACACCCATTATCTGCCGCGGGAAGAACATGAACAGAGTGCCCGTTATTCCCATCAGCACGGAGCCGATCAACGCCGATCTCCAGCCGTATCGCGAAGCGAGGTTTTCCTTTCCCTCGCCGAGGCTCCTGCCTACGAGGGTAGCCGACGCGACACCGACCGACATCCCGATCATGAATGAGAGGTTGAATGCCTTGAATATTATGTTGCTGATCGCCAGTTCCTTTACCCCGATCCTTCCGATGAAGCTGAGGAAGACGAGGAATCCGACTATCGACACGCTCTGTGCCGCTCTCGGCGCGGAGATACGGATGATGGTGCGCATGATCTCGGATGAGAGCAGACCTGCGCTTCGGCGTGCCGTTCCGACTAGGATCTTCCAGTTGACGAGGATAAGGTACAACGCCAGCCCGACGACCGTGGAGAGAACGGAGGCGAGCGCCGCTCCACGGACCTCGAGTCTCGGGAATCCGAGTTTCCCGAATATGAGGAGGTAGTTGAGCAGGATGTTGAGCAGGTTCACTATGATCGATACGGTCATGTCTATCCGTACCCTGGCCACACCGAATACAAATCCCCTGAGGGTGAATATCATGACCATCGTAAAGAGGCCGAGGAACCTTATCTCGAGATAGGGTACCCCGGTCGAAACGATATCCGGATCACCCGACAGAAGTGAGAATATCCAGGGTGAGAGGAAGTATCCCGCGGCGGAGGCGGCAAGTCCGACGGCGAAGGCGAGCAGAAGGGAGTTCGCCACGATGCGGGGATACTCTTCGGGGCGGTTTTCTCCGAGGCGTCTCGAGGTGAGCGCCTGCGTTCCTATATTCAGCGCTCCAAAGACAAGGACCGCGACAAGGATAAAGAAGGAGCCGAGGCCGACCGCCGCCAGTGAGATATCACCCAGCCTGCCGACCATCGCGGTGTCGACGATGTTCAGGGTCGTGTGGGAGATCATCCCGGCAATGACAGGAAGCGACAGCCGCACTATCTCCCTGTTCATATCTGATCCGCTCTTCATGATTGCCTTCGTGGTTCGGGGCCGTTTCGGACAGCAGGAAGGACGAATATAGTCGAATCGCGGTATACGTTCAACGGAGAAGGTGACAGGAGGCTATCTGTGGATCTTCTTGATATTGCCCCAGCTCGAGTGTTCGGTGCCGAGAAGGACGGGGAACTCTATCGAGTAGATCTGTATTTCGCCGGTGGTCATCATCATGAGCTTGACCGTGTTTTCCGATGAGTAGAGCCCCGGATTGTCGCTCCCGGCGACAAAGTGTGCGCAGCCTCACCCGACGAATCCGGAGCCGGTGAAGTTGAAATCGATCACCTGGAAGGAATGGGTAGTGTTTCCTGTGATCTCCAGCCGCAGATGGAACTCGACATCCATCGTTCCTTTCACCTGGAGAATTGAGGAGTGTACACCGAAAGAGAGAAGGCTGAAATCAAACTCGAGCCATTCGCCGGTATAGTCGAGGCCGTGCAGCCAGCCGGTTGAATCTACTGTGAAGGGTCGGTCCGTGATGTTGTTTGACCCGGTATAGTTCTGAGCGGGGATGTACACATCCTCCGCCGATGACGGCGGGGACGCGGCCAGGATGATGAGAGCGATTCCCGCGAGCAGTATTCCTGTTCTTCTCATCTTGTGAGTATAACAGATTTCGGAGCTCCTTGTCAGCGCCGATATAGCGTTTTTACAGAGCCCCACGATCGATCCTCGGTGGAGGTCACGATCGGGAGGGTGAAGGAGTAGATCCACAGTTCTCCCTCAGTGGATGTTGTCAGCCTTGCCTTGTACGATGGCCTGTACATACCGAGGATATCCCCTCCGATCGACAGGATATTACAGCTGCAGCTGCCGAACCCCGCGCCGGTGAAATCGAAAGGGATCACCTGTTCCTCACCGGAGATGACTTCTGTGACAGTCAGCTCTAGGTGGTACTGGACACTGTCCGCACCTCGCAGTGACATGCGGATCTCGTAAGTGCCGAACGACGGTGGTTCGATGTCGTACTCGACCCATTCGCCGGGATAATCGAGTCCGATCATCCAGCCCATCAGGTTTGTCCCTATCGGTTCGCCTCCGAGTTCGAGGCTGTCGGTATATTCGCTTGCGGTGATGAGGATGTTCTGGGACGAGGCTGTGCCCGTGAAGGCGAGAGAGAGCGCCAGAAGTGTGATCGTTGCTGCGGTCCTGCGGTTCATTTATCGGCCTCCGGCCCGGGTTATATCCTGACTTGAACTGTAAGTATATATCAATAAAGGGTGTAATGTCAATACGGCAGGGAATACGGGTCAGTCGATGTCGACCGGTTTTCCGACGAATCTGACAAAGGCCACGAGAAATGCCGTGCCTCCAGCCAGTGAGAATACTGCCGGGACCCCGACCGCGAGCAGGAGGTACCCGAAGACTATCGAGACCGCCCCGACGGTGAGCGCATAAGGAAGCTGCGTGCGTACGTGGTCGACATGGTCCGCTCCTGAGGCCATCGATGACATGATCGTCGTATCGGAGATCGGTGAGCAGTGATCTCCGAACACCGCTCCGGCCAGGATAGCGGCTATCGAAGAAAAGAGTATGCGGTCGAGTATCGCACCATCCCCCGAAGCGCCGGCGAAGGTGCCGTAAACGAGCGGGATGACGATAGGTGTCAGGATCGACATCGTGCCCCATGAGGTGCCGGTCGAGAAAGAGATCCCGACAGCGAGCATGAAGACCAGCATCGGGAGGAAGCGCGGTGAGATGATTCCCGACAGGTGATGGACGAGGTAGTCGGCGGTCCTTATCTCCGCGCAGACTTTTCCGATGCACCACGCCAGGACAAGGATGATCATCGCGGGCACCATCGACTTGATTCCGTTGACCAGCGCCATCACCGTGTGTGTAAGGTCAAGCAGTCTCTGGCTCAGTGCGAGCGCGGCAGCCACGAGGCATCCGGAGAAGGATGCCCAGAGCAGAGCCTTGAAAGAGTCTGATTCCTTTATGATGTCGAGCAGACCCGCTCCCCTGATACCCTCCGCAGCGAGCGATGACCTGCCGGTCATGATAAGCCCGATTATAGTTACGATGATCACTGTCGATATTGGAAGTATCCCGTTAAAGAATCGCGGTACCGCGCCGGCGGCGGGGGCGATGCTTTCGGCGTCCATGTCGGACATCGGAAGTGCCGAGTCGCTTGCCAGCTTGCCAGTGGTCCTCGCGCGTCGCTCCGCCTTGTACATCAGTGAAAAATCTCTTCCCGACAGCACGATTATGAGGACGAACAGGATAGCGAGGATCGGGTAGAAGTTATACGGGATAGCGGAGATGAATGTACCCAGAGGATTGCGGTCGACACCGAGCGCGACGAACGACTGGGCGATAAGCGAGATCTGAAATCCTATCCAGCTCGTTATTACCGCGAGCACCGTGACAGGCGCGGCGGTAGAGTCTACTATATAGGAGAGTTTCTCCCGCGATATCTTCAGCCTGTCTGTTAGCGGCCGCATCGAGTTTCCGACTATAAGGGTATTTGTGTAATCATCGAAGAAGATCAGGACACCGAGGAACCAGGTAGTAAGCTGTCCACGTTTCGGGGTAGTGGCGAGGCGTGACACCTTGTCGACGATTCCCTGCATTCCTCCCATCCTCGAAGTAATGCCTACCATTCCGCCGAGAAGAAGAGTGAAGACGACGATCGAGACATGGTCAACGCCTTCCTCGGGACTCGACAGCGTGCCGACAATATAGTAGTCGACTACGTGAAAGAGAGAACCAAGCGGCTGGTATCCCCAGAGGATAAAAGAACCGAGCCACACGCCGGCAAGAAGGGCGACGATCACCTGCCTGAAGGCCAGGGCGAAGACGATCGCGATGAGAGGAGGGAGGATAGAAAGAAGACCGTTGACCGCCCTCATCTTTACTTCCCACGACTTGTCGCCCGCTGTGGTCGTGACCGTGTGAGTGCCCGGATCCTTAGCCTTGAGCATCGGAGGAGAGGCTCTGAGGCCCTCTGAAGTGCCCGAATAGACGATTTCTCCGTCCAGAGCGACGGTTACGGGGATATTGACAGCGCCGAACTCACCGGTATATCCATCCGGCGGCGAGTATTTGAAAGGTACTCCTTTAAGGATGGTCGTAGAGGGTGATGCGCAGAGCGGGGCGGGAAGTAAATGAAGCACCGCCGCAAGAAGCATGAGCGTCAATATAGACCGTCGCGCGGAACTGTTCATCAATCGATCTCCCTGATCATTACTTCCATGTCTCTGCCCATCATGCGGGCAGCTTCCTCGACGTGAGGATAAGAAGATTTTTTGTTGTATTCAGCGAACCGGTCATCCGACCCGGTCTCTCTTTTCAGGATGTCGAGTGAAGCGATATCGACAGACACCATGTCGGCTCCGCACACGAATCCGGAATCATCCGCAAGCACAGGTCCGGCGTCCGCGACGCAGTCACAAAGTTGAGTCATGTTCTGCATCACATTGATCGCGTAACTCTTCCCGAATTTATCAAAAGCGATAGTTGCGGCTTCCGCGAGGAGTAAATCAAAATTTTCTGTTTTTGGAGAAATACAATTTTCAGGACATACAATGACGCAGTTGCTGCATCCCGGACACCAGGTAGCGTCAAAAAACGGACGACCCTTTTCGAGTCTGATGTTGTCGGTCGGGCAGTTTTTCACGCACTCGCCGCACTCGGTGCATCCATCTCCATAGACCGGTTCGCCACCGGTGTGGATCGCTCCCTTTGTCGACTTGGTCATGCAGCCCATGCCTACATTCTTGATCGCGCCGCCCATGCCGGAACAGATGTGTCCTTTGAAGTGCGTCAGCAGAAGGACACCGTCCGCCTCGAGTGGTTCAGAGCAGAGTTCGTACGCCATATACTCGCCCTTAAAGGTCTCTGAGCGGTTCGAGATGACTATCGGCGCACCCATCGATTCCGGTGTAAACCCGTTCCTTGCAGCACTTTCCAGATATCCCGCTTCGTTGTTTCTCGGACTGGAATAAACAACAGGAGAATCGAACAGGAACGGCTTGCAGCCCAGCGATCCGAGTACGTCGATCACTTTTTTCGCGAGCTCCGCTTTGATGTGTGTTCTGTTTCCCGGCTCTCCCATGTGCAGCTTTATGAGAATAGAATCTCCTTCGGAAAACACAGAGCTTAATTCCTTCTCGAGAAATCCAACGAGATTATTTTCATCTTTTATGTGTGTAACGTCACTTGTCATTGAGTTGGTATTTTCCTTTGATCGGGAGAGTGAAAAATTATTTAGTACGAGAGCGATGATAGCAACGTGAAAAAATCATGTCAATGGGTGCTTCTGTTTATGAACTATGACGCAAAAAATAAAATGAATTTATTTCGAAAATGGAATTAAAAGCCTTGACACTTTTTTTAACACGTTTATAACATGAATTCAATTAATGCAGGGTTGCTTTCATTCTTACAACTGCGCTTGACTGAAAACATGAAAGTGATGAAGTTCGCTGGTGGGCTTTCAACCTTTTCAAAGGGGTGGGCAAATGGCAGCTAAGGCCAAGACCAAGAAGAAGGCCAAGGCTAAGAAGAAGCCGAAGGCCAAAGCCAAGAAGAAGGTAAAGGCCAAGACCAAGAAAAAGGTCACGGTCAAAGCCAAGAAGAAGGTCGTGAAGAAGAAGGCCAAGGCCAAGAAGAAGGTAAAAGCCAAGGCTAAGAAGAAGCCCAAGGCTAAAGCCAAGAAGAAGGTAAAAGCCAAGGCTAAGAAGAAGCCTAAGGCTAAAGCCAAGAAGAAGGTAAAAGCCAAGGCTAAGAAGAAGCCTAAGGCCAAAGCCAAGAAGAAGGTAAAAGCCAAGGCTAAGAAGAAGCCTAAGGCCAAAGCCAAGAAGAAGGTCGTAAAAAAGAAGGCCAAGGCTAAGAAGAAGAAAAAATAGCAGGTCTTCGTATATCTGAGTAAAATCGGATAAGAGCGGGGGGCCCCAGCGGCTCCCCGCTTTATTTTTTCAGAGATCGTCGATTGGTAGGGACTGGTCGAGGCGTTCGCGGTGGGGGAGACGGGAGGATGAGATGATCGCCGAGATACGTTCCGGTGCGGTGGTGGGGATCGACGGGTACGGCGTGAGCGTCGAGATCGATATCGCGAGGGGACTTCCGACATTCACAATAGTGGGTATGCCTGACGCGGCGGTGAGGGAAAGTCGCGAGAGGGTCAGTGCCGCTCTACGTAATAATGGATTCCGTTTACCTGGAAGCAGGATCACTGTAAATCTCGCTCCTGCTGATATAAGAAAGGAAGGTTCCTCGTTCGATCTTCCGATAGCAATCGGGATCCTGCACGCGAGCGGCCAGGCTGCGTTCCCTCTGCCCGCCGACATGCTCATCACAGGAGAACTGGCGCTCGATGGAAGACTCAAACCGGTGCGTGGTGTCCTGCCGGTGATATGTTATGCGAAGGAAAAGGGATACCGCTCGGTCATCATCCCCGAAGGTAACGGCGCCGAGGCATCCGTTGCCCGCGGCATAGATATCATTCCATGCGCCGATATCATGGAATCGCTGCGGTATCTTTCCGGCGATTCCGGTCCTAGGCCTATCGTCCCGGTTCCAGATATACCACATGAGAGAAACGGCCTCGATTTCTCGCAGGTGACAGGGCATCAGTCGGCGGTAAGGGCTCTGCAGATCGCTGCCGCGGGCGGGCACCATACGATGATGGTCGGGCCGCCCGGTTCGGGCAAGACGATGCTGGCGCGAAGATTTGCTACGATCCTTACGCCCCTCGAAGGTGACGAGATGCTCGAGGTCGCGAAGATCCTCAGCGTAACGGGGAGGCTCTCACCGAAGGCGCCAAGATCAAGAAGGCCCTTCAGGGCTCCGCATCATTCCGCGAGTGATGCCGGCCTTGTGGGTGGAGGGAGGCTCGCTTCCCCAGGTGAGATAACCCTGGCCCACGGAGGTGTCCTCTTTCTCGATGAACTTACCGAGTTCAGGCGCAACGTTCTCGAGACTCTCAGGCAGCCACTTGAAGAGGGAAGCATAGTGATCGCCCGAGCAGGCGCGGTATGCCGGTACCCGGCGAGGTTCCAGCTGCTCGCCGCGATGAATCCATGCCCGTGCGGTTTCCGCGGCTCCCCGTTGAGAAGCTGCAGCTGTACTCCTGCCGCGGTGAAACGGTACCTCGCCAAGATATCGGGGCCCCTGCTTGACCGGATATCTATCCATATACCGGTGATGGTTGTCGAACCGGAGAGATTCGAATCAGTCGATGAACCGCGGTCTTCATCGGAAGAGCTCCTTGCCGGGGTCCGCAAAGCTGCGGGGGTCCAGAAGGCTCGCTTCGACGGAAACGGGGACTACAGGAGAAACGCCGACCTGCCGTTATATGCTATCGACCGGTATTGTCCGATGGAAGATGATGCGTACAGCCTTCTCAATCGTGCGCAGCGGATGCTCAAGTTCAGCACGAGATCGAGACGGAACATCATACAGGTGGCACGGACGATCGCCGATCTGGAGGAAGCGGAGATGATATGCCCCGCGCATATCGCCGAGGCGGTTCAGTACAGGGTTCCGCCGGATCTGTTGTAAAAAAAGCCCCGGGGCCTTGAGGTCCCGGGGCTCGTTGATCGCTTTGAGTTCCGGTCTAGAGATCTCTCGCGTGAAGGACGTCCCTCGCGATGATCATTCTCTGGATCTCGCTCGTTCCCTCGAAGATCCTGTTGATCCTCGAGTCGCGGTACATCCGTTCGATGGGGAACTCGCATGTGTATCCGTATCCGCCGAATATCTGCATCGCCTTGTCGACGATCTTGTCGAGTGCCTCGGAGCAGTAGAGCTTCACGATCGAGGACTCACGGGTGACATTCTGGCCCTCGTCGTACATCCACGCGGTACGGTAGAGGATCGATTCCATGTTGTAGATCATCATCGACATGTCGGCGAGCATCCACTGGATCGCCTGGTTAGACGAGATCTTCTTGCCGAACTGCACACGCTCTTTCGAGTAGGCCGCGCTGAGAGCGAGACACTCCTTCGCGGCGCCGAGAGCGGCCGCTCCGAGTCCGAGGCGCCCGGTGTTGAGCACCTTCATCCCGACTACTACTCCGCGTCCCTCTCGCCCGAGAAGGTTCTCCTTCGGGACCTTGACGTCCTCGAAGACGAGCTCGGCGGTCTCCGAGCCCCTGATCCCCATCTTTTCCTCGATCTTGCCGACGCTGAATCCTTCGAACCCCTTCTCAACGATGAAGGCGCTGAGCTTGCCGTTGGCCGGGCCGCCCTTCATCTTCGCAAATGTCGTGAATACATCGGCGAAGCTGCCGTTCGTTATGAATATCTTGCGGCCGTTGAGCAGGTAATGG
>RCNF010000224.1_pt1 | contig 27270 bp, 22 predicted proteins | sample 2041311 | NCBI WGS metagenome assembly RCNF01 (sample SAMN09708228, study PRJNA481090) | Marine sediment metagenome, whole genome shotgun sequencing project. | biome: marine sediment; feature: ocean; material: sediment; isolation source: Sewage treatment plant 2 marine sediment (STP2) ...
CGCCGCACGCGGGCCACCCGGCAGGGGGGACGCCGGCCCCACAAGGACTGCGCATGAAAGGTTGTGGGGCAGCCGTCCCGGCTGCCATGCCGGTGTGCTGCGTGGAAAATTCGAAATTCGAAATCCGAAATCCGAAATTCCTCTACTGGATAAGGATTGGTGGCATCCACACCACGCCGGGGGTGTTGAGAGTACCGCTGGTCATCCACTGCTGGAGGAACTCGACCTTGGCCTTGAGGGCCACCTGGTCGGAGCCGCGCTTTCTGGTCAGCTCCTGCCACCACGAACGAGGCCGCGGGAACTGCACCTGCTGAACCGCGGTATCGGGATCGATATCAGCCAGCCTCTTGGCTTCGGCGAGAGCCACGTCGAACCCACCCAACACATCCACGAGACCGTTCTCCAGCGCTTGGACACCGGTAAAGACGCGGCCACGGCCGATCGCATCCACCGCCTCGGGCGCCATGCCCCGCGACGCCGCCACCCGACCCACGAAGTCATCGTAAATCCTGTCCAGCATGCGATCGATAATCGCCCGCTGTTCATCGGTCCAGTTTTCGAGCTCACCATAGATATTGGCGTTGATCCCATCATCCATCCGGCCATAGGTCACACCGAGCTTGTCGGACCAGAAACTCGACGTGTTGAGATGCCCCGCATAGACGCCGATGGACCCGGTCAGGGTCACCGGTTCGGCAACGATCCGTTGCGCGCCGCAGGTGATCCAGTAGCCACCCGATCCGGCCACGTTGGACATCGAAACCACGACCGGGACGTCGGCTGCCGTCCGCTCCATCTCCTGGCGGATAATCTCGCTCGCAACCGCACTGCCTCCTGGTGAGTCGATACGAAAGACGACGGCCTCGATGCCGGGAGTGTCGCGGACATCCCTGAAGGCCTTGGCAATGGTGTCGGCACCCATGATATGCCCACCGACGAGGGGGTTGAAACTCTCGCCGCTCGAGCCGCGCATGATCGACCCGACACCGGTCACGACCGCGATCTTCGGGCCCCTGGAGGACGACCGGTTCTGCTGCAGGTAGGCGCGGACACCCACCGATTTGGCGCCGGGTTCGCGCTCGTCAAGACGGTCATTGAAGGCGCCCCAATCCTCCATCCGGTCCATCAACCCGACCTCGACGGACTCGGAGCCGAGAAACGGCGCGCGGTCGATGAGGTTGCGGACCTCTTCAGCCGACATCCCGCGGCTGTCGGCAATGCCTCCTGTCAGCTGCTCCATGAGGGAGTCGATCAACCACCCGGTCATCTCCTCCTGCTCGGGAGTGAACTCGGTATGGGTGTACATGAATCGCGCCGTCTTGTAGTCGCCGCGTCCCGGAAATTCAGCCTGGATACCGAGCTTGTCGAACGTGCCCTTGATAAAAGGGCTTCTCGCGGAGAGACCGATCAGGTTGAGGTCGCCCTGTGGGTTCATCGACACCTCGTCGCAGGCCGACGCGACGTAGTAGACCAGGTTGCCGGGCATGAACTCACCCGCCGTGTCCATGTAGGCGGCGGTCCACTTCCCAGCGGCTCCGACCCTCGCAATCAACGAACGCAGTTCCTGGGCCGTGGCAAAGCCGCCGCCGATACTGTCGATCCGCAACCGCAGTCCACGAACCCGGTCGTCTTCGGCGGCCCGGGTCAACACCGTGCGGAGGTTGGTCATGCTGGTCGGTTGGTCACCCATCAGCTCGGCAAAAGGGTCTTTGGCAGTGACTTCGGCGATCGGCCCTGCCAACCGCAGCGACACCACCATCTCCCGTGGGAGAGACGGGGCCGAGAGCCCCCGCACCAGCACGACTCCGATAAAGACGCCGAGAAAAATCAACAGGCAACCCGCACCCAGAAAAACCGTCCGCGCCTTGGCCATCGAGCACCTCCAAGATCCGACATGGTAGCAGGGACGAATTCGGAATTAGGAATTAGGAATTAGGAATTAGGAATGCCGGCCCACCCCCCGACTGCCGAAAACCGCTCGAGGGCTCAGGGCGAGTGGGACTGCCTGCAGCGGAGGTGCCATCCTTTGCATTGTTTGAATCTCGAACGTTGAGCCGCCCACGAGCGCCGGGGCAAACAATGCATAGGGTGGCTCCTCCCGGGAAGGGTGCTCGGAGAAGCGTGCTCCGCTTGAACGTTGCTTTCAGCCCCTCACCTTCGTGCAGTACCGGAACAACCCCGCCGAGCTCTCCTTCACGGGACACAGCCTGCGGTACCGCTCGGCCGCCGCCGGCGGAACCTTGGCGTCGTTCATCTCGCGCTCGTCCACCACCGCAAGGGTCGCGCCCAGCGAGTCCCGGTCGCCACCTTCCGCGACGACCCGGCGGGCGATCTCGGTCCAACGGAGAAGCCGCTCTTCGAGTTCGTCGAGGTGGCGAAGCGGATCATCGAACGCTCCATAGTGCGTGAGCAACAGGCGGGAGGGCTTGAGTCCCCGCAAGACTCCCAGGCTCGCGCACCAGTCATCGACATCGATATCGGGCGGCGGCATCGGCGGCAGCACGTGGGTCGCTCCGGGAAACCGGACACCGGCCACGTCACCGGTGGCCACAGCGTCACCGATCTGCCAGGCAACATGGTGAACCGCGTGACCCGGGGTGTGGCGGGCCACGACCTCGAGACCTCCGACCTCGACCGACTCGCCATCCTCGAGAGCCTGGACCTGTGCCTCGGGAACGCCCTCGGTCACACCCCAGAGCGGAACCATCATCTCCTTGTACAGCCGCTCTGCAGACGGCAAGAGCTTTTCTTCCGGGTGGGAAAGATGGGGCGCGCCGACCGGGTGCGAAAAGACCTGGCACCCGGTCCTTCGCGCGAGGACGCCGGCACCGCCCGTGTGGTCGAGGTGAACGTGCGTCGCGAAGATCGCCCGCAGCTGGTCGAGGCCGAAGCCGGCATCGTTCACCCGGCGCTCGAACACCTCAACCGCGCTTGCCGGGCCGGTGTCAAACACGACGAAACCGTCCTCCACCGGCGCGAGGAAGGATGCGATGATCCCGGTCGCTTCGAAAAACTCGAGATCCAGGGTGTGGATGTCCGTCATGGCGCCCCCCGCGCGATCAGTGTACGCTGGCCGGGTCATCCATTGGAGGCTCCCGATGCGAATCCTCGCCCTCGTCATGATGCTCTGCGCGGCCGCCGGATGCGCGACCTCGGACGGCGTCCCGAGCCTGCGCCAGGACTGTGAGGATCGCTATGAAACGGTGTGGATCGCGGCGCAGACGGCGGTTACCCGAGTCGGCGGTAGAGTCGTCAGCGCGAACAGCGGTTCCGGCGCCATCCTTGGCCGCCTCGATTCGGACGTTCTCGGCACCGAGATCAATCTCCACATCAATCTGAGCCGCCTGCCCGATTTTGAGCCCGGCACCCTGGAGGCCTTGACGGTCACCGTCAAGGCCACCGACACCCGTGTCGCGCAACCCGATGCGTATCGAGTCGAGGAGCTGCGTTCCCTGGAAGAGCGATACCTCCGCCTCGTGGGCGAACGAGCGGCCTGCAGCGGCCCGATGTGATCTTCGATCCGCCTGGAGCCATCCGGTGGGCGGGCCTTCAGTACCTTGCGTTGTATGAGGGATAGAGGGTTTTCCCCCGGGTCCGCGACCCGGGCCGTACGTGGGGCGCAATTGAAGGAGGCCAAATGGGCGACATCTCAGCGGAATAGAGGCGACTGGCGACCGACCGGGCCCTTTTTTCCACCCGGCAGGCTGCAAGCTCGCCGGCGGTCTCAATCCGTCGAAACGCCGATTCGCGCAACTGAGTCGAAGACCAGGTCGCGCCACGGCCCGGCTGCACCCAACCTGGCAAGGTTTCCGAAATGGCCGCCGAGGGCACGGTTGATGAAGATGGCGTCCTCGGGAAACTGCATATCCTTGGAGTACTGCCAGTTGTCCATGCCGACATCGAAGACGCGTCGATAGATGTCGGGGTCCTCGCCAAAGGTGTAGATCGGTGAAGCCCTGAGGACTTCCCTGAAGATCTCGAGGTAGGGCTCGATCGAGATCGACGGCAAATGGGCGCCGTCTTTCATGAGGATGCCCATCTTCTTCAACAGCCCGGGGATATCTTCCCCGCGGCCGTGGGCCGTCGCAACCAGGAGTTCGGCATACCGCGTCGCCATGTCCTCGGGCACCTCTTTGACGCTGCCGAAGTCGTAGACGACCACCCTCCCGTCCTCAAGAAAGGCGAAGTTTGCCAAGTTCGGGTCGGCGTGGAGAAACCGATTCTCCAGGAGACCGCGCAGGAGGAACTCTGCCATCACCACACCCCAACGGTTTTTCAGGTTCTGATCGGTCGCCTCAGCACAGGCCTCGCTGGGCGACAGACCACCCACATACTCGAGTGTCAACACGGTGCGGGCCGTCGCCTCGTCGACCACCTGCGGGATGACGATGTCCGGCACGCCGCGGTGGAACTCCGCCATGCGGCGGATGTTGGCCGCCTCGTGGTTGTAGTCGAGCTCCTCCATCAGACGGTCGTTGAGTTCGGACCAGATCGGATCGAAATCGATGTCCGAGATCATCGCCAACAGGGTGCGAACCAGAGTCTTGAGGTTTTTGAGGTCGGCCTCGACGATATGGTCGATCAACGGGTATTGGATCTTGACCGCCACATCGCGGCCGTCCCTGAGCCGGCCCCGGTGGACCTGGCCGATCGAAGCCGCGGCAAAGGCCTCGAAATCGAGGTACTCGAAGAGGTCGTCGAAGTTTTCGAGGGCGCCGCGGACCTCGAACTCCATCACCTCCGCCGGGACCTTGGGAGCTTCCTTTTGAAGGCCGCGGAGCACCTCCGCCACCTCCGGCGGCAGCATCCCGTCGTGGAGGCTCAGCATCTGCCCGATCTTCATGGCCGCGCCCTTCATCTCGCCGAGGGTCTCGACGATGCGCGCCGCGTTGCGGACCAGGTTTTCGGTCGTCTTGATCTGCTTCGAGGGCCCCGAGCGAGCGACGTCCAAAACCTGGTTGCCGACGACCGACACCCCCACTCTCCCCGCCAACCCACCCAGCTTGACGAAGCGGCGCAGGGCCGAGGTGATCATGTCGTTTTCAGACACGCGGTCTCCCATTCAGTTGACTCTTCACGCAGTATCCTCAGCGACGACTCTTCGATGCTTTGTCGTCGATCCCCAGGAGATTCCCTGCCGCGAGGCTCTCGGCAAAGTCCGCGAAACGGACCTCACTTGCCGCCCGGACCTCGTCGATCATCTCCATCACCTCTTCGAGCTGCGGTTCGGTCAGAATCGGTCGAACGTCTTGAATCACCGCTCCCGCGGAAAGCGACAGACTGAGCTCGGCCGAAGCCGACTTTGCATGGGCCTTTGTCACCCGTTCGGGATCGAAGGGTTGCGCACCCACCGCGTACACCGTTTCGATTCGAGCATCTTTGAAGTCGGTGACTTGAGCGAGGAGGGTCTCCCGATGCGGGTCGATCGCTTTTCTGATGCGGCGGAGCTGGTCGTCACTGAGCCCGATTCGTTTGATGATCCCCTTGCGAACATGCCGGGTGAGGAGGTTGGACATCTGGTTCGGCTCGATGTATTTGCTGAGATTGATCTCACCCGCATCCACCTGCGCCGGAACGCTCAACGCAACGACGACGTACAACACGGCACAAAAGCGGCGGATGCGGCAGGTTGCAGATCTCCTCACATGATTCTCCTTACAAAACGGTGTTTCTCAGGCTCCAGGATGAGTGGCCGTGTCGGTGGGGGCGGGAGAGCGCACGGTGGATTCTACCATTCTGATTTGATTTGATTCTCGTTTGAACCAAAGTTCTGAGAAACGACATTCTCGATTTGACAAAATGTCTTTAATGCAACATATTAGCGTTTAGAAAATCCAGACAGTCGAGCTGGACGAGGGCGGGAATGGACCTGGCGGAAAAAGATCAACGGATTCGAGACTTCAAGCGCAGGTGCGGTGAGCGCGGCGAGCGCGTCACCGTCCAGCGCACGGTGATCCTCGAGACGGTGCTCGATCTCGACAACCACCCCTCTGCCGATCAGATCTGCGAAGCCGTCGAGTCCCGCCTCCCCGGAATCGCCCGCACGACGATCTACCGCACCCTCGAACACCTCGCCCGTATGGGCGTCATCACCAAGGCCTGCCACCCGGGTCCGGTCGCGCGATTCGACCCGCGAACCGAAATGCACCACCACCTGGTGTGCCTCAACTGCAACGATTTCATCGATTTTGAAGATGACACATTGAACGAACTGACGATGCCCGATACATCGGCCTTCGGTTTCGAGGTCAAGGATTACCGGGTGCAACTGCGCGGAATCTGCAAAACATGCCAAGAACGCGAGAAGAAGGAGGAATCGATATGAAGAAAACCGTATTCGTCGTGCTCCTGGGCGCAGGTCTGTTGGCCGCCGCGGGAGTTCTCAGCGACGCCGGCCAGGAGCAGACGACGCCACTCGGTCTGCCACCGGTGCCGATCCCGGAGAACAATCCGCAAACACCCGAGAAGATTGCCCTGGGGGAAAAGCTCTACAACGAAACGAGGTTCAGTACCACGGGCGAGGTCGGCTGCTTTACCTGCCACGATCAAGAAAAGGCCTTCACAGACAGCCCTCTCAAGACGTCCGAGGGCATCGATAAGCTCACCGGCACGCGGAACTCACCCACCGTGATCAACTCCGCCTATTTCACGACGCAGTTCTGGGACGGACGATCTCCGGATCTCGAGGACCAGGCGCTGCACCCGTTCATCAACCCGGTGGAGCACGGCCTCGCGGATCACAAACCGATCCTCAAGATCGTTCGCAAAGATCCCGCGTACGCCAAAGCGTTCAAACAGGTCTTCGGGAAGTCGGGTCGAGAGATCACGATGCGTGAGGTCACCCTGGCCATCGCCTCTTTCGAGCGGACCGTCATATCGGGTAACTCCCCCTTCGACCATTACTACTACGGCCGCGAAGAGGACGCGCTGACCGAACAACAGAAGCGCGGACTGGATCTATTCGTCAACCAGGGTCGTTGTGTCTCCTGTCACGTCATCGAACAGACCCAGGCGCTCTTCACCGACAATCGCTTCCACAATATCGGGGTCGGCATCAACACCATCCAAGAGGATGTGCCGAAGCTTGCGGGCAACTTCCTCGAAGCTGACATGACCCTTTCTGAAGTGGATGTCGAAGTGCTGACCGATCCACGGATCTCAGAGCTGGGCCGTTTCGCCATCAGCCACGGATTTGATGACCTCGGGTCCTTCAAGACCCCAACGCTGCGCAATGTCGCCGTCACCGGCCCCTACATGCACGATGGCAGTGTGGAAACCCTCAAGGATGTCGTCATCCATTACAACAATGGTGGTGTCACCGACGTCGGTGACCCCGTGAACGATTTCCTATCCGGCGGCATTCGAGCGCTTGACCTCGACGAAGATCAAATCGACGATCTGGTGGCGTTCATGGAGGCCCTCACCAGCCCCGAGTTCGAGCCATCGGCCGACCCGGCCGACGGCGAATAGAGGAGGCAGTCATGACCAAAACCAATCCCAATCGACGCGACTTTCTCAAGAGTGCAGCCTCGGTTGCTGCTGTCAGCACCCTTCCTCTGAGCATGGTTGAACTCGCATTTGCCGATCCTGCAAAGAACTTCACCTTCGCCTATATCTCGGACTCTCATATCCAGCACATCAAGGGCAGCCGTTTCGTGAACAACTGGGATCGCGGTCTGATCCGCGCCGTTGCCGAAACCAATCTGCTGCAACCCAAACCCGACTTCGTGATGTTTGGTGGAGATCTCGCCCAACTCGGTACGAAACCCGAATTGGACCATGGGGCCGAAATGCTCGCCAAGCTGAACTACAAGACCTACTGCTTGCTCGGCGAGCACGACTACTACCTCGACCTCGGCGAGTATTGGTCGGAGCTCTTTGGGCCGCATTGGTACAGCTTCGACCACAAGGGCATTCACTTCGTCGTCCTCAACAGCATCCTGACCTTCGATGACTGGACCTTCGACCGTTGGCCCACTGCAGAACAGCGGATGTTGGAGATGGCAGGCCTCGACAATCCCAACGGCTCGCCCTTCATGGTTGGCGACAAGCAGCGCCAATGGCTCGCCAAAGACCTTGCGGGTGTCTCCAAGAACACGCCAGTCGTGGTGTTCTCCCACTCCCCCATTCAGAAAATCTACAAAGGCTGGAACTTCTGGACGGATGACGCCGAGCAAGTTCAGGCCCTTCTCCAACCATTCGACGACGTCACCGTGATCTACGGTCACGTCCACCAGATCCAGTACAACCAGATCGGCAACATCAGTTTCCACGCCGTGATGGCCACAGCCTGGCCGTGGCCCTACCCGAGAGCATATGCACAGGCCGAAAGCCACATGCCGAAGATCACGGTACCGATGAATCGCGCCGATCCGTTCTTCGAACGCGATGCCACGGGATGGCAGTTCATCAATATGAAAACCGGCCGCGTCGACATGGAGTACAAACTCTCCAGCAATTCCAACCGAACAGTGGCCTTCAACCCGGAGACCGGCCGGCCCGAAGACACAAAATACCAGGACCAGGCGGACCGCATCCCGCCGCAAACCCAGTTCTAGGAGGGCAGCATGTCAAAGAAAAACATCTGGGTCGTGAGTTGCCTGGTGGCGATCGCGATAATCCTGGTTGGCTATGGACTGCAGGCCGACGAATTCACCGTGACCGACGTCGAACGCTGGGAAGGCGAGTTCATGGTGGTGGTCACCGAGGGACGTGCTCTATGGGGCAGCGCCGATCTCGGCACCAACGGCGTCGCCTGTGGCCAGTGCCATCCCAACGCCGCCAACACCCACCCCGAGACCTATCCCAAATTCCAGAAACAGCTGGGCCGCGTGGTGGCATTTCGCGAGATGATCAACTGGTGCATCATGAACCCGCTCGAGGGAGAGACCCTTGCGCTCGACGATCGCCAGATGATCGCTCTCGAGGCCTACGCCACGCATGAGCGACGCGGGGTCGCGCTGGAGCCCGGCAAACACTAATTTTCACGAAACGACAATAGGACGGGCGCTTCGGCGCCCGTTTTTTATTGACCGCCATGTGCGGGCGAGACGCCCGCACCACAATCCATCCGTGAGCTGATGGCCTTTGTGGTGCGGCCGTCCCGGCTGCACAGGGGCGCTGGCTACTCCGCAGCGCCGCCCTCGGGTGGGCCGCCACCGAAGGACTGCAGCGCGAGGTACTGTTCGCCGAAGCGCTGGACGTGTTCGGACTGCTGGTCGAACTGGTCCCAGTGGCCTTCCTCGGCTGACACCAGGTCTTCGAAGAGCTTCTTCGAACCCGAGTCGGCGTTTTGCGCACACTCGACCGCAAAGCGGTTGTACATTTGAATCGCTTCCTGCTCGAGCGCGTGCGCTTTTACAAGCATCGACCCGGCGTCGTGAATCTTCTCCACCTCGCGCCCGACCGTCATCTCGATCTCACCACCGAGAAAAAGGATGCGTTCGGCGATCATCTCGGCGTGCTGCATCTCCTCGATTGCGGTCATCTTGAGCAGATTGGCCAACGGCGCGTAGCCCATGTCGTCCAACCGAAAGTGAAAGTACATGTACTGGTGGATGGCGGAGAGTTCATCGGCGATCGCGGTGTTGAGAAGTTCGATGCTCTTTTCGTACATAGGTGATCCTCCTTCATCGATTAGGAGATTCTACACCCACCCCGAGAACCCTTTTTGCCTCCGCCACCGTATGTATATTCAGGAACGTGAATACTCAGCAACCCGGACCGCGCCAGGGACGGCGGCCGGTCACCTTTCGGGCGACCGCGACATGCCTGGTCATAGTATCGGCGTTCCTGCTCTCAACGCCCGTACGATCAGAATCGCCGCCTCGTGGGATCGCTCCTTCGCTTGGGCCTGGCTCACCGGCCACCGCAGACGAATTCCCCTCTCACGCCAAGATCGGTAAACGTACCGTCGAGGAGTGGCGGGAGCTGATCGACGAAACCTGGGGCCCCGGGCTCCCGGCCAACGAGCAGGTGGCGATCTTCGACGCCGCCTGGGACAACCTCGACCAGGACTACGGCGCCTACATGAATCTTGAGGTCGATATGCAGGCTCTGCACCGGCGCTATCGCCAGGAGATCCGCGTCGGTGTCAGCAGGGGCCGTTTTGCCGCCATTATGAACCACCTGTCGCTCGCCATGAAGGACGCACATACGGCCATCATGAGCTATTCGATCAACTGGCAGGGCCGGATCAACTTCGACACTCCTCTCTTTGTTGTCGGTGCGTGGGTCGACAATTCGACCTTCGGCGCCGCGCTGACGCCTCTGCCCGACGGATCGCTGCTGGTCTACAGGGTGTTGCCAAATCATAACCTCGGCCTCCAGCCGGGAGACCTGGTACTCGGCTACGACGGCGTGCCGTGGAAGGACCTCTACCAGCAGCTTGTTGCAGCCGAACTTCCGATCCAATTGCGGTGGGTGTGGGGCAGCACCGACGATTCAATGGAACACTGCATGCTGATGAGCGCGGGCATGAATTGGCACCTCTTCGACACGATCGATATCCAAAAGTACGGATCGGGCGAGGTTGTCAGCCTCTCAACCACCCTTCTGGTCGGCCAGCAGGGCACCATCTGGGGCAACGAACAGCTCTCGGTGCCGGGCGTCGAGATGCCCGACTTCATCAACGAGGACTACATCACCTGGGGTGTCATCGACGGCACGCAGATCGGCTACATCTACGTCGCTGGGTGGCACTGGCAGGACGAGTACCTGATCAGCGAGCAATGGCACGAGGCGCTGGACGAGCTCATGCACCACCATGAGACCATCGGTCTGATCGTCGACTTCCGACTCAACTACGGCGGCTATATGCTCGAGGCCCACGACGGCTACAGGCTTTTGTTCAACGAGCGCGTTTCCGCCGTTTCCTTTGACCTCCGCGGCGATCCCGACGACCACCTCGACATGGTCCCCCACCCGACATTCAACGCAGCACGGTTCACCATCCCCGGCAACTCGACCACCTACTACGGCAAGCCCATCGCGGTCCTCTTTGGCCCCGGTTCGGTCAGCAACGGCGACTGGGAGTCGTTGCGCATGGGCTTCCACCCCATGGTCCGCACCTTCGGCAAACCGACCAACGGAGCCTTTACCCTGTCCGACACACCAAGCCTCGGCGACGACTGGTTCTTCACCAAGGCCACAGGCAGCGGTTACCTTGTGGAGGGCCACCAGTACCTGGCCCACACCGGAGTCCAACCCGATCAGGAGGTATGGCTCGAGCGCGACGATGTCGCGGCAGGCCGCGACACCGTGGTGGAGGCCGCGATGAGCTGGATCGAAAGCCGCTGGCCGAGGCGGCCCACCGGAAGACTCAGCCCGTAAATAGGCCAAAGCCCCGCTCGACTTCCGATTGGGGTACACGATCACGCTGGAAGCCTCGCAGATCGAAATCCATTTGGATTCGAAATGAGGCCACGGCCAGACGTCAGTGCAGGCGGATCGCGTGAACCGGAGAACCCTCGTTTTTCTTTCTGATCAGCAGATCAACAGTGGCCGCGCAAAATCAAGTCCTCGCCTGTTCCATTTCTTGACAAAACGCGATCGAAAACCGAGACTTTCCTTATCGCACATCGTTCTATTCACGAGATGAGCCACAAGAGCGGCCGGCAAGATCGCAAACGAAAGCGAACCAAGGAGGACTTCATGTTGTCACATCAGCACGCCGGAACCGATCGGGTACCGAGGAGCGGGTCTGCATCCGCAGCCTCCGGACGAATCGTCTTGGGAGTGATCGTCGTCATGGTTTTCGCCCTGCTCGCCGGCACGGTAGGAGCCCAGGAAAAAGGGCATCAGCGTGGCAGAAACGAATTGCGTCTCGAACTCGTGGACACCCAGAACCCCCGAGAGGTTGCGATTCATCCGGACAGCGGGTGGCAAATCACGGCTCTTTTCAGAGCCAAAGAGAACCGCCTACTGGGCATTGGGGTGCCATACTATCCGCCGTTGTTTCCTCACACCGACGTGACCGGGTTCCTCGTGTTCAAAGATCCCGACAACTGCCCGTCGTTCCTCGATTTCGGCGGCGAGATCATGGCGTACGAGTCGTACTACTGCTACAGCCCGCAGACGGAGGCCTACCCGGGTTGCGTCCCACCCTATTGGCCGGATGACGATCTCTGGCCCACGGGTCAACCGCAGTGCGCGCCGCCGGAAGAAGGGGCGAGAACCCCCTGGGTCACAGCCATCAGCGACTCCGGGGTCGCCTGGCCCAAGGATGAGACCTGGGTCGAGATCACACCGGGCCTCAGCATCCCGGACTTTGTTCCGAACGTCACCCCAGTCGGCGGGCTCGAGAAAGAGCAGCCGCCTGTCGTCTGGTTCTGGAACGGGGACGCCTGGGCTCTGACGTCAGTCGGACCGGATCTCGGATCCACCGATGACGATACCCGTTTCGGCAGCTGGCGCAGAATGCCCGGTCTGGTGGTGTTGGCGAACCACGGCCCCGGCGCTCGGACCGTTCCCCCGGGAGAGAACGACATATCGCCCGCGCCAGACTTCTTCGACAAGCTCCGGCCAGCCGAGGCGTGGAACCTGGCCGGTCTCTTTCACTCCTCCACCTATTCGCTCAAAGGCGGCAGCAAAGAAACCTCAATCCTCGCCCACATCAACGTTCCCTACGGTCTTTTCAAACCCGTGGTCCTGGTCGACAAGGAACTGTCCATCGGAAAAGAAGACGATTTCGGGGTGTTCTGCGATGGGACCAACGCGCTCTACCGTCTCGATGGCGGACCCCTCACGTGCGCCATCGGCGGGCTTTCGCACACCGACCAGGTGCTCACCGACACCGTGGTCACGGTACGGGTCTTCATGGTGGACGGCGAAGCCCCGAACGTGCTCGTCGACCAGGACTGGGACGGTGATGTGGACATCAGAGATGCCGAGCTTTTGGGGCTGAACCCGGTCAGCAACGAGTCGACCACGCGGTTCAAGCAATACCACGAACTGGAGTGCGGAATTCCCTACGACTTCGACGGCGACGGAGATGCCGGAGGGTGCGTGCTTGGCGCGCGGCCCGGCGGCATCACGAGGCCTCCGCGCTGACCCTCATCTCGAAGCTTTAAAACGAACGGGCGGTCTCTAACCGAGACCGCCCGTTAATTTCTTTGCGGCGGCGACATCCGGTAGACCCGCGTCGGCCTCACGCCAGAGCGCCAGAAACTCACCGGCACGAGCGGCGGCCTTGTCGGGGCGGTCTATCGCGGCGTTGATCTCCGCCAGCAACAGCACCGCGCGAACGCGATCGAGTTCGAGGTCCAGCCGCGGGTCGGAGGGATCGGACGGCTCCGAGGTCTGGCGGGCTGCCGCCATCGCTTCGGGATAACGGCCTGCCGCCAGATACGCTTCTGCCAGCTCGAGACGATAGATCGCATACTCGTATCCCTGGGAGGCGACCGCCAACGACAGGCGATCGATAGCCTCATCGAACGCACCTTCCCTCAGCAAGGCCATGCCTTCGAGATACGCCGCAGCCTTGTCTTCAGTCCGATCGGGATCGTCAGGGGGAAGGGCAAACGTCACGATCTCATTCGCAGTGCCTCTCACCGCGGCAACATTTCCTTGACGCAGTTCGAGGACGCCGCGAGCGAAGAGGTATCGCGTCGGGACGCCGGGTGAACGTTCGATCGCCCGTTCGATCTCTTTCCGAGCGCCACGCAGGTCGCCGATTTCGGCAAGCGAGGTCCCGCGAATCGACAGCGCCATCGCTTCGCGGACCTGCTCTTCCTCGATTTTCCGGGCCATGGAGTCGAGGGCTTCGGCAGCTTCGCGGAAGCGCCCCTGACACCTGAGAACCGAGGCCAGATCGAAGACGGCGTCGACGCGGTCCTTCGGCGGAGCGGAAGCATTCCGAACCAGACCCATCAAAAGCGCCTCTGCTGCCCTCAGCCGTCCCTGCAGAACTTCCACAACGGCAAGGCTGGTGGTTGCGAGATGGAAGCTCGGATCTGCTGCAAGAGCTTTGTTGTACTCATCGGTTGCGAGGTCGAACTCGCCCTGTGCGCGGTAGGCGTCACCAAGGGAGTGGTGGCCGTTGGCGCTCTCGGGTTCCAGTGCCACGTAACGCTGGAGCTCCACCACCGCTCCCGTGAAGTTCCCCGTGGCGAGGTGAGCGTAACCGAGCATGCTTCGCACCACCGAGTCTTCCGGATTCAGACCCGCGAGTACCTCGAGCTGTTCGATCTCCTCGGCATACCGGCCGCTGTCGTAAAGAACCCCTGCCAACATGTGGCGCGCGTCGGCATCGTAGGGATAGGCCTCAACCAGGGCCTCATACTCGAAAACCGCATCGTCCAATCGCGACTCGAAATCGGCGAGGGCGGCTCGGACGTAGCGAGACTCCCGATCCGTCAGCCGATCAGAACCATCTGCGGCGCGGCGGATCTCGCTGAGAGCCTCCTCCCGGCGCCCGGTTGCAATATAGACCCAGGCCAAACGATAGCGCGCCATCGTGAAGTCCGGCATCAGACCCAGCGCTTCGGAAAAGCCGCGTTCGGCCTCGTCGTAGCGCCAGTCCACGAACGCCTTCAGCCCCTCCAGATAGGACCGGTAGGCCTCCGGGTTGTCGACCGCAAAATCCGCGGAGAACACGTCAACGCTGTCTTCAGGTGGGAGTCCGAGTCCCCTACGAGCCTCCGCTGCGACCGCGTCCGCACATGCCAGCAGCGACTCAGTCGAAAGACCGTCCAACCTCTTTGCTGCCAGGCTTCGCCCGGTCTGAGACTCGACGATGCGTGCCGCCACCGTGACGCCGGATGCCCCGGGTAGAATCTCACCCGTGACCAGGACGTCGAACCGATCAACCGCCTCGGCGTTGTCATTCGCCACCACGTGCAACAGCCGAGAGCCGGTCAAGGCATCTGTCACCAGCCTGGCGATCGCCTCGCCATACCAATCGAGACCCGGGTCCCCTGTGCGATTGACGAAATCGGCAACCGCCACAACGTGAAGCGGTTGCTGGGATACCGACTGAGTCTGCTCCAGATCGCCACCCGACGCCGCCTGCGATGGTGGTCCGCCCTTCAGAAGCTTCCATCCAAGAGCGACTGCCAACACCACCACAAGAGCTGCCGCAACCACGGCGGCTCGACGCCCGACACGGAGGCGCCGCGCCGGCACCGCAAGCGCGCCAAGCGTGTCGGAGACCGCGGTTCGGGCAACATCAAAACCGCTTGCGCTCAGGATGAGAGTCTCTTGTTCCATACCGAGGTCGACGAGCAACTCGCGGAGGTTCTGATACCTCTCATCCGGCTCGCGCTGCAAGCACTTCCGAACGACCCGTTGGAACTCGTCCGGCACATCCGACCGCAGATCCGCCAACGACGGAACGTCCAGCGACAGAATTGCAAACATGATGGCGGTCGGATTGTCGCCGGCAAACGCACGCTGCCCGGTGACCATCTCGTAAACGATCGCGCCAAGAGACCAGATATCACACCGGGGGTCGACCTTCTCGCCCTTCGCCTGCTCCGGCGACATGTAGGCCGGAGTCCCGAGGGTCGCCCCGGTTTGGGTCATCTGGGTCACGTCCGTGAGCTTGGCAAGGCCGAAATCGAGGATCTTCACGCCGCCCGGAGTGAGCATGATGTTGGCGGGTTTGATATCGCGGTGGACCACCCCGGCCTCGTGCGCCGCAGCGAGACCCTCCGCAATCTGGACGATGATCGTCAGAGCCTCGTCAAAGGGGATGAGCCCTCTCTGGATTCTTTCGCGCAGGGTCTCGCCGGCGCAGTAGGCCATCGCGATAAACGGTCGGCCGTCATCTTCCTCGCCGATCTCGTACACCGTGCAGATCCTCGGATGATCGAGTGCTGACGCCGCCCTGGCCTCACGAAAAAAGCGCTCCCGGGCGTTCGGGGTGCTTTCATCCAACTCTGCAGTCAGGAATTTAAGGGCGACTGTTCGTCCCAGCTTCCGGTCCTCGGCCTTGTACACGATCCCCATCCCGCCCCGACCGAGGCGATTCAGAACCGTGTAGTGGGAGACTTTCTGCCCTTCCATTGATCCTCTCCCGACGCTCGAGTTCAGGCCATTCTGCCTCGCGGACATCGCTCCGCTGTGCGGCAGATCTCAACGGCCGTCGGGATTCCTGCACCAGTATAGAGTCATCCGTTGGCAATTGACGGATCCCGGTTTCCGCGCCTACCGGCAGCTGCTACCATCGGTGGGTGCAGTTCGGTCTCGTCATTGCGGTTCTGGTGATCATCGCCCTCTATGTGGTGGGTGGGGTCTTCCGCTACCTTCGCCAGGAGTTCCAGGAACCTCGCGACGACGGTCGCACGAAGCGCCGCAGGTAAGAGACTCAGCGAACCCTGAGGACCTTCTCTATCGAAACCGGTGGGTCGAGGCTCTGCCCGTCGGCGGGGGACCGATGGATCGCCCGCACCACGTCCATCCCCTCCACCACCCGCCCGAAGACCGCAAAGCCCTGGCCGTCGGGGTTGCGCCGGCCGCCGGTATCGAGTTCCAGCTGGTCGCCCACACAGATAAAAAATGAGTGGGTTGCCGTATCGGGGCCGGATCTGGCCATGGAGACGGCACCGTCGACGTGCGAAAGCCCGCTGACTCTGGTGCGCTCGAGGGCGATCGGCGGGAAGGCGTTGGCCGTTCGCGCCGGGTCGGCTCCGGCCTGAATGACAGCGATTTTGACCGCGTCGGTTGGCTGGTTGTCCACGGTCACGGTTCTGAAGAACTCACCATCGGTGTAGAACCCCTCGTCAACGTACCGCAGGAAGTTTGCAGTGGTTCCCGGCGTGTTGACTGGGTCGAGTTCCACCGTGATCGCTCCGAGCGGCGTTGCAATCCGCACCCGCAGCGGCGGGGCGGCCGCGAAGAATCCCGCCGCCACGCCAGAAATTGCCAGGGCCAGCACTCCAATTCTGAATCGATGCTTCACGGATCTCCCTCCACCGCTCCGACCGGGGTGGTGACGGATGTGGTGCGGCAAACACTCTGTTCCAGCAGACTGTACCACCCACCGCCCATCGTCCTTTCGGACCACCCGCTGCCGAATGAGTGACCCGCATCACATCGCCGAAACCTCCATCGTTGATATCACTCAGAAGCCTGGAGGGGCCCCTCATGAAGAAGATCAGCGCGACTGTGCCCGACTCGTTGGTCGATGGCGTCGACCGCGCGGCAAAAACCCTTGACAGTTCGCGAGCGCAGATTTTCCGCAACGCGCTCGAAACCTATCTCGCGGATATGGATGACGAGTTCACGAGGTCCCTTGCCTTGCCTGCTGCAGAACTCCTTCTGCTGAACTGGGACGACGTCGAAGATTCGCTTCTCGCCGCAGATTAGTTCAACTGACGTCGGTATGCGCAGGCGTGACGCCCGCGCCACAAAGAATCGAAGCCGGCTTTGTGTTGCAGCCATCTCGGCTGCACATCTCGCTGAACAACATCGGATTCAGCCGGCCCTCTCCAGAGTGTCCCTGACCTCCCGGGCAGCCTCCACGACACCCGCATCGGAATCGTCGAGCGCACCCTCGAGGACCTCACGCACCGGTTCCTCTTGCTCAAACAACACCAGCGTCCGCACCGCGTTGCGACGAACCAGCGGGTCGATGTTCTGGCTGAACCTGCGAACCATTTCGAAGGCCTCGTCTTCCGTGATGGCGCCGAGGCAGATCAACTCGGTCAGCACCGATGACGCCGCCTCGACCCGCCGCCACTCCTCGCCTTCGAGCGCGGCCATCAGAACCGGCGCGCCGTGGTCGTCATCACCGTAGATCAAGGTCAGGGCGGCGAGGTGCCGAACGGTCTCTGATGGGTCTTCAAGCGCGCGCTCGACCGCCGGATCCTGCGCGGCGCCGATTCCAACCATCACCCCCAACAGATCGTCCATGCGTTTCGGGTGGAGACCCGACTCGGCTCGCTGCAGAACCTGAGGTGTCAGCCTCACCTCACCCAGCCTGGCGACGCAGTTGACGGCGTTGGCGTATCGGTTTCGAAAATCCCGGTCGGCGGGAACGCCCGGGTCCGGTGGCGGGGTGCGGAGCGTCTCGGCGTTGAGAGCCACGTTCACGAGGTCGGAAAAGACCTCCTGGCCGCAGTCTTTCGACCCTCCTGCCGGACCCAGTTGGTAGGCCATCACGGTTCTCTGCTCTACCCGAAGACCGCGCCCCTGGACGGTGACGCCGATCTCCCGGTAGAGACGACTGAACTTGACCGATCCACCCGGCGAGGTCAGGCTCAACAGCGCCACCAGGACCACGATCACCCCTGCCGCCACGCCCGCCACCTTGAGCCCGATATTCCGGCTGAAGCCCTCGACAATTTCCTTGACCAGTGCGACCTTGACCTGGCGAGCCCTCCGTTTGGCCTGCTCGCGGGTCCGCTCCTGTTCCTCGGCCCGGCTCTCGTCTCTGTCCTTGACGAGCCATTCCAGCTCCTCTTCCACCCGATCGGCGGCCAGCCAGCCGAAGCCGCGGCGGCCCAGGGCCTCGAGCAGATTCTCGAGCTGGTGATCCGACCACGTCGGCCGCCCACCCACAACGGAGTCTGTTTCCAGCTGCCGCAAAAAGACCTGGAGAAAGGGCCGTACCCGGTCGTCCCACTGGCCGTGGCCCTGCAACTCCGGCTCCCAGTCGAGAAACCACAGACGCACGCTGGCATCGGAACCGACCGAAACCGCCGTGCCGCCGTCGCGGTCGATCACCAGATCCGCCACCCGGCCCGAATGGCCCTTGACGACCCGAACCGCTTTGCCGGTCCGCACGTCCCACAGTCGGATCGTGGCGTCCTTCCCCGCCGACAGGAGGTAGCGCCTGTCGGGGGTGAAGCTCACCGAGAGCACCGCGTCATCGTGACCGGTGAGAGTTCGCCACAGGCGGCCGCCTTCCAGGTCCCACAGTCGAACTGTCGCGTCATCGCCCGCCGAAGCGACGAGCCGGCAATCAGGACTGACGGCGACGGCCTGGACCACCCCATCGTGCCCCGCCATGCGCCGTAATTCGACCCGGCGGCGGAGGCTCCAAACGGTGACCATACTGTCCCAACCAGCACCTACCAGATACCGTCCATCGGTGCTTACCGCGAGTGCGGAAACCGCGTCGTCGCAGCCACCGATGGTCTCAGCGCGCGCCGTCTCGTCGAGCCGCCACACGCGGACGATCTTGTCGTCTCCGGCGGCGATAACCGCCTGGTCGTCGGGGGTAAATATCACCGAACGAACGACGCCCTCGCGGCCGCCAAAGGTGTAGCGACGCTCGCCATCGCCCACCCGCCACACCCCGACCGAACCGTCGTGGCCCGCGGTGGCAACCATCTCGCCGTCGGAACTCACCGCAACCGCCGTCACTCCCTGGTCGTCCGCCGTGACGGCAAACACCTCGTCGCCGGTTCGGGTGTCAAAGCGGCGCAATGAACCGTCCCTGCCACCGGTCAGACATGCGGTTCCGTCCGGGGTCAGGCCGCAGGACATCAAAGGCCCGCTTTCGCTACTGATCCTGCGCAGCTCGACGACCGCGCGAGGCTTGCCCTTTGGAAAGTGCGCCAGCACCCTGCTCCAGAGTTCGAGGGCCTCCTGGTGCAGTTCGTAGTCCGGGACCGCTCTGGCTTCTCGCAGCGGCGCCACAGCCTCCGCCATCGCACCGGTTTTCATGAGCTCGCGGGCCCGTGCGAGGTGCTCCTGGAACCGGCGTTCGCGGCCGGCCAGCTCACCCGAATCGGCCGACTCGGCAAGGACCAACGGCAGCGGGGTGACGATCGGTTGCGGGAGCGGCACCACGTTGACGTGGGAGCCGTAGGCGACGATCAAGCTCGACCCGTCAGCAGGCGCACCGAGGTCCTGGATGGGGTTCGGCAGGTGGATCACCCGTTGCGACTCGCCGTTCCTCAGAGACCACAACCGAACGGTTCCGTCATCGCCGCCGGCAGCTATGGACTCACCCAGCGCCACCACCGCCGTTGCTGCACCCTGGTGTCCGCGCCCAAAACGGATATTTCCGCCGGTCTTGGTGTCCCAGACCCCGATCAGGCCGTCCTGACCCGCGGTGAGGACCACCCTTCCGTCGTCGGCTATCGCTACCGAACGGATCGGGCCCCGATGCCCTTCCAACACATGCAGACACTGTCTATCGTCCAGGTCCCACACCCTCGCCGTACCGTCCGCACTCGCCGTGACGACGGTGTTCTCGGTGGGGTGCCACGTGAGGGCGCTGACAAAGGCCTGGTGCCCCTGCAGGCTGTACTCGCAGTCACCGCTCTGAACGCTCCACACCCGCAGTACCCGGTCGGAGCCGCCGCTCGCGACCCTTGCCCCGTGTGGCGAGAATTCGACACAGGTCGCTACCCCGGGGTGAGCCCGAAAGCTGCGCAGCCGTCGCCCGGTAGCGTGGGCAAAGAGTGTCAGCGGGCCGTTTTCCAGACACGCGACAAGAGTGTCGGCAGCCACCGCCATCGAGCGACCCTGCCGCGTCGGCCCGCCGAGGTCGACGCGGAGCCCCGGCCGGCTGCCGGTCTTCTCCCAGACAAAGGCCTCGGCCGCAGCGGTCCTCACTACCACCCGGCCGCCAGCCGTCACCCGAAGGCTCTGAACCGGTGCCGAGTGGTCCATCACCCGGTCGACGCGATGTCCCGGCAGGTTCGCGGCCACCGCAGCATCAAGATCTTCAGGCAACTCGCGATCGAGCGACCGCGCGGCTGTCAGAGCCTCTTCCGCCATTGCGGCGTCACCCGCGAGCCCGCACGATTCGGCAAAGCCGACCATCGCCGGAAGGTCGGAGGGGCTATCCTCCACCACGCTGCGCAGGAGCTCGCGGGAGTGCCCCGCGTCGATCGCCACCGCACCAGCACGCGCAGCCGCGAGCATCGCAAAGGCCCTGGTCCGCCGAACCGCGAGATTCTCACCCTCGTTCTCTGACAGACCGTCGAGGGCCTGCAAAGCGCCCACCGGATCGTCGAGCATCAGCCGCAACTTCGCCCGCAGCAATTTCGCACGCTCCGGGTTCGCGCCGGTCCTCTCCGCCTCACTCAACCGCCGTTCGAGCTCGGCGTCCAGGAGGCCTTCCCGCCGCCACTCGAGGAGCCCGGAGTTGAAGGTGGCCTCGAGGTGCCGCGGATCGATTTCGAGGGCCTCGCGGAAGCTTGCCGATGCCCGGTCGTCGAGACCGAGGGTGATAAAGGAGGCACCCCGATTGGCAAGGGAGTCGGCGAGGAGTTGCGTCCGTTTGGGTTCCGGCCGCGGGTACGGGCTCCCTACGACCTCCTCGTAGAGCTCTACCATCGTGTTCCGAATCTCAGCGAACGACTCGGGGCGATTCTCGGCTTCCTTGGCGAGGCACGACTGCATCAGGTCGGCAAGGCGCGCATCAATTTCGTCATTCAGCGTTCGCGGATCCGGAGGCTCGTCTCTCAGGTGCATCCGCATGAGACTGTCGAGGAGGGCCTCGCGGGTCTGCGACGCCGCGTCCGACTTCATGACAAAGGGCCGGCGGCCGCAAAAAACCTCGAAGAGCAGACAGCCGTAAGCGTAAATGTCGGTGGCGACAGTGCCCCGTTGGGCCTGCCGCCACAGCTCCGGGGCCATGTACGGTGGTGTTCCGACCAGACCGCCGGCCGCTGTCACCGTCTGCCAGGTACCCGTTGCCACACTGTCCTGCGGGCTGGCGGTGCGCGGCAACTCCGGCTCGGGTTGGTCGCGGACATCTTCGTTGCCGCTCTCCACCACCGAATGGGACCTCACCAGGCCGAAGTCCGTGACCCGGGCGATGCCGTCGGTGGTCAAGAGGACGTTGGCCGGTTTGACGTCGCGGTGGACGAGGCCCTTGTGTTCGACGCCATCATCGTCGGTCCAGGGGAATGTGTTCGTATAGTCAAGCCCACTCGCGATCTGGATGGCGATATCGAGCCGTTCTGCCGGATCCTGCTTTTCCTGTCCCTTGAGCCAGTCGTTGAGATCACCGCCGTCAACGTACTCGACAAAGAGTCGCGGCATGCCGCCAATCTCTTGCAGATAGTATGCGCAACAGATGTTGGGGTGGAGGCCGAGAGCGACCCACGACGCCGCCTCGCGCTGAAACCTCGCCTGGCCGTCGGCCGTTGCGAGCATCGAAGGCAGGGGGGTCTTGATCGCAACCATCCGCCGCAGCTCGCGGTCGAAGGCGATCGCTACCACCGCCATCCCGCCGCGCGCCGTATCGCGCACCTCGTAGCGCCCGTCGATCACCGATCCCTCCTGCCACCCGCGGCTGGTGTCAGGGATCGCCATCGTGGCAAAGCTGCGTTGGGCCTGGGACTCCACCGAAGCGCGGCGGGTCACGTCCTGAAGGCCCGGTTGCGCGGCCGCCGTCACGGCCGGTGCCTCGGGAAGTTCGTGAGAGACCGTCTGCACATCCTCCAGCCCGGCCAGCGCGCGTTGGCGCCAGCTCTGCGCCGGCGCTGACTCCGGGTCGAGCTCCAGACAGCGGTCCAGCGCGCTGACCGCTTCCATCATCCGCCCCAGGTGGACGAGGCAATATCCCCGGTTCAACCACGTCTTGGCGTGGTCGGGAAAGCGCTCGCACCACACCTCGAGATACGGCAAGGCGTCGTCCCACCGTTCCGCCTTAAGCGCGGCCACGATGTTGCGTTTGAGGTCTTCAGTCTGTTGATCCACGACCTCTCCAGAATAACCCCATCAGTGGGAAGAACTCAGCCACCGCCATTCGAAGACAACCGGGGGCCGCCAAGAAGTCCGTGTCGGGTTTGAACGAGGGCTCAGCGCAGCCAGCGTCGAGGCACCCACACATCCTGGTTTGCCGACGGTCCGTCGAGGATGCGTACCTTGGCCTCGCGGTCTTCGTTGGCGAAGGCGAGCACGCGCACCTCGGTCCCCGCCTCGAGCTCGAGATACTTGTCCTGGTTGTTGATCAGCGACGAAATGCCGAGCTGGATTGCGCCGGTCCGCATATCCACCAGCGCGCCGACCGATTCGTGGTCGAGCGCCACCAGCACCGGGCGCGTCGTGCCGGTGTCGACCGAAGCCGCGTCGCCGACGGCGTGGCCCTCACGGAACGCGCTGTCGGCGACGTCGTCGTCGCCCCCACCCATCCAGGCGAGAAAACCCGCGAGCGGGATGAGCAACAACAGGAGCGGTAGAAAACGCCTTGCGCTCTTCTCGGGGAGAGGTTCAGAGGAAACCGGAACGTAGGTATCCACCTCGGCGCCGCCCTCCGGGCTCTCCGCAACGAATTCCTTGCGGCACGTCGTGCACTTGAGCGTCCGCCCAAAATACCGGTCGTTGACCTGCATTTGGGCGCCGCACTGATCACATGTGTGTACGTAGGCCGACATGTCGTGCCCCTCACTCCGCCCACTCGAGTCTATCAAAGGGGTCAGCTGCAAAATGTGTCGAACAACACCATCTGCAGGGGCGTTCACACGATCGTCCCTCGCCTCGGCGTCGGGCCGTTCGGCCCGATGACTCGCCGAGGGTTCACCCGTACAGGGCCCTTCATGCGTTTGGGGATTTATGCTTTGGTGGCGAACCAGACCGTAGGCTCACCCTCGACTCCGCCCGCCATCATCACCTCCCGAAGCCGCGGGTTGCCCATGAAGGCCTTTGCTTCGTCCATCGTCTCGAAGTGGTGGTAAATCGTGACGTTGTTGGGGTTGTCCTCGGCCTGATAGGCGCCGTGGCCCGTAACGCCCATCGTCGCCCGCTCGGCGCCGAAATCATCATAGACCCGTTTAAAGGTTGCAAAGTCCGCCACATCATGTCTGACAAAGAGAGTTGCCATTCCCGACCTCCAGGTTCTTTAAGTTGTCGATCTCGAAGGATTGTCTCCCTTGAAGGTATGTCGCCATCGAAACGAAGTCAAGAACGAGTCTCAGGATAATTATTCGATGATTTCAACGACGGGTCCGGGTCTGCGAGCCGCCGGTAGTTGTACAATCAGCCGACCACTACCGGGATGGAGCAGAACGCATGAAGCAACGCACCCAGATCGCACTCCCTCCGGCTGTATTGACAGCTGTAGCAATCACCGTGGCCGTTCTTGCCGGCTGTTCGTCGGCCTACTACTCCGCCTGGGAGATGCTCGGTCAGGAAAAGCGCGACCTTCTCCGCTCCAACGTCGAAAGCGTCAAGCAGGAGCAGCAGGCCGCCGCCGACGACTTCGAGGACGCCCTCGAGCGCCTCCGCAGCCTCTACGATATCGACGGCGGCAAGCTCGAGAAGACCTATGACAAGCTCAAGGGCGATGCCGAAGATGCGGAAGGACGGGCCCAGGATATCCGCGACCGGATCGACAAGATCGAATCGATCGCCGACGACCTCTTCAAAGAGTGGGACCAGGAGATCGGTGAGATCTCGAACGCCAATTACCGCACCAAGAGCCGCGCCAAGCTCAACGAAACGAAATCAAAGTACGGCGACCTCGCCGCCTCCCTCGAAAAATCGGAAGCCAGCATGGAGCCGGTCCTCACCCACCTCAACGACAGCGTGCTCTTCCTCAAACACAACCTCAACGCCGCCGCCATTGGCGGTCTCGCCGCGGACATGGAGGGCATCGAAAGCGATATCGAACAGCTGATCGCCGACATGCGGGCCTCCATTAACGAGGCCGATGATTTTCTGAACACGCTGCCGGAGTGAGAGGAATCAAGGAGGTTACGGCGCCATTCTTAAATATCCGTCGGGCAGCATCTGTTTCACCTTCCGAACTTCCTGATACCGGGCTCCGACAGAGGTCACTAAATGCAGTATAATTTCCTCAATGGAAAAGACTTCAACCCCGCCTGAGAACGCCCGTAGATCGTGGCCTGTCAAGAAGTTCAGACTCGGAGAAGAACCGTCGGACGACCTCAGAGCGTCCACAACTCCCGAGGAGCGACTGGCGATGATGTCGGAGCTTTCTGAACGGGCTTGGCTTCTCTCGGGCCGTGAAGACCCCGCCTACGATCGAGCGACAACCCCGGTGCGGGCCCTCCGAATCCCGAGATGACACAGACGGCGCTCAACCAGGACTTTCTCGATATGTTTCGGGCCTTGAACGATGCCGAGGTGGAGTATCTCGTCGTCGGAGCCCACGCCATGGCCGTACACGGTGTACCGAGGGCGACCGGAGACATCGACATCTGGGTCAGTCCAACCCGCGAAAATGCCGGGCGAATCCTTCACGCGTTAAATGCGTTCGGCGCGCCCGTCGCAGCCCACGGCATCTCTCTCGACGACCTGCAAATACCGGACATGGTCTACCAGATCGGGCTTCCGCCCCGGCGAATCGACCTGATGACCGGGATCAGCGGTGTGTCCTTTGCGGAGGCGTGGCCGTCTAGGGTTGAGGTGGAAATCGAAAGCCTCTCAATCCCATTTATAGGGCGTCGGGAATTGATTCAAAACAAGCGCGTCTCAGGGAGACCGAAGGACCTCGTCGACCTCGAGATTCTGGAGACGACCCTCGAATGACTCGGATCGACGCGAGACAGTTGGTCCGCATTCTCATCGCATCTGGCACCAAAAAACCCGCGCTCCGGGGAGCGCGGGCCGTTGGGTTGTTCGGATTGCCGGAAGGGCTCCGGCGACGGTGACTGGTCTCGTTCTTACAGGCTCACTCCGAGAGCCTTGATCGTCTCCATCGTGATCTGACCGACGGGGAGGCCCTTGGCTCTCTGGAAGCTCCGCACCGCGTTCATGGTCGAGTGACCGACCACGCCGTCAATGCTGCCCGGGGAGTGACCGGCGCTCTTGAGAGCGCGCTGGATCGCGGCCACCGTGTGCGGCGTGGCGTTGGTCTCGCACAACACACTCTGCCATTCCATGCGGCCTTCGCTGACCTGGACGGTCTTGCTGACGGTCTGGTACTGGGCCGGAACCTCAAACCGCTGCTGCTGAGCAGGCGTGACGATCTTCGTCACCTGAACCGTCTTGTACTCTGCCGGGATTGCGATCTCGCGGGTCGACGGCGGTGTCTTCATGACGCGCTTTTTGATGGTCGTGTAGCTCGCCGGAACCGCGACCTCGCGGGTCGATGCCGGGCTCACGAGGACGGTCTTGGACACCGTCTTGGAGGTGGCGGGCACCTCGACGAGACACATGATCTCACCGGTGGCGTTATCAGTCGCCTGGATCGGGCCCGCGCCCTTCTTCCAGATCGTGTGTGCCGGCTTGTCCACGATGCGCTCGTTCACCGTCTTGTAGACGGCGGGGATCTCCACCAGGTTCTTGCTGGCGGGTTTGACGAGGAGAGTCTCCTCCACCCAGCCATAGGTCGCGGGAATGACCTGGAGCTTGGATGAGGCCTCGCTGACGAGCACCCTCTCGGTCCCGGTCTCGGTTTTGGCGGGGATGATATGGACCCGCTCGGACCCTTCGCGCTTCATGGCCTGTTCAGTAACCGTTTTGTAGGTCGGGGGGACGAAGATGCGTGCGTAGCACTCACCGGCCTTCGCATTGGGAGGCAGCAGTTCCTGGCCCTCCATTTTGGTGACCTGCGCCGACACGGGGATCGCCATCAAGCACGCCATGCCGGCGGCAACCACGGCCACTCTCGATTTCACATTCACATTCTCTGAAAACATTTACCCTCTCCTCTTCCTTTTCGTTGGTTGCAGCGCTCGCACTGCGGTCGCTGCTTATGAATCCGTACGATGAGCTGCCACTATGGAAGTATCGTTACCAGGTAGGAGCCGGTTCACCGCGGGAAAGTCACATCGAATTCGTTGCGAATTCAGAAGTTGTTCTTTTAAAGAGGGTTAAGTATCGCCGCAAGGGTGCTGGGTGGCCTAGTTCATGATGACCAGGGCCAGCCACGGTACGAAGGCGAAGACCATGGTCAGCAGCTTGAAACCGGCCAGATACGAATAGAAGGACCGGTTGAGCTCCGCCTCATCCATCCCGAAAAGCTTCTGGTGGATCTTCAACGCCGTCCCCTTGAAGGTGACCAGCGACACCACCGTCAGCAGGTAGAGTCCGAAGTTGAGGATCATGCACCAGAAGAAGAAATCTCGGAGTTGTTCGATGTTCATGGGTCTATCCTCTCTTCCTGAAAGCAATGCATGAAACTCTTACACCACGAGATGTGGTGGGACAATCAAAACAGCAATTCCACGGTCCCCGGCAACTATAAGTGAGTGCCCGGCACCTTTATGCTCAACACGCCGGATAACGCCGCCTGATCCGAAAGAGTAGATACGGTATCCGGCCCTTAGTTATTGGCTATTTCACCAGTTCAACTTCACCGGGGCGCCAAGTCTGGTCGATCCACGGTTTGAGCGGGGAATACATGCGAAGGATCACGAACCAGCTCTTACCGGGAATCGTCTCGACCCAGTTGTTCTC
>RCNF010000226.1_pt1 | contig 27224 bp, 41 predicted proteins | sample 2041311 | NCBI WGS metagenome assembly RCNF01 (sample SAMN09708228, study PRJNA481090) | Marine sediment metagenome, whole genome shotgun sequencing project. | biome: marine sediment; feature: ocean; material: sediment; isolation source: Sewage treatment plant 2 marine sediment (STP2) ...
GTTTGGTAGACATCTCAGACCTGACCCCCCTGAACCTGAATTCAATCCGGCGCTAGCTGCAAAAATCGATCGCGTACAAACTGATGTCCTCGTCTTCGCCCGGCAGGCGCACCATCGACTCAAACTGCAGCCCCAGCTTCTCGATCAACCCGACCGACGCTGCATTTTCTGGCGATACAATCGCTGTCAACCGCGGTAGCTTCAGATCATCACGTGCGTGATCGACTACAGCAAGAGCCGATTCGTAAGCATAGCCACGTTTGACGAATTGCGGCAGAACAGAAAACCCGATATCCGGCTCATCCATGCCAGCGCGAGCAAAGACACCGCAAATGCCAACGGCCGTATCGTCGGTTTTCAATGCAACTCGGTATGGACCGAAACCGTGCTCTTCGTAAAGTTTCATCGCGCCCTCTTCGAGCGCCTTCACCGCTTGCTCCACCGTGCGTATGCCACGGTCGCCTACATATTGAACGAATGCAGGGTCATTCCAGACGCTGAGCATCAACTCAGCGTCATCGAGCGTCAAACGGCGCATCTGCAGCCGCTCAGTTTCGATCAGGAGGTCAGAACTCATAGAGGATTCTCTAGGTGAGCGATACTTGCGATGCATCATATCGCATTCGGGATATGACCGAATACCTGCCCACACTAATCGCCATGCACCCAGTCAAGCACCGGTTCCAGCCATTCAGACCGCGGCGAATAGAAGGCGCCATGTGCTGCTCCGGTCGATATCTGCAACTCCAGGAATGAATCGGGCGAGTCATCTCGATCAGCAAGAGACTGACATGAGCCGGCCATCGCGTCGGATTGCTCAAAGACAGAAAATACGCGGCCCGATAGCGATAATTGCGGGTAGCTGTCAAACCAGTTCGAACAGGCCGCCATGATGACATAGCGAATACCTGGATGATCAAGCGAGTCAGAAACCATGATCGTAATTACGCCACCTTTTGAGAAGCCGGCGACGATAATATCGTTGGGCTCCACACCATCATTCAATAACTCTTCAATCTCAGAGACGACCTGCCGAGAGTATTCCAGCACGTCAGTATCCGCTGGTCGGGCTTCTGACAGAACCGTCGCCCCCCGCGACCCCAAAGCAGCAACAATCGAAGGATAATCATACAAGCCGTAGGTCGGATGCGTTGGCGTTACGCCTTCGTCTTCAATAATTCGGCCATGCAAATAGAAAAAATAAGTTTCATCTGCATGAACCGCATCCGCGAAAGCCATGATCGCAACAACAGACAGCAAGATCAGTTTGCGCATAGTTATCAGGTCATATTCGCGGTATCGAAAAAGTCGACCTCGCCAGTATCCAGCGAATATTCGGCGCCAACAATGAGCAGATCCTTTTCTTGTATGAGATTTTCAAGTATCTCGGAACCGTGCCGTAGTTGATTCACGGAGTATTCAACATTCGCTCGTATCGCACGGTCGACCAGAATCTGTGATCCATGTGGGGATTCGTCACTGAGCAGCGGTTCAACGGATGGTCGAATACGGTCGACAATAGAACGAATATTTGCCGACTGATTCTCTTTCGGCTGTTGCAGTTCATCGAGCGTCGCAAGAACCGCACCACATTGCGTGTGCCCGAGGACGACCACCAGCTTTGTATGAAATTGTGCTGCTGCGAATTCAACACTACCAACCTGCGACGGCGCAACGACATTCCCGGCAACCCGAATCACGAACAGATCGCCGAGCCCCTGGTCGAATACCAACTCCGCAGGCACTCGAGAATCAGAACAACCCAGGATAATGGCGAACGGTTCCTGACCATCCGCGATTTCCACACGCCGTGAGTGATTGGGCTCGGCATCCTGATCCCGGAGCCCCAGGACAAATCGCTTGTTTCCTTCTCGCAGTCGATCCAGTGCGTCAAAAGCTTCGATCATCGTGTCGCTCATCCTTGGAGGTCGAGATTTCCAGATTGCAGGTGGCAGTATCGGTTGCGCGAAGCGACGCCGCAAGTTCATCGATGCCTGAGACCGAACTGGCTTCCAGAGCGTACGCTCTGCACGATGGTACTCGCCTTACGAATTCATCGCCCGTGCCAGCTTGCGCTTGGCGGCATTGAGCGCTGTCTTATCGGGGTCTTTGTCCTTTTCTGCTTGTCGCAACTCGGTCAAAGCAGCTGCAACATCCGTACCAGCCAGCCAGCCAACGACCGTAGCGGCCTCATCAGCATTGTCGCTTGAGATTCCTTTGCTGTTTCCGTCCAGGATGGAGATTCTGTGCTTGCAGAAATTACCGTAGGTACCTGCAGGACAGGTACAAATGGCCGTCAGGCTATTGCCGTCCTTGATAAAGGTGACTTCATACGGATCGGCTGACGACCCTTTTACGTGAAATATGCGCTCTTGCATCACGGACTCCCGATGGCGTAAATCCTACGCCGATTCTGGATAGTATCTGGTTGAGGCCGCACGAAAGCAACATCGTCATCAGGCACCTGGCGCATTCACTGCGGGCAAGCACCTATTGCTCGGTTACTGCACATTGCGGGAAGGACTGCCGGTGCAATGTCAGCGCGTCGCCAATTTTTCTCAAATCTGCACGATAGTCAGATCCACGTTCGGCCAAAATTTGGCGGCTCTGCTCGCGAAGGTGATAATACTGAAGCCGCCAGCGTTGGGTCAGGCCAATCGTCCACTCATCGTCAACCCTGGACAACATCAAACCGTGATTCTTGTTGTCGCGATATGCGACGATCCAGACCTGACTGTCACACCGTGGGCCATCCTCACACGGGCAGCCATCCGTAACGCCGGAAATATTGACGATGGCACCCGGAAATACTTCGGCGGTAACCGCTTGAACCTCTCGAACTTCTTCGTCCGATATGTTCTCGGTACGAAGTGGTCCCTCGAGACGGCGGGGCCGTGATTTCCAGATACGCTTTGTTCTTTCTCGCTGCAGCGCATATTGCCGCTTGCGTTCTGCTGCGTCGTCTTCATCTCCCATGGCTAAGTCGCTGCAAACACTGCCGGCGACAACAATGAGAATTGCTGACACAAGAATCATCGTGCCTCGGTTCACGATTCAGACTCAGGCGTAATGGCCCAGCGATCGCGGTGCCGTAACAAATAATAGACCGCCCAGCCCATGCTTGGGATCGCGATGATAGCTTGGAAGGAAAGCTCTCCGGACAGCAGTGTCCATGCAGAAAAAAGACACAGGAGAACGGCGACGACAACACTAATATAGTGTGAGTTGTAGCGATGCAGCAATATACAGTTCGCCAGTAGATACAGGGAAACAGCAACCACCAGGCTGATCAAAGTGCCAACAACGGTCGGACTCAACACAGCCATCAATAGCAGCACAACGCCATTCGACGCGAAGATCAGGGCGATCAAAAACTCACCGGGATAAACGTGCTGATCAACGGATCCTGCCATCTTCCTTTCCCCTGATGAACAAGCGCTGGTCAAATCAGCATACGACCTGTCTACCTCGTCAGCAAGCGTCGCAAAACGCGTCGAAATCTCGCCTGCGCATGCCAGTCCAATAGCCGAATCAATGCCGGTAGTGGGCAATCACGTCAGGAGATACGCTAAGGAGGCTAAACCGCCACCACCGTCGTTCGCAGCTGACACCGAGGCACATAAAGCTCATATAGCAGAAGATGGACATTATGGCCGCGACCTAATGAGCCGGGCCCGTCGGGCAATTGTCACGCTCGACCGTCCACATGATATTCGCGATTTTCCACTGGCCGTCAATCTTTACGAGGTCAGTAGAGTCAACACCGCAGTGCGAGAACTCGCCGTCGATCAGGAACTCGTACTCGCCCCAAACGATGGCAATGGGGCCTCGGACCATGACGACGGGATCGCCGGTCCATCGCTCAATATAGTCCTGGCCATTTGGTTCGATACCGCTGATGAAATCCTCATTATTCGACAGACGCAGTTGCAACTCGTCTGGCTCGCCGTCGGGGTGAGGGCGAAATGAAAGCGTCGTCCCCTCGGCCAACTGAATCGGCCGCCATTCGTCGGGGTCTTGCGAGCGGACGGCATCGAAAGCATGCTGCATTACTGCAAGTATAGCTGCATGTTCGTCCGAATCTGCGCGCACACCACGCATCGGTAAGAGGAAGACCACAAGCACCAGTACAAGGCAGGTCGCGACTACTTTATGCATCATTCAGTTCCTCGATAAGAAGATCATTAACGTAACAACGACATTCTTCGGCAACTATCATCAATGGTTGTCAAAGATCTATCTGATATAGCGGTAGATGTCGGCCGGGTATGCTGCCCGACTCTCTGGTTCCTATGTGCCGGGCGCCCGCAGCAAGATAGAAGCTTGCCGCATTTGGGTCGCCCTGAATCAGCAGAGTTTCGGCATCTTTACGAGCCAGCTCCCGCAATGCGTGCTCAATGAGAAGACGGCCGATGCCATGTCCGATTCGCTCGGGTTCTACGAACAGCGCTTCCAATTCAAACTCAATGTCCGACAACATCCTGAGCACGTAAAAACCTGAGGCGATTTCTCCCTCAATCGCTACCTGATAGTCACAGTCGCCGCTGAGTATCTTCTCTGGTGAAACCGTGAGTTCGGAGCGGCATGATTCCATGAACGCTGGGGAGTATCCCCAATAGGCCTTGGAACGCATAGCGACGGCTGACAACACAGCAGCATCTTCGGCTGTTGCTGCACGAATTTTGGGAAAGACCGTCACGGTACAAACATCAAAATCGGCGCGTAGCGCTAAGTTCTGACATAAACCTGGGTCAGCCAGGCCACAGTGTGGTCTTCGAACTGCTTTTCAAGGCCGCATTCGGCAATCCAGTTTTCTATTTGAATCGGATCATGCACAAAGGAACGAAAATCCGAACGCGCTATCCAGAACATGGAGTTCCACACTCGCGTACCTAGTCGAACGAACCATCGATCGCGCGGATAGGTAAGCGCATAGGTCCGTCGGGTTTTTGCAATCGATTTATTGATCAGCCCTTGTGCATCCGGATAGCAACAAACGACTTTATCCAGCAAGCAGATATCGGCAGCAGCAACGTCACCATCGATTTCCATGAAGTCGCCCTCAAAATAGTCGACGTTGTCAGCATGACCTCGTTCCTCAGCCCACTCTTTCGCCTCCGACAACATCTTGGGTGAAAGGTCTATGCCTGCGGCTGCGCCCGCGCCTTGTTCCAGCAGCGACAAATGCAAGTGGCCAACACCGCAACCGATATCGAGCAGCGTCGCTTCGCTATAGCCGATCTGTTCGAGTCCAGCTAACAATTGTTTCTGCGATTCCTCAAACCCCTTCTTCTCAAATCGCTTGCGATAACTGCGAGCAAAGTATGAAAAGAATTTACTTCCCGATTCGGAATGGCAGCAAGATGCAGGCATCAGTTCACCTTATCAATATTTGGATAAAATCGGCACGGCAATTGTTTTGCATCACTTGACGACACCGAATGACGATCATATTACTCTCAATGTCCGAATATTGGCATGCATGCGCCCCCGCCCATTGTCGTGATCGAATCCGCGTTCGGCACGGCCATCGCATGCAACGCCTGAACTCTATAAGCAGAGCCTGTCTGCGCAATCAGCCCAGCTTACGAATACCGATCGCGCTGCGAATCTGTTCGATGTAGGGGGTCGCTACTTCGCGAGCGCGGACGGCGCCTTTCAGTAGCTCCGCTTCGACGATACCCGGATCTGCGATCAATCGATCGTATTCATCACGCGCGGGTTTGATGTGGTCGTTGATGTATTCGAACAGCGTTTGTTTCATCTCACCCCAGGCGATGCCCTCAGCGTACTGGCCTGCGATTAGCTGGGTTTCTTCAGGTGTCGCGAAAGCCTTGTAGATATCGAACAGCGTATTGCCTTCAGTGTCTTTTGGCTCACCGGGTTCCAGGCTATTCGTCTTGATTTTCATAATGAGCTTACGCAGCTTCTTTTCCGGCGCAAACAACGGAATCGTATTGTTGTAGCTCTTGCTCATCTTGCGTCCATCCAGACCTGACAACAACGCTGTGTCCTCGCCAATCACCGGGTCGGGCAGAACGAGCACGTCACCATAGTGATGGTTAAACCGCTGCGCGATATCTCGCGCCATTTCGACGTGCTGTTTTTGATCGCGGCCCACAGGCACTTTGGTCGCTTTGAACATCAGGATGTCCGCGGCCATCAGTATCGGGTAGCTGTACAAAGCCATGGTGATGCCCTTGTCCGGGTCTTTGCTGCCACCGTCGACATTCGCAGCTGTTGCTGCCTTGTACGAATGTGCTCTATTCATGAGGCCCTTGGCCGTCATGCTCGTCAATATCCAGGTGAGCTCCGGGATTTCAGGGATATCAGACTGGCGATAAAAGACGGCATTCTCGGTATCCAGCCCGAGCGCCAGCCATGCTGCCGCGATTTCCAGGGTCGACTGACTGATCTTGTCCGGATCCTCATTCTTCGCCAGCGCATGAAAATCTGCCAGAAAATAATAGTTCCTGTTCTGTTGATCTTTGCTCGCTACAACGCAGGGACGAATGGCACCTACGTAATTACCTATGTGCGGCGTTCCGGTTGTCGTAATACCCGTTAGATAGATGTCTTGTGTCATCAGTAACCTGCGGCTTGCCCGTCTTTCCTGACTTCAGATGCGCCATAGTACACGCCTTGTCGCGCATCCAACATGATCGCTTGATAGCCCCCAAAACCACCGTCACTGGGTCCAAGTACATGGCCCATGGCTTGCAACTGCTCTCGGGTCACCTGACTGAAGCCGCTTTCGAGATGCAGTACTCCGCCATCGTTCATCACTTCACCGGTCGGCTGAGACGAACCGGCATGACGCACTCTGGCCGCGTCCCCCGCCTCTTGCAGATTCATGCCGAAATCGACCATGTTGACGATGATCTGGGCGTGACCCTGTGGCTGCATCGCCCCACCCATCAAGCCGAAACTAATCAGCGGCTCGCCGTCTTGCATCACGAATGCGGGAATTATGGTGTGGAACGGTCGCTTGCCGGGCACCAAAACGTTCGCGTGACCCTCTTCAAGGCTGAACAACTCTGCCCGGTTCTGCAGCACGAAGCCCAACTCACCCGGCGTCATACCAGAGCCCATGCCGCAGTAGTTGCTCTGTATCAGCGACACCATGTTGCCGTCGCTATCCGCTACCGTTAGATACACCGTGTCTCCAGACTCAAGTACGCGGTCATCCAGCGCGTAAGACTTCGCAGCTTGCTCGGGTGACATCAGCTCGCAACGCACTGCGGCATACGCCTTGGAAATCAGTCGCTCGACGGGAACATCATGAAAATCCATGTCGGCGTAGAAATACGCGCGGTCCTCGTAGGCAAGTTTTTTGGCTTCGATCAGGGTGTGGATGTACTCGGCACTGCCGAATCCCATCGCCGCAATATCGAATTTCTCGAGAATATTCAGCATCTGTAACGCCGCAATTCCCTGCCCGTTCGGCGGCAACTCGTAGACATCCCAACCACGGTAGTTTGTTGCTACCGGCGCAACCCACTCTGACTTATGCGCCTCGAGATCGGCGTAACGTAGCAGCCCGCCCTGCTCGGTCATGTAAGCATCAATAGTTCTTGCGATATCGCCTTTGTAGAATGCGTCGCGTCCACCGGCAGCGATCTCCGTATAAGTAGCGGCCAATCGCGGGTTCTTAAATAGCTCGCCTTTTCTCGGCATCCGCCCCGCGGCCATATAGGTATCCGCAAAACCCGGATACTTAATTCCGATCTGTGCGTCATCCTGCATGTAGCGCGCGATCGTCTCCGATACAGGAAACCCGTCTTTCGCATAGGCAATCGCCGGAGCCAGCAGATCCTGCATTGGCAGTCTTCCAAAACGACCGTGCAACTCAAACCAGCCATCAACCGCACCTGGGACGCTAACAGGCAACGGACCATAGGTAGGTATCCGCTCGATGCTTCTTTTCCTGAAGTACTCCAGCGTCATCAGCCCTGGCGCACGACCCGACGCATTCAGGCCGGCGAGTTGGCCCGCCTCAGCATCCCAGACCATCGCGAACAGATCGCCACCAACACCGCAACCGGTCGGCTCCATCAGTCCCAGGGCGGCATTTGCGGCAATCGCTGCATCGACCGCGCTGCCGCCTGCTTGCAGAATATTCAGCGCTACCTGTGTGGCAAGCGGCTGGCTGGTCGCCGCCATGCCATGAGCCGCGATGACTTCGGACCGCGAGGCAAAAGACTTGCCTGTGATGCGGTCGTAGCCTGCTTCAGAATCTGCCACGTGGCCACCTCCGGCAGACAAACAGACTGGCCTTGTTGATTGTCTTGCTGTGCATCACGTCGCCCTCGTTCGCTGCCTGACCCGGCCAGTAATGATGCCTAGATCGTGTTTGGAATGGAACCAGGGGTGGTTAACGACAAGCACGGCAACCATGTATGATGCGGTGCTATGACTGAAGATTATTCCGACAAGAATCCGGCGCTCGCAGCCCTGTACCCACAGCACATAGCAACCGTTTGTGCGCGCCATGATCACGCTCTCGAACAAGCGGGGGCTAATCATGCAGTGATCTTTTCGGGAAATCCGAAGTACGCGTTTCTCGACGACCATTCGTATCCTTTCAAGGCGAATCCACACTTTGTAAGTTGGGCGCCTCTTTGCGAGTTGCCGTTGTCCTACATCGTATACACACCGAGCGAGAAACCCCGTCTGATTTTCTTGCAACCACATGATTATTGGCATGTGGTCCCTGACGCGCCTGATGGTTACTGGGCATCGCAATTTGATATTCGGATCGTGCACACGGTCGAAGATATTGCTGAGCATCTGCCAGCGGAGCGCGATAGGTGTATTTTGCTTGGAGAGATCGACAACGCTGCTCATGCGTTCGGCATTGAGCGCGTTAATCCATCGACGACACTGAACATTCTGCATTACGCGCGCGGCATTAAAACCGACTACGAACTCGAGTGCCTGCGGCTTGCTTCAAGGCGCGGCGTATACGGGCATTTGGCCGCCGAAGCAGCGTTTCGCGCTCAGTCAGCTGAGTTCGACATTCATCGTGCGTATTGCAAGGCCACTGAGCACACTGATAACGACCTGCCCTACGGCAATATCATTGCTCTGAATAGTCACGGATCGATTTTGCACTACACCGATCTGAATCGAGAAGCACCTGATGAGTTTCGTTCATTTCTGATTGATGCTGGGGCGTCTGTGCACGGCTACGGGTCGGACATCACACGAACTTATTCGAACGGCGAGCAACGGTTTCAGGATCTCATCGATCGCATGCATACACTGCAACTCGATCTTGTCAGCCGAGTTCAACCCGGAGTTGATTATCGGGAGCTGCATTTGACCAATCATCGATTGCTGGCAGACTTGTTGGTCGAAGTGGAGCTTGCCAGCGGCGATCCCGACACATTGTTGTCTACTGGCGTAACCGCCGCTTTCTTCCCGCATGGCCTGGGCCATCTGCTCGGTGTCCAGGTACATGATGCTGGCGGGTTCATGGAGAGTGAATCCGGTGGCACTATTGATCCGCCCAGCGGCCACCCCTTCTTGCGACTCACACGCGTGCTCGAAGAAAATATGGTCGTCACTATCGAACCTGGCTTATACGTAATCGACATGCTGCTGGATAATCTTCGCGGCACACCGGCCGAAGATCGGGTTAACTGGCAGACGGTCGACTGGCTCCGGCCATTCGGTGGCATACGTATTGAAGATGATGTGCGGGTACTTTCCGGCGCCCCGGAAAACATGACGCGAGATGCGTTTACAGCGCTAGCCTAAGCTTTTTCGACCGCCGTTTCGCGGGCTTTGGCAGCGGCTTTGAGTTTGGCCTTTACTCGCTGGCCTTTGCGCTGCAGCAGCGGCTGCATGAAGCGACCGAGCCATGGCAGCAGGTACGACAGTGTTGTCAAATAGCCACTCAAAGCAGGCATCGACTGTTCGCGTTGCTTATTACCGCATAGATCCAAAATTGATTGCGCGACTTCGTCGGCCGTACTGATCGGCTGAGAGAATGTCAGGTCCGAGACTTGATCGATATCGGACATTATGAATCCGGTGTCGACTGGTCCCGGTGATACGATCGCCATCTTGATCTTGGTGCCGCGCAATTCCTCTGCTAAGGCAAAAGAAAAGGCCCGCAATCCGAATTTACTTGCCGAGTAGGTGGCGCTGCCAGGAATCGGTGCCCTGCCTGCGAGCGACGCTACATTGACGATTGCGGCACCATCGGATTCGCGAAGGTAAGGCAACGCGAGTCGGGTCAGGATAATCGGCGCTTTAAGATTGACGTCGATCATCGTGCCGAGATCTTCGTGTGACACGGTGTCGAACAAGCCACGTTTATGATAACCGGCATTGTTGACGAGAATATCAATACGCCCGAACTCATAGTCCGCTTTCTTGAACATATTTACGCAGGCTTCGGCATCCGAAATATCCATCACGAATATTTCAACCCGGGTCTTGCCACGCAATTCTTCTGCAATCGCCTCAAGCTTTTTCTTGCCACGCGCAACCAACAACAGGTTCGCGCCTGCTTCGGCAAATTGACGGGCAGCAGCTGCGCCAATCCCTTCTGATCCGCCAGTAATAATAACGGTCTTGTCTTTGAATATCATTGGGGGAGTCTAGAGGAAGGGGGTTGTTTGTGAAAGCCTGTGAGTATCGCGCGCTGAGGCGCGCTCCAACAGGCTACCGCTCAACATTACAGGGGCGACTGTTGGAGCGCGCCCCAGCGCGCGAAACCTGATGACGCTCAGGCGCTGAAGTAGCTTTTGATTTTTCGCCAGAGAGAAGATTCCCACCCATAGACCTCAAGGTGGTCAATATCGAGCACCGCAACTGGCATTGTCGTTGAAGCTTTGATGGCTTCGTTCGCCGCGTTCTCAACGTCATCGGGACGCAATTCCAGATTGCCTCCTGAGCCCTCGCCACGATTGTTTAGGCCGTCGACTGCGAGACTCAAATACGGCAGCACATCATCGTCGACGATGTCGTCAAGGAACACGGCATCGGGGTCGAAAGAGTCCTTCGACAGGATGACGCAATCATCAAATGCTTCGTCGGTGCTAATCGTCTGATCTCCGCTTGCTGAATATGGGCAGGTTATGCCAGATCAGGATGGCACGCTGTGAGGCGACTCACAGTGCCCGAAAGTTATTGAGAATTCACTATATATCAGTGAGATAGCCGAGCTATCCGCACGGTGATACTGGCTCGTATTGGTGGCTCGTGATGGTTGAGTGCGAATGATGCAAGTTATGTCTAGTTAGCTAGTGCGGTTGGAATTCGCGCGCTGGGGCGCGCTCCAACAGTCGCCCCTGCAATGTTGAGCGGTAGTCTGTTGGAGCACGCCCCAGCGCGCGAATTTACTCGGCCACAAATCAACCACAAAAAAGCCGGGCAGTGCCCGGCTTTCTCATCGTACTTTTGTTGCGCTTACTCTGCTGCGACTGCCTCTGCCTCTTGAGCAGGACCGTCCGACATCAAAATAATAGCCATCGGCGCGTTGTCGCCAGGACGCGGGCTCATCTTGAGAATCCGCAAGTAACCACCCGGGCGCTCTTTGAAGCGCGGCCCGAGGTCCGTGAACAATTTGCCAACGGCTTCTTTGTCGCGCAGACGACTGAATGCAAGGCGACGGTTAGCAACGCTATCCTCTTTCGCAAGAGTGATCAGCGGCTCGACGACGCGACGCAATTCTTTCGCTTTTGGCACAGTCGTTCTGATCGTTTCAAGCTTCAAAATCGACGCCGCCATGTTGCGAAACATTGCTTTGCGATGCGAGCTGTTACGACCCAATTTGCGACCGGATTTCTTATGACGCATTTCTCTGTCCTAAATAACGTGTCGGCACTCTGCCAACAGAGTTCTTACAATTAAAGTACTGCCATCTCGTGCTCTGGACGCAAGCTAGCTGGCGGCCAGTTTTCGAGACGCATGCCAAGACCAAGACCGTGCCCTTCGAGCACTTCCTTGATTTCAGTCAACGATTTCTTACCCAGGTTCGGTGTTCTGAGCAATTCAACCTCAGTACGCTGCACCAGATCACCGATGTACATGATGTTCTCGGCTTTGAGGCAATTTGCGGACCGTACGGTAAGCTCGAGCTCATCAACCGGACGCAACAGAATCGGATCAACCTGATTTTCAGCCTGTGCACCAACACCCTCTTCCTGACCTTGCAGGTCGACGAAGACTGACAGCTGATCTTTGAGGATGCTGCCCGCACGGCGGATAGCTTCTTCAGGATCAATCGTGCCGTTGGTTTCGATGTCGATAATCAACTTGTCGAGGTCGGTACGCTGTTCTACGCGAGCCGCTTCAACATTGTAAGTCACACGGTTGACCGGGCTGAATGATGCATCAAGCTGCAAACGTCCGATCGGGCCTGACTGTTCTTCAAACGCAGGACGCTGTGTAGCAGGACGATAGCCACGACCACGCTCAACTTTCAGAACCATGTTCAGCTCACCAACCTTGGTCAGGTTAGCAATAACCATGTCCGGATTCATGATCTCAACATCGTGATCAAGCTGGATGTCGGCACCGGTTACCGGGCCAGGGCCCTTCTTTGAAATTCTCAGCTCAGCAAGATCGCGCGTGTGCATACGCACCGCCACCGTCTTGAGATTCAGAAGAATATCAACAACGTCTTCCTGCACGCCTTCGATGCTGGTGTACTCGTGAAGTACGCCTTCAATCTCGGCCTCAGTGATCGCTGCGCCCGGCATGGACGACAACAAAATACGACGCAAAGCATTACCAAGCGTATGACCGAAGCCACGTTCAAATGGCTCAATGGTGACTTTGGCGTGCAAATCATTAACCGGCGAAACTTTAACAACGCGCGGTTTCAGAAAGTCATTTACAGATTCCTGCATGGGGATAAACCCTCCTACTACTTGGAGTACAGCTCGACGACGAGGTTTTCGTTGATATCAGGGAGAATGTCTTCCCGATCAGGCAACGTTGTTAAAATACCCGCCATCTTCTTCGTGTCGACCGTCACCCAATCGGGCAGGCCAATCTGGCCAGAAATATCTATCGCACTTTGAATGCGAAGTTGCTTCCTGGCTTTTTCACGAATGCCGATTGAATCGCCTGCCTTAAGTTGGGCAGACGGAATGTTGACGACAATGCCATTTACTTCGATGCTCTTGTGGCTCACGAGCTGCCGTGCTTCTGCGCGTGTTGACGCGAAACCCATGCGGTAAACGACATTGTCCAAACGCCCCTCGAGAAGTTGCAACAGGTTTTCGCCCGTTGAGCCCTTCAGCTGAGCAGCACGTTTGTAGTAATTGCGGAACTGGCGCTCGAGTACACCGTACATACGGCGTAGCTTCTGCTTCTCACGCAGCTGCAAACCATAGTCCGACATACGCGGACGGCGCTGTGCTGCACCACCCGGCGGTACGTCGAGTTTGCACTTCGACTCAAGCGGCCTGATGCCACTCTTAAGAAACAGATCCGTACCTTCTCGGCGGGACAGTTTACATTTTGGTCCTAAATATCTTGCCATTATTCAGTCTCTATACGCGCCGCTTCTTAGGCGGGCGGCAACCATTGTGAGGAATAGGAGTTACATCCTCGATATTTTGAATACGATAACCCAGAGAGTTCAACGCACGAACGGCCGATTCACGACCTGGGCCCGGCCCACGAACGCGAACGTCCAGATTCTTGACGCCGAAGTCCAACGCTGCGCGACCTGCTTTCTCAGAAGCAACCTGCGCAGCAAACGGCGTTGATTTACGAGAACCACGGAAACCACAGCCACCAGCAGTGGCCCACGACAGAGCATTGCCCTGACGATCGGTGATCGTGATGATCGTGTTATTGAAGGAAGCATGGATATGCGCAATCGCATCCACCACATGCTTTTTAACCTTCTTTTTCTTCGGTTCAGCCATAATTTTTCTTTCTCTCTAATCCCACCGGTGCCGAAACTGCCACCTGCAGGAGCGGGACAAGCCCGCGATTCCTAATTAATCCTTAACGCTTAATCGGACGACGAGGACCCTTACGCGTGCGCGCATTAGTCCTTGTACGTTGGCCGCGTAGCGGCAAACCACGTCTGTGTCGAATACCGCGGTAGCTACCAAGATCCATCAATCGCTTGATGTTCATGGAGATTTCACGTCTCAAATCACCTTCAACTGTCAGGGTTGCTACTGCGGTGCGCAGCTTGGCAACTTCCGGTTCCGCAAGGTCTTTAACCTTGGTTTCCGGAGCAATGTCCGCTGCAGCACAAAGCTGCTGCGCTCGCGTTCGCCCAACACCGTAGATCGACGTAAGTGCGATCACTACGTGCTTACCTAACGGAATATTTATGCCTGCTATACGTGCCACTTGCGTGTTCCTTATCGGTTAACCTTGACGCTGCTTATGTCGGGCGTCTGAGCTGCAAATCACTCGCACAACACCTTTGCGACGAACGATTTTGCAATTCCTGCAAATTTTCTTAACTGATGCTCTAACTTTCATAAGATTTCTCCACAACCGCTGACCCAGATGGCGATCAACGTGCTTGGCCACCCTTGCCGTAGTTACGCAAGTTGGCTTTTTGCATCATGCCGTCGTACTGATGACTCATTGCATGAGCCTGCATCTGTGACATGAAATCCATTGTTACTACGACCAAAATCAGCAACGACGTTCCGCCGAAGCTAAATGGCACACTCGGGTAGAACATGCGAACAAGCTCAGGCAGCAGACAGACGCCGGCGATATAAATAGCGCCCCAGAACGTCAGTCGCGTCAATACTTTGTCGATGTACTCCGCTGTCTTTGCGCCCGGCCGGATTCCCGGTACGAACGCTCCCGACTTCTTCAAGTTGTCCGCGGTATCGTTCGAATTGAACATCAACGCTGTATAGAAGAAGCAGAAGAAAATAATTAGTGAGCCATACAGCAACACGTAAATTGGCTGGCCTGGGCCGAGGTTTGCACCAAGCGACTGCAATGCTCGCTGCGCTGCATTCGGTTCGGCGGCCTGGCCAAAGAACTGCGCGATGGTTGCCGGGAACATCAAGATACTCGATGCGAAAATCGGCGGGATAACACCAGCCATGTTGATCTTGAACGGCAAGTGCGTGCTCTGCGCCTGATACATCTTGCGGCCTTGCTGACGTCTCGCGTAGTTGACCGTGATACGACGCTGCGCGCGCTCCATGTAAACAACGAAAGTTACCGCGGCAATACTGCCAAGCAACATCATGATCGCTGTTGCCGGTGACATTTCACCGTTTCTAACCAGTTCGGCTGTGCCCGCAACTGCAGCAGGCAACCCGGCAACAATACCGGCCAAAATAATCATCGAAATACCGTTGCCGATACCGCGCTCTGTGATCTGCTCACCGAGCCACATCAGGAACACCGTTCCGGTGACCAGAGTGATGCAAGCGGTAATCAGGAAGCTAGGGCCAGGATTGACGACTACGCCAACCTGATTCTGCAACCAGGATGCTGCAGCGATCGACTGGAAGCTCGCAAGAGCAACCGTGCCGTAACGCGTGTACTTGACGATCTGGCGTCGGCCTGATTCGCCTTCTTTACGAAGGGCCTGCAAGCTTGGCACGATGTGGCTGGCCATCTGCATGATAATCGACGCCGAAATGTACGGCATGATTCCCAGCGCAAAAAGACCGAAACGTGACAATGCGCCACCCGAGAACAGATTGAACAACCCAAGCAGGTTGCCCGACTGTTGGTCGAAGAAGTTTGCGAGCGCAGCCGGATCAACGCCAGGTACCGGAATAAAGGTACCAGCGCGGAATACGATCAACGCACCGATGAGAAAAATGAAACGACTTTTCAGTTCGCCCAGTTTGCTCGCCGCTTTAGCGGTTTCGGCCGGATTTAGTTGAGGCTTCTTTGCCACGATAATTCCTGTTGCTTATCCCAATCGTTCTTTAGACTTCAATACTTCCGCCAGCCTTCTCAATTGCTTCACGCGCACCCTTGGTGACCGCAATGCCTTTGAGCTTAACCGGCTTCTTAATTTCGCCCGACACGATAACTTTGACTTTGGTGACAAAAGCCGGCACGAGATTGGCCTTCTTCAATACATCCATGTCAATGACGTCTTCCGTCGGAATCTCAAGTTCGTGCAAACGCAGTTCAGCGCTCAGTCGTGCCATACGGGAGTTGAAGCCCACTTTCGGCAAACGACGCTGCAAAGGCATCTGTCCGCCTTCAAACCCGACCTTGTGGAAACCACCGGAACGAGCCTTCTGCCCCTTTTGGCCGCTTCCGCAAGTCTTGCCCTGGCCCGCGGAATGTCCGCGACCAACGCGCTTGCTAACTTTCTTGGCACCCTTAGCGGGTGTTAAATCATTAAGACGCATGTCAGCCTTCCTCAACCGAGACCATGTAAGAAATGCGATCAATCATGCCGCGATTCTCTGGTGTATCCAGAACCGTTACGGTCTGACGAATCCTGCGCAGACCAAGGCCCGAAATACAGGCACGGTGAGCTTTAAGCCGCCCGTACTTGCTCTTCGTCAGTGTGACTTTTATTTCTTTTGCCTTCGCCATTTCTCTGTCTCTGATATCTCTTAGTACAAAACACTATCCTGAAGTTTTTTTCAGGAAATAATTTCCTTAACTTTCTTGCCACGCTTCGCTGCAATCTGCCGCGGAGAGTGAATGTCTTTTAGTGCACCGATCGTTGCGCGAACAACGTTAATTGGATTACGCGAGCCATAGCTCTTTGCAAGTACGTTACGAACGCCAGCACATTCGAATACGGCTCGCATCGCGCCACCGGCAATTACGCCAGTACCTTCCGATGCAGGTTGCATGTATACGTAAGTCGCGCCGTGACGGCCTTTCTTTGCGTACTGCAATGTGTCGTTATTCAAATTGACCGCAATCATGTTCTTGCGAGCAGCTTGCATCGCTTTCTGAATTGCGATTGGAACCTCACGTGCCTTGCCATATCCGAAGCCAACTCCGCCTGCCCCATCACCAACTACGGTCAATGCGGTAAAGCCAAACTGACGGCCGCCTTTCACTACTTTGGCGACTCGGTTAACGGTTACGAGCTTTTCAATAAGGTCGTCCGACTGTTGTTGATCATTTCTTGCCATAGTCTGGTCCTGGCAGCGCGCTGCCAACATTCCTCTATTAGAATTTCAATCCGGCTTCACGAGCTGCGTCGGCTAATGCCTTAACGCGTCCGTGATAACGAAAACCAGAACGATCGAATGCGACCGTATCGATTCCAGCTGCCTTAGCTTTCTCAGCAATCCGAGCGCCCACAATTACGGCTGCCTCAACATTGCCGCCGTTCTTAACGCCCTTGCGAACTTCGGCTTCAAGCGTTGATGCCGCCGCAATCACGGTGCCGCCATCAGGCCCAATTACTTGTGCGTAGATGTGTCGTGGTGTGCGGTGAATGCTCAGGCGATTAGCCTGAAGATCACTGATTTTCGCTCGACCCTTGCGGGCGCGACGTAAACGATTTTGTTTTTTATCAAGTTTCATGATGTATTCGCTTGGCTCAATTATTTCTTCTTGGCTTCCTTAAGTGCTACGCGTTCTCCTGCGTAACGAACACCTTTACCTTTGTAAGGCTCTGGTGGGCGGAAGTGTCGAATCTCGGCCGCAACCTGGCCAACTTTCTGTTTGTCTGCGCCTTTAATGACCACTTCGGTCTGGCTCGGGGTGTCAATCGTGATGCCCTCAGGCACCTCGTAGACAACCGGATGTGAAAAACCAAGCGTCAGGTTCAGCTTTTTACCCTGTGCTGCTGCACGATAACCAACACCAACCAGCTCAAGCTTGCGCTCAAAACCCGTGGCGACGCCGTGCGCCATGTTCGCGAGCAGTGCACGCGTGGTTCCGGACATCGCCGTCGCAAATCGTGAACCGGACCGAGGTGAAACAGTGATAGCTCCATCCTCAACCGCGATCTGCACTTCGGTGTTCAGTTCAAGTGTCAGTGAACCATTGCCACCTTTAAACGTGACAACATTTCCTTCCTGTTTGAATTCCACGCCTTTCGGCAATTCAACAGGTACTTTTGCAACTCTGGACATAGTCTTTCTCGCCTTAGTCAGGATCTCAGCATCATGAAACGACGCAGAGAACCTCACCTCCAATACCTTTTTCTCTCGCCTGACGGTCGCTCATTACACCGGCTGACGTAGAGACAATCGCAACTCCGAGACCGCCAAGAACCTTGGGCAGACCTTCTTTGCCGCGATAAATTCGCAAACCAGGCTTGCTCGTGCGCGCGATATGCTCGATAACCGGCAAGCCCTCAAAATACTTCAGCTCGACACTCAGCTGCTTCTTAACGCCTTCGCCATCGGTCGAGAAACCCGTAATGTAACCCTCGTCCTTCAGAACTTTGGCAACAGCTTCTTTAGCATTTGACGCGGGCATCGAAACACTCACTTTGCGAGCTTTCTGGCCGTTGCGAATGCGTGTAAGCATGTCGGCGATTGGATCTGTCATTGTCATGTTCTTTCTCCGCCTACCAGCTAGCTTTCGTCAAGCCGGGGATTTCGCCGTTCATCGCAGCTTCCCGTAGCTTGTTTCTGGCAAGGCCAAATTTTCGATAATAACCATGCGGGCGACCCGTAATCGCACAGCGATTGCGCTGTCGAGTCGGACTACCATCACGCGGCAATGCATTAAGCTTTGTCTGCGCAGCCATCTTCTCGTCGTCCGAGGTGTGGATACTACGAACAATTGCCTTCAGCGCCGGACGCTTAGTTGCCTGCCTGGCGACAAGCTTGGTACGCTTGAGCTCGCGCATAATCATCGACTTCTTAGCCATAAACCCTTCTCTATTTCTTAAATGGGAAGTTGAACGCATCTAAGAGCGCCCGACCTTCCTCAGCATTTCGTGCCGTCGTGGTTATGGTGATATCCATACCGCGCAACACATCAATTTCGTCGTAATTAATTTCCGGGAAAATAATCTGTTCCTGGACGCCCATACTGTAGTTACCCTGCTTATCGAAAGACTTCGGGTTAAGACCGCGAAAATCACGAATACGCGGAATAGCAATGTTCACGAGACGATCCAGAAATTCGTACATGCGCTCGCGCCGCAAGGTGACCTTGCAACCGATCGGCATTTCTTCACGAATTTTGAAGCCTGCCACTGACTTGCGAGCAAGTCTGGCGATAGAGCGCTGACCTGAAATCTTATCCATGTCTCCACGCGCATTGTCGAGGACCTTCTTGTCCGCAACAGCTTCACCAACACCCATATTCAAGGTGATCTTGGTGATGCGAGGAACCTCCATCACGTTCTTCAGGCCGAGCGTCTTCTGGAGTTCACCAGCGATCTCTGTCTGAAATTTTTCCTGTAATCGTGCCATTTCTTTAATCTCTGCTAAATATCAACAACGTCGCCGTTACTGAATACACGTACTTTTGAGCCATCATCATTGACTCGAAAACCAATACGCTCGCCCTTCTTCGTCTTGGGGTTAAATACCATCACGTTCGAGTGTTGGAGAGGCATAGTCTTATCCTGAATGCCACCAGCTTCACCAGCATTCGGGTTAGCTTTCACATGCTTCTTGGCGATGTTCACACCCTCAACAATCACGCGGCCGTCATCAAAGACCTCGAGCACGGTGCCGCGGCGACCTTTGTCTTTGCCTGTGATGACGATTACGTCGTCGTCTTTCTTAATCTTGTTCATGTCTATTACCGTGGTGGCCGAGTTCTTAAAGAACTTCGGGTGCCAGCGAAATAATCTTCATAAATCGGTTAGTACGCAGTTCGCGTGTCACCGGCCCGAAGATTCGTGTACCAATTGGCTCGAGGCGAGCGTTCAGCAATACCGCCGCGTTGCCATCAAATCGAATTGCAGATCCGTCACTGCGTCGAACGCCCTTACGGGTCCGGACAACAACGGCGTTATAAACTTCGCCTTTCTTGACCTTGCCGCGCGGAATCGCATCCTTGACGCTGACCTTAATAATGTCTCCAACGCCGGCATAACGACGTTTGGATCCACCGAGTACCTTGATGCACTGAACACGACGAGCACCTGAGTTATCGGCCGCGTCCAAAACTGTCTGCATCTGAATCATGACTGCATCCCAAAAATAGTGTTATTTGTCTGCTGCAGGGTCGACAACGTTCACGACCTGCCACGACTTGTTCTTAGAAATCGGGCGACACTCGGAAATCGTTACACGATCACCAGGCTTGCACGCATTGCTTGCATCATGTGCGAGTATCTTCGTCGTACGACGAATGTACTTACCGTAAACGGGATGCTTTATCAGGCGCTCGACAGCAACGGAGACGGTCTTGTCCATCTTGTCACTGACGACGCGACCAGAAATTGTGCGTTGCCCTTTTTTCTCTGCTTCACTCATTTGCTCTCACCCGCTGAACGAGCCAACTCGTTCAGCACTGTCTTAACTCGCGCGATGTTCTTCCTGACAACACTGTGTTGATGGTGCTCAGTCATTTCGCCACTTGAACTCTGCATACGCAGATTGAACTGTTCGCGACGCAGAGCAACAAGCTCTTCGTTGAGCTCTTCAACCGACTTACCGCGTATTTCCGCTATGTCCATCACATCACCTGCCGTGTCACGAATGTCGTTGCGAACGGAATCTTGGCCGCAGCCAGACGAAACGCTTCTCTAGCGATCTCTTCCGTCACACCTTCCATCTCATACAAAACCCGGCCCGGCTGAATCTGGCATACCCAGTACTCAACATTGCCCTTACCCTTACCTTGACGCACTTCAAGTGGCTTCTTTGTAATTGGCTTGTCTGGAAAAACTCGAATCCAGATCTTGCCGCCACGCTTGATGTAACGCGTCATCGCACGACGAGCTGCCTCAATCTGGCGTGCGGTCATGCGTCCTCGACCCGTCGCCTTGAGTGCGTACTCACCAAATGATACTGAGCTACCACGCTGCGCGAGGCCGCGGTTTCGCCCTTTCATCTGTTTGCGAAATTTTGTTCTTTTAGGCTGTAACATTATTTATTCCCAAGAAGGCGCAGGTTCTTACGAACGCGCCGCTGCTGCAGCTTCCGCCGGCTCTGCCGCCGGTGCCGCTGCCTCAGGCTTTTCAAAGACTTCGCCTTTGAAAATCCATACTTTCACGCCGATAACGCCATACGTTGTATTCGCTTCGGCAAATCCATAATCGATGTCCGCACGCAATGTATGCAGCGGTACACGACCCTCGCGGTACCATTCTGAACGCGCGATTTCCGCACCGTTCAAGCGGCCACCAACTTTAACTTTGATGCCCTCAGCTCCGACGCGCATCGTGTTAGTAACGGAACGCTTCATAGCGCGACGAAACATGACTCGACGCTCGAGCTGCTGTGCAATGCCTTCGGCAACAAGCTGAGCATCAAGCTCTGGCTTGCGAACTTCGCTAATATTGACGCGGACATCCTGAATGAGCATGCCAACCAACTTAGCTATTGCATTGCGAAGCTTCTCAATATCTTCGCCTTTCTTGCCAATCACGATTCCAGGACGTGCAGTGGAGATCGTAATATTTACTTTCTTCGCCGGTCGTTCAATCGCAATTCGGCTAACAGACGCATCTTTCAGCTTCTTCTTAATGAAGTTCCTGATTAGATAATCCTGGCGAATATATTCCGGGAACGTCTTCGTGTCGGCATACCATTTGGACGACCAGTCCTTAACGATGCCAAGGCGAATTCCTGTTGGATGTACTTTCTGACCCATACTATTTACTCGTCGCCAACGCGAATGGTGATGTGGCTATTGCGTTTAATGATGCGTGCCCCGCGGCCCTTTGCCCGTGCACGAAAGCGTCGAAATGTCGGCGCTTCGTTAACTTCAATTGTTGATACTTTCAGCGCATCAATATCTGCGCCGTGATTGTGCTCGGCGTTAGCTATTGCTGACTCGAGAATCTTTTTCACGATTCCGGCACTTTTCTTTGGCGTAAAAGTCAACGTCCGCAGCGCTTCATCAACCGTCTTGCCACGGATGGTGTCTGCCACCAAACGACATTTCTGCGGTGAGATACGTGCGTATCTAAGTGTTGCTGCAACTTGCATTAACCCTAACTCCTACGAATTACTTTGTTTTCCGATCACCGGAGTGACCGCGAAACGTCCGGGTACCCGCAAATTCACCTAGCTTGTGGCCAACCATATTTTCAGAAATCAGAACAGGGACGTGTTGACGACCGTTATGTACGGCGATTGTCAACCCAACCATATTCGGCAAAACCATTGAACGACGGGACCAGGTTTTAATGGGTCGTCGGTCGTTAGCCTTAGCGGCTACGGCAACCTTCTTCATCAAATGATCATCGACGAAAGGGCCTTTTCTCACACTACGCGGCATTCTTCAGATCCTCTAAATCTTATTTACGCTTACGACGACGAACGATCATGCCGTCCGTACGCTTATTCGAGCGTGTCTTGTAACCCTTCGTCGGCGTGCCCCATGGGCTAACCGGATGACGTCCACCTGAGGTACGACCTTCACCACCACCGTGCGGGTGATCGACCGGGTTCATCGCTACACCACGAACCGTCGGACGTACGCCTCTCCAGCGCTTCGCGCCAGCCTTGCCAAGTTTTCTCAGGTTGTGCTCGCCGTGACCGACTTCACCGATCGTCGCGCGGCACTCAACGTGAATCTTTCGAACCTCACCGGAGCGAAGTCGAACAGACGCGTAAGCGCCGTCACGAGCTGCCAGCTGCGCGGCACCACCGGCAGAACGAATCAACTGACCGCCCTTGCCTGCCTTCAATTCAATATTGTGAATAACCGTACCAACCGGAATCGACTTCAGGCGAAGTGCGTTGCCGGGCTTGATCGGCGACTCATCGCCACTCATGACGGGCGTGCCAGCCGAAACGCCTTTTGGCGCCAGGATGTAACGTCGTTCGCCGTCTGCGTATTTGACCAATGCCAGATGAGCGCTGCGATTCGGATCGTACTCAAGACGCTCTACAACACCTGGAATGCCGTCCTTATCACGCTTGAAGTCAACGATACGGTAATGCTGCTTATGACCACCGCCCTGATGACGAACCGTGATTCGACCATTGTTGTTACGACCACCCTTGCCCGACTTCTTCTCTAAGAGAGCGGCATGGGGCTTACCCTTATGCAGTTCCGGGGTCTTAACAGCAACGACGAAACGGCGTCCAGCTGATGTCGGTTTTGATTTATGCAATGACATTTTAGCTACCTTATTCCGTGCCGATCAGGCCGTCGATCTGGCTGCCTTCGGCAAGCCTCACGTACGCCTTCTTCCAGTTTGCACGACGACCTTTAGTCTGGCCGTGACGTTTGACTTTGCCGTCGTAATTCAGGGTTTGAACACCCTCAACTTTTACTTCGAACAGCAATTCAACTGCCTTCTTAATTTCCAGCTTGGTCGCGTCCGTACGAACCTTCAGAACAATCTGGCCCTTCTCTGCGACGATGTGACTCTTCTCGGACAAATGCGGTCCACGAATCACTGTCAGCAGGCGTTCCTGATGAGCTGCAACTGTCATGACAAGCGCTCCTCAAGCAACTTCAGCGCTGGCAATGTCACCAACACCTTTTCAAATCGAATCAACACAACCGGATCTACCGAAGCGGCATCGCAAATACCGACGTGCGGCAAGTTACGCGCAGCCAGATATACTTTCTCGTCGAACGCTTCGTTCAGAATCAGCACACTGGTCAGATCAAGTTCTTTCAAACGAGTTGCGAGCAGCTTGGTCTTTGGCGCTTCAAGGTCGAGCGACTCAACAATGATCAGGCGATCCTGACGTACGAGCTCCGAAAGCATCGAGCGAAGTGCCGCGCGATACATCTTCTTGTTGACCTTCTGCTCGTGGTTACGCGGTTGCGCAGCAAACGTGCGTCCGCCGCCGACCCAGATCGGGCTGCGAATCGTTCCGGCACGAGCACGGCCCGTTCCTTTTTGAGCCCAGGGCTTGGCACCACCACCGCGAACTGCCGCGCGATTCTTCTGCGCTTTGGTACCAGCGCGCGCGCCCGCAAGGTATGCGGTAACGACCTGATGAACCAATGGTTTGTTGTAATCGGCACCGAATGCAGCCTCTGCTACATCAACGGAACCGCTGTCCTGCATTTTCAATTTCATCACGACGCCCCTGAGTTCCGGCTCTTGACCGCAGGACGAACGATTACTTTACCGCCTGCGTGACCCGGGACTGCGCCCTTAATTAACAATACGTTTCGCTCGCTATCGACGCGGACAACCGTGAGGTTTTGTGCGGTGCGACGGACGTTACCCATGTGGCCGGCCATCTTCTTACCCTTGAAGACGCGACCTGGTGTCTGGTTTTGACCGATTGAGCCCGGAGCACGATGCGCCAGCGAGTTGCCGTGCGTTGCGTCCTGCATGCTGAAGTTGTGGCGCTTAATGCTACCTGCAAAGCCCTTACCGATCGTAGTGCCGGTTACGTCAACTTTTTGACCTTCCTGAAACTGATCAACTTTGATCTCGGTTCCAGTCTCGAACTCGCGCTCATCTGAATCGTCCAGGCGGAATTCAGTATTAAGGTCGCCAGCTTCAACCTTCGCACTCGCGAAGTGGCCGGCTGCAGATTTACGCACACGGGACGCCTTTCTACTGCCTGCAGTTACCTGCAATGCACGATAGCCGTCCGTATCAGCGGTCTTAACCTGCGTAATTCGGTTTGGTTGCGCATCAATCACGGTTACCGGGATTGACTCACCGTCTGCCGTAAATACACGCGTCATGCCGCATTTGCGGCCAACAATACCCATTGTCATGTTCAAAACCTCTCACTGACTACGATTGGTCAGCGCCTAACTCAAAACGGCTCATGATTTGATCGTCATAAACCTGTGTCTCTTTCACCGCTACGACTTCGATTGGCCGTAACTGCCTAATTCAATCGCGCGTCTTCAATTCGTGCCGGCTTATGAACCTTCTAAACCTGACCGCGTTGATAGCCGCGTTACTACAACTTCCAGACATACGAAAGGGCCAGCCATCGCCGAGAACTTCATGTTCTCTCAGCTCTGGGGCTGACCCTGTTTTCCGATCCGATATTCAGCTCGGGCCGGCGATCCGGGATTTGCCGTGCCGCCTTCGGTTTCCTGGCGACCTATCACTAGACGTAAGTTGGTAGCTACCGCGTTACGTCTTTCTGGGGTGGCCGACTCCCGGTCCGGCCCATCCAGCGAGCCCGCTATTATAGCGCCGGAGCACTGGGTAGCAAGCCATTTTTCGATTTAATTCAACGGTAGCTTCCTGGCTCCGTAGCGGCAGCCGTAAAACGTCCGAATCCTGCTCTCAAGCAGCCGCTGCGGCGCGTGGATAGTCACGACAATGCGGAGCAACTGGTTGTTTTAATTAGTTATATCTTGCTTGCCAACGTTCGGGTTGACGGCCGTTTTGCTTAGTTCAGTTTGATCTGAACATCAACACCAGCTGGCAGTTCCAGCTTCATCAGCGCATCAACGGTCTTATCCGTCGGATCCACGATGTCCATCAGGCGCTTGTGGGTACGAATTTCGTACTGATCACGAGCATCTTTGTTGACGTGCGGTGAAATCAGGATCGTAAACCGCTCTTTCTTCATAGGCAGCGGAATAGGGCCCTTAACCGCCGCGCCTGTGCGCTTCGCGGTGTCTACGATCTCACGCGCTGAACTGTCTATCAGCCGGTGATCGAAGGCTTTCAGGCGGATTCTGATGTTTTGGTTCGTTGCCACGTCTGTTTTCCTTGAATTTTGCCAGCCCTGTAATCGAGCTGGGGCGCGCATCCTATAGTATTTTTTTGCGGATCGCTATTGTTGTTGGTACTTTTTTTGGGGTTCTTGCGATGTTTCTGCGTTTGCGGCCTTTCGGGCTGTGCTATCGCGGGCATGGCCCGCTCCTACTTTGGGTTTGGGTTCTTTTGGTCTGGGGTTCTTGCGGTGTTTTTGCGTTTGCGGTCTTTCGGGTTGTGCTATCGCGGGCATGGCCCGCTCCTACTTTGGCTTTGTGTTCTTTTGTTCGGTTGTGCTTCCAGACTTCGGAGGAAGCAGGGCCGGACCACCATCAATGACGGTGATCCGGCCCCCTAACTGTTACTCAATAACTTTAGCTACAACACCAGCACCTACGGTACGGCCACCTTCGCGAATCGCGAAGCGCAGGCCTTCTTCCATGGCGATCGGTGCAATCAGTTCTACAACCATCTGCACATTGTCGCCCGGCATAACCATCTCGGTGCCTTCCGGCAACTCACAAGCGCCTGTCACGTCAGTCGTACGGAAGTAAAACTGCGGGCGATAGCCCTTGAAGAACGGCGTGTGTCGGCCACCTTCGTCTTTGGTCAGAATGTAAACTTCTGCCTCAAACTTGGTGTGCGGCGTAATCGAGCCTGGCTTCGCCAGTACCTGACCACGCTCAACCTCTTCGCGCTTCGTGCCTCGCAGCAGTACACCAACGTTGTCGCCAGCCTCACCACGATCCAGAAGCTTTCTGAACATCTCGACCCCAGTACAGGTCGTCTTCAACGTGTCCTTGATACCAACGATCGCGATTTCGTCGCCTACGTTAACAACTCCACGCTCGATGCGGCCCGTCACTACCGTGCCTCGACCTGAGATTGAGAATACGTCCTCAACCGGCATCAGGAAGTCACCGTCAATGGCGCGCTCTGGCATCGGAATGTAGCTGTCCATAGCTTCAACCAGCTTCACGACCGAAGGAATACCGATATCCGATGTGTCGCCCTCGAATGCTTTCAGCGCAGATCCGGTTATCAGCGGAGTGTCATCGCCCGGGAACTCATAGATCGAAAGAAGATCACGAATCTCCATCTCAACCAGCTCCAGAAGCTCAGCATCATCAACCTGGTCGGCTTTGTTCATGTACACAACGATGTACGGCACGCCAACCTGGCGAGCCAGCAGGATGTGCTCACGCGTCTGTGGCATTGGGCCATCAGCAGCACTGACCACCAGGATTGCGCCATCCATCTGCGCTGCACCCGTAATCATGTTCTTCACGTAATCCGCGTGTCCCGGGCAATCAACGTGAGCGTAGTGACGGTTCGCACTCTCATACTCTACGTGCGCCGTCGCAATCGTGATTCCACGCTCGCGTTCTTCAGGGGCGTTATCGATCTGGTCATACGCCGATACCGAGCCACCATGAAGCTCCGCCATACACTTCGTCAGAGCCGCTGTCAGCGTCGTCTTACCATGATCCACGTGACCAATCGTGCCGACATTTACGTGCGGCTTGTTTCTTTCAAATTTCTCTTTAGACAT